>Ga0114957_1005007_pt1 | contig 11142 bp, 5 predicted proteins | sample BantaG_FD_87175 | JGI IMG/M metagenome (GOLD analysis project Ga0114957, IMG submission 87175) | Marine algal microbial communities from Bantry Bay, Ireland - BantryBay_4 metaG | ecosystem: Host-associated > Algae > Red algae > Unclassified | place: Bantry Bay, Ireland | collected 2014-11-21 | reverse complement strand
GACGCGTACAGCGAGTCACTAAGGAAGCGTGCCACGTGGAAAGTGAGGTTTGAAAGCGGGTGAAACGTGGAAAGTAGGTTGAAAGTAGGTAGCCACGTGGCGTGAAAGGCCAAGGCCTTACAGACAGCATGAGTGGCGGCTCTTCTGGACAGATTTGCCGTCATTTAAAAGATCAAGGAGGCACGGGTCTCATATCCGGATGCGGAGGGGTTCGCGACTGACAGTTCAGGTGGTTCACCCGAGCCAACCATGACACAGGAACACGGTGGGGCAACTCGGACCCACACGAAACCATGCTGCCGTCGGCACGAGCCATGCGTCGCGCCGACCTCGTAGTCTTGCTTGCTATATTTGACACCACCCCCTCCCTCCGTTGCTCTCTGTTGTTATCCTCATTTGTCAGTCACCATGCTCGACGCCACTGCCGATGGTAGTGCTTTGCATCCCGATCCCTTGCCGGTTGCCGAATGCAAGGATGATGATCGCACGTCTCGTCTCGCGGGGACGGCGGACGGTCGTACCAGGGCTGCCCGCCTGATGGGGTGGATGGACAATTTGCCTTCTCCTGATGCATACGACGCCATTGCGATTTCCAAGAGCACCAAGGAGGCGGGACGTTCTTCGAGTAGCTCTAAGGTGCATGCAGGCATGCGGGCGGGCTACCTGGCATTCTGCAAGCACCTGAAGGTCGATCCTACGAAGGTGAACCCCACGACGGCGGCGCACGTCGCCAACTGTTACAAGTGTCGGCTGAGAAACTAAACCCTCGGACTGTCAATGTCGAAGCACATCTCGGCCCAGATGAGTTTGTATTTCTCCGAGCTTGACCACAGCGGCCCCTAGACTACCGGTATCATCAACGGGGTTCCGTACGCCAACGGAAATCCAAACGAGAGCAAGGCCGTGACCGACAGCAAGCGCACACACAAGATTTTTCTGGCGGATCAAGGGCGTGTGCCTGTGCCAATGGACCCGCTCGAGTACGGACACTTGTGTGCCTACTACGACCACTTCCTCGCGTACCAGGACGATGTAAGCCTGACTCGATTGTGCCAACGGGCCGCCGTCATGGTCGGCACCTTCAACTTGATGCGATTCGACGAAGTGTGCAAGCTCAGGTATGCTTGGGTGCGCTGGATCTTATATGTGAGCCCACTGGGATTGAGGTATGTCGTGGAAAAGCACGCACGGCCGCCCCACCTGGATGTGAGCCCGACACTAATTGGCTACATTGTCCGGCCCCACGTGTCATTGGATGTCTTTGATACTGGTTTTGCCTCTTGTTCATGTCTCTTGATGCTTTCTTGCTGGGCGGGAAGACGCGAGAATGTGTCAATGACTGAGGATCTCTTTGGTCGGCTTGCTTTCCGAATAAACATTCAGGGAAAGACAAAAACGTCGGTAACCGGGTCAAGGCACTACCTGAAGGGAGCCCCGGGGTTGAGGGGCGACGCTCGCGTCGATCCTGTTCTGGGCTTGGCCATGTTCCTCCTCAAGCGCGGCGACGACGATGGCTACCTGTTCCTCGACTTCCAGCAGGCGAAGGCCGGTTCATGGGTGTACGACGTAACCAAGCAGATGAAGGACGCTAAGTTCCTTGAAGAGCTTCGAGAGGCCTTAGATGAAGCCGGTGTTGACTCGCACCGCTTTTTGGGCACCCACCCCTTCAAGCGCGGTGGGGTCCAACTTTACCGCCTTCTTGGTGTGCCGGACCAGAAGATCAAGGAGCTGGGCAACTGGTCGACCTACTCGGCGTACTTTGCATACGTGGAGACCAGCAACAGGCTGGAGAAGCGGTTCACAAGCACTTCACCTCAGGCGGCTTTGGCGGACATCATCGTGCGAGGTGGCGAGGTGCCCGAGTGCATCGTTGGTGATTTGGATGTTGACCTCCATGCTCGCTCCAGTGGGAGCTCGTGACCTCTTGCTCCATTTGATGAGCTCATGCGATGTGATCCTATGAAGAAAGACGCAGCGCTTGTGTTGGTCGCCGTCTCGCTTGTTTGCTGCCAAGAGTGATTGGCAGGCAAATTGCGTATCTCTTATCACCATATTTGTTAGCATATACCAAATTGCATCTTTGGCTGGACGCGGTCGATTGTCGACCAGACCTGACTCTGGTGGCCAAGAAGTTATCCGGTCTTGGTGGCCTCTCCCTGTCAGGTTCAGTTATGCTCGGCCAAGAATACGCTGTCGGGGACGTGCTCCGCCTGTGCGTGCCCAAGGTCCACCGGGGCGACTTCGATCGCGCCAACGTTGTCCTGCGAGACATGCACCGGGCCCCGGTCGTCTTTGATGCTACGCAAAGAAATGCGGACTTCGTGACGGCTGAGAAGGAGTGGTGCAGGCGGTCGAGCTACATCGTGTCATTGATCGCAATCGCAGCTAACAAGGCAGGCAGCATCATTGTTTGTGTCGCCACAAAGGGGCAGACTGAAACGCTTGCTGATGCGCTAAGGTCTCCGGGTCGTGCTCGGCATGCGCGGCTCGGGTGGGCCTTGCCCGCGGTGTACGCATACCGTGCAGGCCGTCGTGATTGGGCCGCTGCTGGTGTCCAAGCCGAGGGGTGCTTGCATCGCCGCTTGTGTGACGTGTCTGGTTCTGAGCACGACGGGGCCCGTCAGGTGGTGTATTACCTGTGCTCCGGGTGTGTGACAGAGGAGCTGTGTCTTGTAACATCCAATTTTTTTTTGGCACGAGCAGACAGCCGACATTGTGTGTCTCGATGGCTTGCCTTCCTCTCTTGCTTCAATTTTGTTGCTTTCTTGCGTTCGTACCTCTTTTCGTGTTTTATGGCTTTTGTTGGTTCTTGAGGCCGTATGAAGTACGCCTTGCCTTCTATTCGGCATGCACATCTAGCTTGATTCATGCTCGCGTGCCTGCGTTGTATAAACAGCTGAGGGGCCACTCAACGAGACGTTCTTTGTCGCTGCTGAGCCCAGTGGCATGGTCTCGGATGGATTTCAGAGCACGAGCTGCACCTCCGTATGTTTGTGGCATACACTGAAGGAGTTGGTGCTTCTGTGCCAAGTTGCTAACAAATTAGACGGCAAGTAAAACTGTAGTTGAATGGTAGCAAAGTGGGTGCCCGTCATAGCAAATTTGTCGGCGTTGTTATGTTTTATTCTCGGGGGCTGGGGCCATCAAGGCTGACCCGTCGCTGTGTGGTCGATGGCGAAAGGGTTGGCGTTGTCGCTCCTCTTCGCATAAAGTGCTAACTGTACACCTAGAGGGGGCGGGCTTTTGCGGGGATACTGCGCGGCGACTGCGTACACATTGGGCATGACTCGCTCTTTCATACGTACCGGACTCCTGGCCTCTGCCCACACGGCCTCCTCTAAGGAGACAATTACCCGTTGCGAGCTCCCTTCGCCCGCTCTGCGTACTGCATACATGTCACCACCATGCACCCCAACCACCCCGCGAGCCTCAGGGCGCTATCTATCGTTCCGCCTACTCAGCAGGCCCCCCCGCTCCAGTCCGGACGCCCCTAGGTGTCGACTGGCGCCATGGTTCAGTTCAGCACCCCCGCCACTCTTGCCACCAACAAGTCCATTAGATGAGCTCGATGGCACATTTGACGCCAGCTCTGGGCGCTACTTCAGCGCCGCCAGCCCTCGAGTCTGCCGCCCCCGGCATCCCGCCAGTCGCACCACGGCCAAAATTCTGCGTGGCGGGTCCTCTCAATAATCGGACAAGGTTGCTTGCTGGCGTTTTATATGCATAATTGTACTACCGCGGTGAGTCTGTCGGTCGTGTTCGAGCTTCCTTCAAGGTACGGGAGGAGCTTCAGCACCGCTGCCTCCTGATTGAGGAAACGGAAGCCGATTTACTCGTTGTCGTTGACGTGCGTCCGGCAGCATGAAAATGTGGCATCCCTGCTCTCCTCAGAGGGTTGACGTCGATGTTTTTCTGGGGCCAGAGTGGTCCTCCGCCATGCCAGTCCAGGGGGACGTCAGCTCGAAGTCGTGAATGGCTTCAGTTTGTCACGCTCGTCCTGGCGGTCGCGTCCCCCGCTGGACGAGCCCTTGGGATTGTACGGTCCTTGCCTGACGAAACACGCCACTCATGACCTGCAAATTAATAATTTTAGGCGTTGTGGCTAATCCTACAAGGCCCTAAAATTCTTTTTAACTGCTATCGTGAGCTGGGCAAATTTCCTCATCTAAGTGGGTATGAGACAGTTCCAGCTCCGATCGATCTTCATTAGGACAGCGATCGATGGGTCCGACCGTGTGACTAAGGCCGATCGACATGGTCAGTCGTTCGATCAACTGTCAGCATTCGTGCAATCGGCCAGATTCGGGCGTTCCAAGCACCCCCCCCGGGAAGCGGATTGCAGAGCCTGTAAAGCGATTCGGGTTTCCTGCACCGCACTATCCCCTCGTTATGCTGGATCGCCTCTCAAGTCAGTTTCTTCCGTGGGAGGTGTGCTCAGCACTAACTGCCAGAGCATCGATTGCCACACATGGCTCGGTAGCCAGCCAGGCACCCTTCTCTGCGCGCCCGCTACTGTCTCAACGACTTTCACTGATCATCAACCGCTTTGCCTCGCTGTCCTCAGCTCGTTGCTCCCGTGTGTCTCTGCTGCCTGCCATCGCCTCTCGTGGCCGTCCACTGTGTCGCCCTCTGCCTCCCCCGATGGCCATGGCCATCACTGTCCGTGAGGTCAGTGGTCCGTCGGTGAAGGCCGCCGCGCACGAGACCATTGTGTACCTAGTCCGCCATGGGTACGGCGCCCACAACGCTTTTGCTGCAAGGTTTGACAAGCCCTGTAACTGCCGTACGGGCGGTTCGTGTGCGTACATCAACGATGCACACGTCGACGCGCGGCTCATTGAGAAGGGTCGCCGCCAAGCAGTGGCTGCCGGCTGCACCATTCGTTCATTCAACCCCGCTCCTTCCGTCGCTTACGTGTCGCCTTTGCGGAGGACGCTCGAGACGGCAGCCATCGCGCTCACGGGGTCGGGCGGTACGGGGCCGGACATTGGCGTTCCCCTCGTTGCGTGCGAGCTCATCCGCGAGGTGTACGGCATCCACCACTGCGACCAGCGGAACCCCGTAGTGGACGCACGAGCCGAATGGCCGGTCATTGACTACTCGGCGGTTGGCACCGATGCGGACACTTGGCACAAGGAGGACGTGCGGGAGACGGTGGAGGAGGCTGCCGCGCGCGCAACGAAGTTCCTGCTCATGCTTCGTGACCGCCCGGAGCGAGTGGTTGTGGCTGTTACTCATTCAGCGTTTCTTCGTGAGATGCTTGCTCACGCGGTGGCGGTAGAGGCGGGGCATGGTGAGGTGCGGCGGCGCTTTGAGACGGGTGAAGTGCGGCCAGTGGTTATCTCGTTCCGCGACGCTTGAACGTGCGTTTGGGTGTGATTGGGTTCGGCGCGGTTTGGAGATGGCAGGGCGGAGCGCGCATAGGACAGTTTTGAGACGTCCTTCGTGTAATCGCAGCGCGCAGCAGCCATGGGTACGTGCAGCGTACCACCTCGTGCTCCAACGGACTGAGCCTACATAGACGACGGTTGCGGCATCATGCATGACAGCTTTTGTCACACTCAAAGCGGCGAGCAGTGCGCACACTGACAAGCCTGGTGTCAGAGCAGACCCAACACAGGACGTAGGTGCAGCTCAAGGGTTGGAACAGACAAAAAAAACAAGCTCGAAGACGATACGGATGCACAACAAACCCCCCCCCGCCACCCCTGGTAAGCATCCAAGTACGTGACACCCTCACCCCCTACATACGAACAGCCGCGAGCGCTGGCAACCAGCTCCGCCACATTCAAGCATGAGGAAAAAAAACGACTTGAGCGAAAACGTTCTACGCGGCCACACTCTTGTCGCAAATCTCAAAGACGTCGTTGGAGAGCCCCTTCGTACCCCGCATACGCTCCAGTTGCGCCTTCATCACCCCCTGCCGCGTCGCGTCATACTTGCGCCAGCGCGTAAAAGCACTGACCATGCGGGCTGCCACCTGTGGGTTCTTTTTGTCCAGCTGCAGCACCACGTCCGCGAGCCAGACGTACGCCTCCCCGTTAGGCGGGGAATGAAAACCCACGGGGTTGGCCATTGCGAAGCCGCCTACAACGGCGTAAACGTTGTTGGGATTGTTGATGTCAAACGCCTCGTGCTTCATCAACGCCTTGACTGCGGACAGGGTGGTGGGGCGCGAGGCCATGGCCTGGATTCGCAGCCACGACACCATCACCAGGTAGTCGTCCTTCCACTTGGAGTAGAACTCAGACAGCGCCGCCTCCCGCTGCGGGCAGTCAGGGCTGTTGGACAACACGCCCAGAGCGGCCAGCACGTCCGTCATGTTGGACCCGTTGCGCACCGTATCGAGACACTTGTCCAGGGTGGCGGACTCGCCTAGGGCGGCCAGGTACTGCAGACAAACATTCTTGAGCGCCCGGGCGCCCTGCGATGCCGGATCGATCTTGTACTCGCCTGCCGTGGCCGCCGCGCTTGCCGCCGCCACCGCCTCCAGGTCCGCCCGCAGCGCCGTGGCCAGCTGCTTCTTGACGCTGTCGCGCGCCTCGTGGATTAGCAGAGGGTCCGCAACAGTGACCTGCTCGGCGACATAGCCCTCGTCGGGCAGCACCATCACGCGCGCACGCAGCGACGGGTCTGTCTTCTCATCTCGAAGCGTCTTGCGGAACGCCTCAATGACGCCGTCCGACAGGGGCGCAAACGAGGCCGACGCGTCGGCTTCCCGCGCAGACACATACTCCAGGATCACGTCCATGCCGAGCGTCTGCGCCGCCTCCCACCGGTTAAAGTCGTCCGTGTCGTTGGCCATTAAGAAGGCCGTCGTCGGTCGGTCCACCCCACCCTCGCGCACGAGCTTGACAGGCGCAGAAAAGTCCCGCAGCAGCGACGGCACGGTGCCGTCAGGTACGCCGCGGAGCACAAAGCTCTCCTTGTGCTTGCGGACCGACAGCACGACTGTGTCGGCCGCAGGCGTGCCCTCCACGTCCACTGGCACGGCCGAGCAGTCGGGGCCGATCAGGCCCACCGCCAACGGGATGTGCATCGGCTCCTTGGTTGGCTGGCCAGGCGTTGCTGGCACCGTCTGTTCCACGTTCAGTGTCAGCGTGCCGGCGGAAGTGTCGTAGGTAGTGCCCACCGTCAAGGTCGGCGTGCCCGCCTGCGAATACCACAACATGAACTGGGACATGTCCGGGCCGTGCGGGTTGGCATCAACGAGCGCCTTCATCCAGTCGTCGCACGTGACGGCCTGCCCGTCGTGGCGCTCGAAGTAGAGCTCCGCGCCGCGGCGGAAGCCTTCTTTGCCCAGCAGCGTGCGCGCCATGCGCACGACGCATGCGCCCTTCTCGTACACCGTCGCGGTGTAGAAGTTGTTGATCTCGACGTACGACTCGGGGCGGATGGGGTGCGCCATCGGCCCAGCGTCCTGCGGGAACTGCGAAGACCGCAGGCGGGTCACGTCCGAGATGCGCTTGACCACAGGCGGCGTCCACGCGCCCGGGCCCTCGGCGGCGGAGCACTGGTCACGGAAGACAGTGAGGCCTTCCTTAAGGGTCAGCTCGAACCAGGAGCGGCACGTCACTCGGTTGCCCGAATAGTTGTGGAAGTACTCGTGCGCAATAACCCCCGAGATGCCGTTGTAGTCCGAGTCTGTGGCCGTCTCGGGTGACGCCAGCACGTACTTGGAGTTGAACACGTTGAGGCTCTTGTTCTCCATCGCGCCCATGTTGAAGTCGTTGACGCACAGGATCTGGAAGATGTCGAGGTCGTACTCCCGCGCGTACTGGTCCTCGTCCCATTTCATGGCGTTCTTAAGCGCTGCCATGGCGTGACCACACTTGTGCAGATCGCCGTCGCGCACCCACACGCGGAGGGTGACCGTCTTGCCCGAGCAGGTCACAAACTCGTCGTCAAGGGACACCAGCTGACCCGCAACCACTGCAAACAGGTAGCTGGGCTTCTTCCACGGATCCACATACTTGACGTAGTGGCGCCCGCCCTCGAGGTCTCCGCTCTCCACACAGTTACCGTTGCTGAGCAGCACCGGGAACAGCGTCTTGTCCCCCGTGATCGTCGTCGTGTACACCGACATGACGTCCGGGCGGTCGGGGAAGTAGGTGATCCGGCGGAAACCCTCCGCCTCGCACTGAGTGCAGTAGTTGCCGCCTGACATGTACAGGCCCTCCAGCGCCTTGTTGGCCGACGGCGCAATCTCCACGGTCGACTCAACGACGAACTCGCCGTTCGACGGCACAGACGGGATAGTCAGGCCCGTCGGACCGACCAAGAAGGCATCAGCCGACAGAGCAGTGCCGTTCACCTTGAGCGACCCCTCCACAAGTTTCATCTCCTTGTCCCCGTTGAGCACCAGCGGCGCCTCCCCGCTGGGTGCATCCGCGTTGCGGTGCACCACCAGCTTGGACGACACGCGCGTCGCCACGCCAGTGTCATCTAGATCAAAACGCAAGTCCACGGTGCCGACCAGGTAGGCCGGCGGTGTGTAGTCGCCGCGCTTGGTGACAGTCGGCGCCGGCGGCGCCACTGGCGCCGCCAGCCCCCCAGACTTCTCTTCCGCTGCCATGGATGGCACTGCGGCCGCCGGCGGCGGAGCCATGGTGTGGGTGGGCCGGCAGCGGCGCGATGACACGCGGGTGGCCGCCGACACGGACGGCAGCAGCGGGGTGCCGCGGAAGGATCGAGCCGAGGTCGTAGACGCGGCCGTCAATGCGCGGCGAGCGATAGCCGAGACGGTCGTCGACGAGACAAACAGCAGCGCTTGTTGCATCTTCTTCGCCGTCGGGCCCAAAAGCGCTCACGCCTGGTGCCTGCCTGACAGCTGAACCCGACAGACGTGGCCGAGACAGGATCCGTATTCACCCGACAGTGAGCGAGGCCACGGGTCGCCGGGGGGCAGCCCGAGACAGCAGCTCAACGGGGGTTGGCGCAGTGTGTGTGCGTGTGGAAGGTCCGCTGATGGTCAGATCTAAGTACTGTGCCCTCGATCAGATACCGTATCTTCCTAAACATGGGTGCTACAATGAGCTGGACGCTGACCACATGCAAGTCTGTCGACGGCGCCGGGACTTTTGCTGCTCAGTACTTGTCAGGTTGCTCCCTTCCACGCCGCGCCAGTCCGAAGAGCCTACCTGCCTCGCCCCTTACCGCACTTGCCTGGCTGCGCGTGCTCTCTGGCCCACCGCGCCGCTTCTTTCCTAGACCATCCACTCTGTCCCTTTTCCTTCGCATTCCCATCGTGTTGACTGACTTGAGTCGCATGGCGCGGTCACCCTCCCCCTCCGTCCCCGCCTTTGCGGCGGCAACTGACCTGCCCACCTGGCGGCAGCCGGTGACAACGGCATCCTGCCAAGCTCCTCGCCACCTCTGCGGCTTGACTCCCGCGCGGCGGCGTCGCCGCAGCGCCGCCGTGCCCGTTTCCATCCGAGCCGTCGCGGCGGGCCGCGACCCCGCCGGCCAGCCACCACCCGTAGGGGACGAAGACGCTGCGCCCCCGTCTGGCACGGTGCCGCCGCAGGCCTCAGAGGCCAGCGGGTCCAACAGCGCCGGCCTTCCATCGGTAGGCAACGGTGGCGCCCCGGGTGGCGGTGCTGGCAATGCTGCGGACATTGTCCAGGCGGCGGCCATCCCCACCCCCCCTCGTACCGCCCGTTGCCGCCGTTGCGGAGAGACGTACGACCCCGCCTCCAACACGACCACCAGCTGCGCATTTCACGCGAGTTCCATCGGCGCCGCCGGCGCTTACCGACTGGCGGTGGCGTCCCTGCGGACGGGCGTGGTGGCGGGCATCTCGGCGTCGGGACAAGTGCGCGAGGTGGTAGACGAAGATGAGGAGGACGAGCCGGGGGGGGCGGACCCGTGGGGCGTTGGCGAAGGTCGCGACCCGGAGAAGAGCAGTCGCAAGACGCGGTACCGGTCGGTGCTTGTACACCGTTGGTCGTGCTGCGGGGGGGAGCGGGCGGACGAGCCGGGATGCCGGCGGGGCTCTCACCTGAGCTATGATGACGAGGATGAGCGGTGGAGTGGGGATTGGAATCCCCGCTTTCGCATCTTTTGACGACTGCTCACGGCAAAAAACGGCTTGGCGGGCCAGTTAGAGAATGAGTCCGGTTGACACCGCGTGGTGCAGGAGTGCCGGTTTTTGGGATTCACATGTGCTCGTATCGTCTTTGGGACCGTTGCTCTGCGCTACTGCCTCGCCATGACACACCAGCGACTGTACGAGGGTCGCCCAGTTCCCTTTCGACGTGTCCCTCAAGTGTGACTGCTGATCACAGCACTTGCAGCCTGTACGAAGAGCGGCCATCAGTCAACAAGATTAGACCCATGGTGCCGACCTGCGGCCCTTGGAAAGACTGCTTGTCTGCAGCTACTGTACAGCCGTTCTCCGAAAAACCCCTCGCTCCAACTGTCGCAAAAGAGATCCAAATCGGCCTCTACGACCCAGCAGAGGCCGATTTCGAACTCTTTTGGAACAGTTCGAGTGCGGGATTTTGGGGAGAACGGCTGTACATACGTAGTCGTACTTCTTGCCAGAGTATTGCTCTCTTCCCAATTTTGGCCGATGCCGTCGATGTCAAGAGGGGTGATCAACTGTGCGAAACAGGTTCTCAGCCATCCATTCAGCCGGATAAAGTCGTTCGACCAATGGTCAGTTGACCAAGAGCCTGTCTTGACTTCGACCACATCGGCCAAAATTGGGAAGACAGCAATATGACGCAGGGTTTGCTTTTTTCCAGGGTCTCGTGTCGCTTTGTCGGCTCTTTTTTTTGTTCATCTCAGTTCAGCCTTACTGTACAGTAGGTTGCGCTGCGCACCAGGGTTGTAAGATTTCGACGAAAGCATCATTGATGGTTTCTTTCCTCCATAATTATTGATAATTATCGTTCATGGTTACAGAAACCATCAGCACGACTTCTTCTGAAAGTATTTGATGGACGACCTGAATCATGTCTCGTCTAACAGCCTGTTAGTTCTCCTTCAGTACGACTCTCGCGCCCCTCCACACGATGCCGATGGAGGTGGGCCGCCGCCTCCACCGCACGGCACGTGCTCGCCCTCATTTGGGGCGACGGGGGGGACAGCTCGCGCGGCGGCCGCCGCCGCCTTTGGGACGGGGGGGGGGTCGGAGGG
>Ga0114957_1005001_pt1 | contig 11154 bp, 7 predicted proteins | sample BantaG_FD_87175 | JGI IMG/M metagenome (GOLD analysis project Ga0114957, IMG submission 87175) | Marine algal microbial communities from Bantry Bay, Ireland - BantryBay_4 metaG | ecosystem: Host-associated > Algae > Red algae > Unclassified | place: Bantry Bay, Ireland | collected 2014-11-21 | reverse complement strand
CTCGACAGCGAAGAGTTCTACGACTTCAACTCGACCAGGCCCATCGTCACCATCGACGACGAGGGCCAACGCGACCTCACCTGGCCCGACACCAAGTTCTCGTGGGCCACGGTGCCCGGAAGCCTGGCCGACGTCATTTTCGTTCAAGGGATCGAGCCCAACCTGCGGTGGCGTACCTTTTGCGAACACATCCTGGCCGTCGCCGGGGCCATGGGGGTGCGACGCATCGTGACCCTCGGTGCCCTCCTGGCAGAAGTGACCCACACCCGATCGGTCCCGATCTTCGGTTCGTCGAACGACACCAAACTCCAGGATGACCACGACCTGCAGGCCTCGACCTATGAAGGGCCAACCGGCATCGTTGGAGTTCTCACCACCATGGGCGCCGAGGCCGGACTGCCGGCAATGGGCCTCTGGGCTGCGGTGCCTTCCTACGTGGCGGGCGCGAGCTCGCCCAAGGCGACCGAAGCGCTGGTAACCAAGACCGGCGAAGTGCTGTCAACGGCAATCTCCACAACCGAACTCGAGGTCGAGGCGGCCGAGTACGAGCGCCAGGTGAACGACCATGTTGCCCAGGACCCGGAGACCATGGCATTGATCCAGCGCCTCGAGGGTGAGCGTGACGAATACGACGCAGCACTGGCCAAGAGCGAAAACCTCGCGGATGAGGTCGAGCAGTTTCTGCGGGATCAGCCCGAAGACAACGCAGAAAGCTGACCGGGCGGAAACAAGCCGGGCCGGGCTGATACCGGCAAAGCTCAGATCAGCCGGTCGAGCGCATGGTCGAGGTAGCGGGCGAAATGGTGGAGGTCCGGCATTCGGTTCCGATCGCCGGTGATACCGAACCCGAGCTGGTTGCCGTGAGACACGGTGGCGATGGTGAGCGCCCGCCCACTTCGGATCGGGAGATACGGGAAGATCTCGAGCACCGGAGAACACATGAACCAGCGCTCGGACAACGAACCGGGGACGTTGACGATGACCAACTTGTCCTGAATCGCCGCCGCAGTGCGACTGGCGAGCGACAACAACGAAGGCGCGGCGAACTCGCCGAGCTCGACCATGGTGGCCGCATCCAGAACCCGACGATCGGCCCGGACGCGCGACAGCTGGGCGGCGATACGATCCAGGCGAGCTGAGGCTTCGCTTTCGCCAACAGGGAGATCGACCTCGATCATGCGCAAACGCCCGCCGGTGAAGCCGGGCTGGGCCCGCTCGCGATCGGTGGCCACGGCCAATGGGATCAGCGCGGCGATATCCCGGTCGTCGACGGGGATATCACGAGACTCGAGAAAGGTGCGAAGTGCTTCGGTGCAGGCAGCGAGCACGACATCGTTGAAGGAGCAGCCATTGGCCTGTTTGGCCTCGACAACTCGGTCAAGCGGCACCCGCACCAATTCGAACCGACGATGGGCGGTGATGTCGAACTCCCAGGGAAGGCGCGGCTGAGTACCGGTCACGGCACCCACCGCCTTACCGGCACCGCGTTTCCATCGATCGGCAACATCGAGGAGGGCGGAGGTCGTGGCGCCGGACGCCGCCACCGAAGAGCCGATCAGCTCAACGGCAACCTCGATGGGTGGCGCAGTCGGCATTGGTTCCCACAGATCGGGTTCGATGGCACCGACGTCATCGCTGTTGTCGACCAGAGCGGTGAGGACATCGACCGCCGCACCGTTGTCCACCATGAGCGGGTGCGACTTGTAGACCACGGCGAGACGGTCACCGGCCACCCCCTCCATCATGTAAAGCTCCCAGAGCGGGCGATCCAGATCGAGTCGGTTGGCGAGAATTCGATTGACCATGCCCAGCAAATGCTCGTCGTCGCCAGGAAACGGTACGGCGCTGTGACGCACGTGGTAGGCGATATCGAAGTCCGCGTCATCCCGCCACACCCACCGACTGTTGGCCAGCGTCCGATGCCGGCGAACCCGCTGGCGCGAAAGCGGGGCGCGACGCAGACGGCTGAACACGTGATCGCGGATGCGATCCATATTCAACTGTCCAGAGGAGTCGCGCAGCGGCTTGGCGTCGATAAGCATCACCACACCGTGATGCAACGGTTCGCCGCCACGTTCGAGGTTGAGTAGGCGGGTCTCGGAGGCGCTCAGAAGCGTCATCGAACGCTCGCAGCATGGAGGAAACTGTTCATTGTTGTCCCATCGGCCAAAAGCACGCACGAGTGAACACCGGCCAATCCGTGACTAGTCACGCCGAGGCTCGTCGAAGAAGACGCTCGGTTGGTTGCCGTTGATGGCGTCGAAGGCGTGGTCGACCCACAGATCGGCACTGGCGAGCGGTTCTGGAAGATTGTCACGACCGAACCAACCGACATCAGTGACTTCGAGTGGATGGCCCGCCAGATCACCGCCGACGGCCCGACAGAAAAATACGATGGAGTACAGCGGGATGCGGTGGAACCCGCGACGGGCGCCGTCGAAAATTCCGAGCAGGCTGTCCACCTCGCAGATGATTCCGGTTTCCTCCCGCACTTCCTTTTCTGCGACTTCGGATGCGGAGTAGCCGACATCCGCCCAACCGGTCGGATAGAGCCAGATACCCGAGTCGGCCCGCTGGATCAGCAGGACCTCGCCGTTGTCATTGCCGACGACGGCGCCGACGACGACCTTGGGCGTGACATAGCCATCGACGCCGGAGCCGATCTCTTTCTTCCACTCCTCGTACAAAGCCTCGGGACCGACGTCACTGGTCGCAGCCGCCCCGATCTTGGCGGCGACACGCAGCACCTCGTCGAAGCGCTCCTGTTCGTACAGGCTCTTGGTGAAGCCCAGACCGGTTCGGGCAATGGCGCCGAGGGACTCGCTCCAATTCAGAAGGTCATTGCGAGTAGGCGCAGGGTCATCGGTATTCACGGCACCACCCTAGCGGCCGAGGCCCTAGCGGATATCGGTGAGGGAATGGGTGATTGCGATCTCGATCTCCGCCAGATGTTGCGGATCGGTGATCTTGTCGCCGTGGTTGTCGGTGACGTAGAAGGCATCGACCACGTCAGCACCGAGGGTTTGCACACGCGCCGCTTTGATATCCAACAGGAGCTCCCCCATGGCCTGCGTCACCTGGTAAAGCAGTGCAACCCGGTCGGCTGAGACCACCTCGATGACCGTCGCCACCTGCGAGGCCTCGTTGTCGATGGTGACCCGACGACTCACGTTGCCGGATGCTCGAGGTGCCGGCCGATGATAGGTGCCCGCCCGCTCCACCAGCCGAGCGTGCAATGCCAGCCGTCCGTCCAGGGCCTTGGCCAGGTCAGCTGCAACCAGGTCCCAGGGAATGGCACGGTCCATGGTGTTGTCGACCCGCACCACCTCGACGGCCATGCCATCGCCCGAGTCCACCTGGGCCTCGAGAACGCCGAGGCCGTGCAGGGCCAGGGTCCCGGCGACCCGGCTGAACAGGCCGGGCCGATCCGGCGCGATCACGGTGATGGTGTCGCCGTCGGTGCCGATCGACAATTCGCCGGCAGCCATCAATCGGCGGTGCTCCTCGCTCGGGAAATCGGACCCGACGTTCTCCTGGAGTTCGCCGACATCGAGCAGATGGGCGGTTCGGGAGACCAGGGTACGGACGAGACCAGCTTTCCAGGACCCCCACGCGGCCGGGCCGGTCGCGATCGAGTCGGCCTCGGTCAGGGCGTCGAGCAGTTCCAGGGTGGCCGCAGAGCCCACAACACTTGCGACGTTGAGGATCGTCTGGTCGTCATCGAGATCCCGACGCGTGGCCGCGTCAGGTAACAGCAGGTGATGGCGAACCATGTCGACCAGCATGGTGACATCAGCTTCGGGATAGCCCATCCGGGTGGCGATGGTGTCGACCAGGACCATCCCGACGTCGGTGTGGTCGCCCGGGTACCCCTTGCCGATGTCATGCAGGAGAGCACCCACGACCAGAAGATCGGGGCGACTCACTGCTCCGGTCAGCTTCGACGCCTGATAGGCGGTCTCCAACAGATGCCGATCCACCGTGAAACGGTGATAGGCGTTGCGCTGCGGGCGACTCCGGTTCGGCTCCCATTCCGGAATCAGCCGGGAGAAGAGACCCATATGGTCAAGCGCTTCCACCACCCGAATCGTGGGTTTTCCGGCAGCCAGCAGCTGAGCGAACAGATCGCGGGCTTCCTGGGGCCAGGGTTCCGGAAGGTCATCCGGCATCTCGGCCAGGAGCCAAAGGGCGGCCCGATCGAGCAGCAGATCGTGCACTGCGGCAGCTGCAGCCAAACGAAGCGTCCACAAAAAGTCGCCACCGAGTGAAACGCCGTCAGCAAACGTGGCCTCGCCATCGCGAGCGATGATGCCAGCGAAACTCCCGTCGAGTGGTCCATCGACGGTTGTCGCAGCGGATGAGTCGCCTCTTGCGCCTCCAGCGTCCTTCGAGTCTTTGGAACGACGCCGGAACATGCCCCGCCGACCACCACCTCCACCGGAGGAATCAGCGCGCCGGACCCGCTCCCAGACCTCATCACTGGCCCAGGCGATGGTGCGACCGGCGGCAGCGACCCGAGCCATGAGGGCATCAGCATCATCATCGTCGAGCACCTCGACCAGGGCGTCCTGTTCCTGCAGGCTCAGCCGATCGGTGGCGCGCCCGGCACGACGATGCAACTCGACGCGCATCTCGAGCAGGGTGTCGTACTCCGGCGCAAGGGGACCGCTCAGGGTTCCCGGCGCATCGCCCCGGGCCAGCTCGAGCCACTGAAGCGCATGCACATCCCGCAGCCCTCCCCGCCCGTCCTTGAGATCAGGTTCGAGGAGAAACGCAACTTCGCCAGCTGCTTCGTGCCGGGCAACCACCCGGTCAGCCATTATCGGCAGATTGCGGTGGTACTGCTTGCGCCACGCCTCGAGTGCGCCACGGTGCAGGGCATCAGTCTTGGCCGTATCGCCTGCGAGATGCCGGCAGTGCAAAAGCGCAGTGGCGGTATCGAGGTCGTCGGCGGCCAGGGTCAGGGCCTCTTTCTCGGTTCGGACTGCATGGCCGAGCTTGAGGCCGACATCCCAGATCGGATACCAGACCTGTGATGCCAGCTGCTCGACATCGTCCTTGCCTGAATGCAACAGCAGCAGATCCAGATCGCTGTGCGGGCACAGATCACCCCGGCCGTATCCGCCGACAGCAACCAGGGACACCCCCGATTGATCAACCCTCGACGAGCCGCCCTCGGAGAAGAGCTCTTCGAGCCACCGATCCATCCATCCCCGGTACAGATCGCACCACTGACGGCCATGGAGATCCTGGCGCTCCAGAAGTGCTTCACGGGCCAGCGCAGTATCCACATATGGATACTAAGCAAAGAACCCGGGTCCAAGGACCCGGGTTCTTCAAAGTTCACACTGCCAACACATTGTTGCTTAGGTTACTTAGGTTGCTTAGGTTACTTAGGTTGCTTAGGTTACTTAGGTTGCTTCGACAGTGTCGTTGGCAATCAGCGGACTAGATCAGCCCTCGATGTTGCCAATGACCGAACCAACCACGTCGAGCGAACCCTCGTCGTTGAATTCGAGCGTGAGGATCGAAGCCGTGGAAGGCTCGCCAGCATCGATGAACTCGAGTGCGCCGGAAACACCGTCGTAGTCGATGTCGGTGCCGGCATCGAGAAGGGCAACACACTCGGCGAACTCGGTGCACTTTTCGCCGTCGCGGGTGATGCCGTTGATTTCCGCAGCGATGGAGCTGGGGTTATCGGAATCGGCAGCGATGGCGGCAAGCGAGGTGACGATGACAGCGTCGTAGGTTTCGGCGCTGTAGGAGAAGTCCACCAGACCACCATCGGCGGAGCCGGTGGGGGTCGCAAGAAGACGATCACGGAAGTCGCCGAGCTCACCAGCGACGTCGACACCGGGAAGGGTGCCGCGCATGCCGGCGAGAACGCTCGGGTCGTCGAAGTTGCTGGCAAGGGCGTTGCCCATGTTGCCGTCGGTGCCGTAGACAAGCTTGTTGTCCGGGCCGAAGTCGTTCTCGATGAGACCGTTGAGGATGTTCGAAGTCTCTTCGAAGCCGATGATCACGATGGCGGTGGGGTCAGCTTCAACAACCTCAGCAACTTCAGCATCGAAGGTTTCTGCCTGGGGGTCATAGATGCTCTCACCGAGCACGACGCCGCCGGCGTCTTCGTACGGGCCCTTGGTGAACTCGAGGAGTCCGGTTCCGTAAGAGTCGTTGAGGACCAGGAAATACGCCGAATCGGCGCCGTCAGCGATCATGATGGCAGCAAGCGCTGCACCCTGAACCACATCGGACGGAGCGGTGCGGAAGTACAGCCCGTTGTCGTCGTAGTCAGTGAAGGTCGGCGAGGTGTTCGCCGGGGAGAAGTGGATCACGTTTGCAGCGGTGATCTTGTCGATCACGGTCAGCGAAACACCGGAGGACGCAGCACCCAGGAAGGCGTCGACGTTCTCGGCAAGGAGGCGGTCGACAGTCTGGTTGGCAACGTCGCCGTTGTCGCCAGAGTCACCCGGGAGGTAGACGACGTCCTGTCCGAGAACACCGCCACCAGCGTTCACGTCTTCGATGCCGAGCTCAGCGCCGGCGATTTCCGGTGGGCCGAGGAACGCAAGGCTCCCGGTCTCGGGAAGGAGGCCACCGAACACCAGGGTGCCGTCGCCTTCGTTGGGAGCAGCAGCCTCGCCGCCGTCCTCTTCTTCCATGGCGCCGTCATCTTCTTCTTCCATAGCGCCATCGTCTTCTTCTTCCATGGCACTGTCATCTTCTTCTTCCATGGCGCCGTCATCTTCCTCTTCCATGGCGCCATCGTCTTCTTCGGCCATGGAATCTTCTTCCATGGCACCGTCATCTTCTTCTTCCATAGCGCCATCGTCTTCAGCAGCGTCGTCGTCAGCAGCAGCTGCGTCGGCCGAGTCGTCCGCCGAGGTGTCGTCGGAGGCGTCATCGTCACTGTCGCCGCACGCTGCGGCCACCAGGGAGAATGCGAAGAGGAGCGCCAGGAGACGCAACCATCGGTTGGAATTCATATATGTCTTGCCTTTCATTAACCAGCAGAAGGGTGAATCAAGTACTGCACGCAGCAACGTGTCTGCCATGCACAGTGATTCACCCGTTGGGTGCCGGGAATGGAGTTCCCCCCCGGCAACCAGAAAGTTTAGGCAGAATCACCTACCTGTCAATGTCACCCTCGCCTCTGTTACAGGGTGTTCACATACTTCGGCGCAGCATTTTGCCCAAAACACAAGGATCTTTAGCGATATTGTGTGATTGACATCCAGATACCGTCATCTCCCTCGGCGCTCGAAACCAATGATTGGTAGCGATTCTTTGCAACCCTTCGGCACCACAGTCAGTCTCGCCAGGTCGGAGAGTTCGCCGTGACTCGAGCTGGCGACATCGATGAAGAGGCTCTGGTGGGTCACGCGCTCGAGCTGATCGCAGCGCTCCAGGAACTGGTGCCGCACTGGCTCGATCGCTCGATCCGTCTTCGCGCTGGATTCGATGTGGCCCGCACGCCCGACGTCATCGAAGCGACACAGCACGCACTCGAAGCGCTACGCGCCAACGAACTGACCGACCTTCGCAAGCTGCTCGAAACCGACATCGATCAGCAGCGCCTGGCACCGATGGCGATCCTGCGAGCTGCGGTGAGGCATCCGACCGGGGTGCTCGAGATAGCCGGGGTTCCCCACCACCGGCGCGACGAGTTCGAGGTCACGCAGTTTCCTGACGATCACTACAGCCTGACGCCGGCGACCTGGGCTGATGTTCATCCCGACCTTCATGGTCCGGGGATCGCCTGGGGTGCAGCCAAAGCATTCGTGCACCTGGCCCGACGGAAAGCGGAAGGACAACGATGAACGAACCCAGCTCTGGCTCCAACCCAGCCATCTACCCGGTCGCAGCTTTTGTGCCCGACCTGATGGACCGATCAAAAGTGTCGGCCTGCTTCCCCCAGGTCGTTCCAGCGAAAGCCCTGTCCACCGAAGCCTTCATCGAGGCACTGACCAACGCCGAAGCGACGACATCGGGAGGAACTCCTTCGGGCGACGGTTCATCCACCGGTCTTTTCCTGGTCGACCTCCGTCGCCCCGCCGTACTGGAGACGCTTTCGAACCTGCATGGCACCGGCGCCCTCGCAGGACACGGTGAATCAGCCCGGCGCTGGTCGGTGGTCGGGTTTGGATCCCATGTCGATGCCGACGTGCTGTCGGCGGCAACCGAGGCCGGGTGTTCCGAGGCAATCGCCCGATCGGTCTTTTTCCGTCGCCTCAGTCGGGGATGGCAGGGTTCGTGAGCCGGACACACGAACGCTTTGTTCAGGTCATGACAAACGTGCGCTAACCTCGCCAATCGTGATCGAGCGCGTCGTAATCATTGGTGGAAGTCGGGCAGCCTACGCGGCGGCGTTCGAGCTTCGCCGCCACAAGTCCGACTGCCAGATCGTGGTACTCGAGGAAGGCCAGCACCCCGGTGCTGACGTCTGCTCCATCCCCCACCGAATGATGACGGGGATGGACGACTTTTCGGGTCTGGCCCCGCTGAGTGTCACCGAGCTCCGAGATCGACATCACATCGATGTTCGTGCCGGACAGCACGTAACGGCTGTCGACATCGACACCCAGTCCGTGGTCATTCAGGAAGACGGCCGTGAACACGATCTGACGCTCAAGTACGACCGCCTCGTCTTTGCCACTGGCAGCCGCAGTCGCCGACCCGATGCACCAGGCGCGGATCGCGCTTCGCTGATGGCGGTCCGAACCGTCGATCATGCCAATCGTCTCCTGGCCAGCCTCAGGGATCGGCCCGGCCGACACGTCACCGTCCTCGGAGGGGACTACATCACCCTTCTGGTCGCCGAGGCGCTGGCCATGCGGGGTACCGAAGTGACTGTGGTGACTCCCGCAGAGGAGATCTTCGACCAGGTCGACCCGCTGATCGGCGCGAAGGTCTCAGAAGCGATCACCAAACACGGAGTAACGGTTCGAACCGGAGAACAGATCTCCGGTTTCGAAAGCGGCGTGGTGTACCTCAAGAACGATGCCATCAGCTGCGATGTGGTTCTGCTCGGCCTCGGGGCCGAGGCCAACACCGAACTGGCGCGCCAAGCTGGCCTCGGTCTGGGCCACCACCGTGCCATCGTGACCGATCGACGCCAACAGACCAGCGTCGAAAACATCTGGGCCGCCGGCGACTGCTGTGAGAGTCGGCACCTCGTCAGCGGCGAACGCGGATACTGGCCAGGTGCGCTCTCGGCGGACCAACAGGGAACGGTCGCCGGCGCCAACCTCGGGGATCATTATGCGGCAACTCCAGGAACACTTGGCACGATCAGCACCCGCCTGTTCGGCGTTGAAGTCGGTCGAACCGGCCTGAACGAACTCGACGCCCGAAACGCCGGCTTCGACGCTGGGGTCGTCACCGTGGAGGGTCAGTCGCGTGCGGACACCTACGCCGGGGGACGACCGCTCACGGTGCGACTCACCTTCGATCGATTCACCGGACGGGTCCTCGGAGCCGAGATCGTGGGAGAAGAAGGAGTCGCGGCGCCACTGGCGACCGCGGTTGCCGCCATCACTGGTGAACTCACGACGGCACAGGTCGCGGCGCTCGATGGTGGCCACGTGCCATCCCGCAGTGCCCTGCCCAGCCCACTTACCCTGGCCGCAACAGAAGCCAGGGAAGCCTGAGAAACTTCAGCGCAACCGACCATCCAACCGCTCACAGGCTCGGTTCTGGCTTTTCCGGTTTGTTTCAGGCGCGTGAATTGATGCGCACTGAAGCGATCTCAGCTGTATGCAATCGCGCCCTAGAAGTACTCTCGGCTCGAAGCCGCCCCCGCCTTTTCCCGCTTCAGCGTCGAAGCCAGAACTTGTAAACCAGCGCAACGAGAGAGAGACGATGGATACCGGTAACGCAGCGTGGATGTTGATGTCCGCAGCTTTGGTTCTGTTCATGATTCCGGGGCTCGCCCTGTTCTACGGCGGCATGGGAAGGGGCAAGAGCGTCCTCAACATGTTGTTGATGAATATCTACTGTGTGGGAATCGTTCCGCTGGTTTGGGTCATCGGCGGCTATTCGCTGGCCCAGTCCTACAGCGGCAACCAGATCATTGGGGACTTGGGCAATTTTGCGCTCGACGGAATCGGGCCCAGCCAGGACCTGATCGTTGTCGCCTTCCTCATGACCTTCGCAGCAATCACCCCGGCACTGATCTCCGGAGCCGTCGCTGATCGCATGAAGTTCAACGCATGGATCATCTTCGTGCCCATCTGGTCATTGCTGGTCTACTCGCCGGTGGTCTACTGGATCTATGCATTCGATGGCGACGGCAATGCCGGGGGCCTTCTGAACTCAGGCCTTCTGGGCGATGTCGGCTCACTCGACTTCGCAGGCGGAACCGCAATCCACATCAATGCCGGCGTCGCCGCGCTGGCACTGGTACTTCTGCTCGGCAAGCGAAAGGGATGGCCGAAGAACGCCATGCCACCCCACTCTCTCCCGCTCGTGATGCTGGGCACCGGCATTCTCTGGTTCGGCTGGTTCGGGTTCAATGCAGGATCGGCACTCGCTGCGGACGGCGTTGCCGCCCAGGCTTTCATGAACACCTTCCTGGCCGCATCGGCCGGAATGGTGGCATGGCTCACAGTGGAGCGGCTCAAAGACGGTCACTTCACCAGCCTCGGCGCAGCATCCGGAATCGTGGCCGGGCTCGTCGCGATCACCCCGGCCGCCGGGTTCGTCGCCGGAATGTCGGGTATCTGGATCGGTGCCATCGCCGGAATCATCTGCTACTTCGCGGTGTCGCTCAAGTACAAGTTCGGCTACGACGATGCGCTCGATGTCGTCGGCGTGCACATGATCGGCGGCATCGTTGGTGGTGTCCTCCTCGGACTCTTTGCCGATCCTGGCGCTTTCGCCGATCCCGATGTCTTCGATGAACCCCTTGGCTTCCCAGAGGGCATGTTCTATGGAGGCGGCACCGAACTGCTCATCGAGCAAATCGCCTCGATCATCGTGGTGATGGTTTACTCGTTCGCGGTGACCATGGTCATCGGTCTCGCCATCAAGGCGACCATCGGCCTTCGGGTGGATGAGGAAGATGAATACACCGGACTCGACAAGCGCCTCCATGCCGAGACCGCCTACAACTACACCGATGCCAGCGGTCGCCTTCAGGGCGGAGCCACGACG
>Ga0114957_1004999_pt1 | contig 11160 bp, 5 predicted proteins | sample BantaG_FD_87175 | JGI IMG/M metagenome (GOLD analysis project Ga0114957, IMG submission 87175) | Marine algal microbial communities from Bantry Bay, Ireland - BantryBay_4 metaG | ecosystem: Host-associated > Algae > Red algae > Unclassified | place: Bantry Bay, Ireland | collected 2014-11-21 | reverse complement strand
GGGGGCAGTCGGCACGCCGGCCTCAGCCGACGCAGCGGCGGCGACCACGCCCGCAAAGGTCAGGTGCGCGCGAATAGCAGCGGCGGCGGCGTCGATGCCTCCCAGCTGGTCCAGCGTCAACCAGCCACGTCCTGCCGCCGCCGCCGGCGTGGTCCGCCGCGCTGCGCCGGCGGCCGCCTCGGCAGTGACAAACAGCAGACGCGTCGTGCTCGTCACGCGCGCCGCCACGAGCGCCGACCCCTCCGCCTGCCCATCCCCATTGATGGCAAGTGGCACCCCACCTGCGGCGTCTGCTACGGACGTGGCGGCCACCTCCAGGCCAACGTCGACTCCCCGGTGACACCAAGGCCCCAGCGCCATGCCCGGCAGCAGCAGCCGCCCCGCCAGGCGGCTGCGCAGGGCGACGGCGACCGTCGGCGCTGCGGAGAGGGCGGTCACCGCCGCTGCCACGGCAAAAGCAGGCGTCCAGTCGGGGCGGGGGACGGGCCAGCCAGTGACGGCGAGTGTGACCGCTGTCGCGTCGGCCACGGTGATGGACGGGGAGACGGACACGCGGGCGGGGGGCACCACGGCGGTGGCCGCGGCGGTGGCCGCGGCGGTGGGAGTACCACCGCCACCGCCGCCGCCGCCAGCCTTAGATGGCCCCGGGGATGCGCGTGGCGGGGTGGCCGCCGACGCTGCCGACGAGCGGCGGCGGCCCGAGCGGGCGGCGGAGGCGGGCGACCGCCGCGCCCGCGGCGACGCGCCCGCCGCGACGCCGCCACCGCCACCCGCCGCTGCCGCACCAGCGGCCGACGCCGCGCGCAATTCGGCCGCTGACACGCCGAGCGTGGTCACCGAGTGCTCGTCAAGGGCGACGGCGTCGGGCGGGACGGCCGCCGACGGCCACGCGGTGACAACGACGGCACGTGGCGGCGGCAGCGGCTCGGCCCGGAGGGTGCCATTCCCTTGGGTAGGCGCCGGTGGTTCAACCGTGGGGGAGGTGCCGTCCACGCGCACGGAAGGGGCGCCGGCGGGGCGTGAAATTAGCAGCGGCTGGCCGAGGCAGAGCGCTGCCGCCCGCAGGGTGGCTGGCGCAAGACACGCAACGCCGCCGTCGAGAACGGCGGGGGGGGGATGACCGGGACGACCGCGAGCGCTACCGATGGGGATGACACGTAAGGGTGGGCATGGTGCCATAAGCCCCAGGAGCAGCGGGAAAGAAAAGGCGGGATGGGGGCGTGGAGTGCGGTGCCAGCCGGCGCGACGGCCAAACCGGCAGCCGCCGTCGTCGCGGTGTCGTCGTTGCCAATGTCGACTGCCGGATCAAGGACGACTTAATGTCATAGCGTTCTTGTGCGTTAGAAGGTAATTTTACGCAGAAGTTGTCGCAAAAACGATTTATAAGTACGATTTTCGTTTTTGCTGTTGCGTAACGTGCTGTACGCACCCCTCGCCACTTCATCGTGAAAGCATCCCCGTCAGCAACAGCCGCCCCCACGCTGCGCTGCATTCACGGCGGAGACGTGCTGCGATATACTTCCACCCCTGACCACCTGTCGGAGCGAGCACACCGCTGGTGCCTGTGTGGCACCAGCCCGTTACCTCTCTCTTTTAAGTGATACCGTCGAGCCAAGGCGGTGTGTCGGGGCATCTTGGGTCGGCAGGGTCCGGTGGTGGGCACCTGGCTGCGCCTCCTTGGCGGGTCCGGCCGTCGCCGCCCCTCTGCTCGTCCTCGCGCGCCTCTGGGGCCATGGCTTCTCGGGAGAAGAACTCGGCGCTAGATGCGGCGCACCAAGCGATCCTCAAGGAGATGCTGACGAAACAGGAGAACAAGTCGTGTGCGGACTGTCGCACCTCGGGGGGTACGTTGGCTGGAGCCTAGCGGGTACCTTGGATGTCTCGTACCTCGTGCCATTGATGCGCAGTGTGAGTCAGAGATGGTGATCAGTGTGTGTGCCATGAGTTTCAGAGCCGACCTCATCCGACACGTGTATTTTTTATGCTCTGGAAGCAGTTCCTCACCGACGCTTTCCTTCCTCCGTGCACTGCGAGTCTATTGTGGTGTATTGACATGCACTTGCCGTCTCCGTGTGTTTGGCATTGTCACCTGCTCTCACTCTTTTCTCCCGCTCTTCTCTGGCACCGGACGGCACGTTGCAGTTCCCCGCTGGGCGTCCACCAACCTGGGCGTGTTTGTTTGCATCCGCTGTTCGGGCTTGCACCGCAAGCTCGGCACCCACCTGTCGGTTGTGCGGTCGACCACCCTGGATACATGGACGGCGGACCAGATGGAGCGCTTCCGCTCAATGGGCGGCAACGCCAACGCCGCCGCCCGTTACGAGGCGCGGCTGCCTCCTAACTTTCGGCGCCCCGACTCGACTGACGCTTATGGGATGGAGCAGTTCATTCGCGACAAGTACGAGCGCAAGCTTTTCATGGAGGGCGGCGGCGGGGCAGGCGGTGCCGGTGGTGGCGCGCGCCGCGGCGGCGATGGCTTCCGCGGGGGCGGCGGCCGCGACGGCTACCGTGGCGGCGGCTACGACGGCGGGCGGGACCGCTACCGTGACGGCGGGTACGATGGGGGGCGGGACCGCTACCGAGATGACGGGTACGACGGCGGCGGCCGGGGCGAGGAGCGTGCGCGCGGCGGCGGAGGCGGCGGCTTTGGCAGCGGCTATGACGAGCCACCTCCTCGGCGCGGCGACGGTGCGGGCCGGGCGCCGCCGCGGCGAGGCGGGTACGGCGACCCGCCTCGGCGGAGCGGGTATGATGACCCACCGCGGCGGCCTGCAGGTGGACCAACTGCCGGCGGCGGCGCCGGCGGTCGGCACGGCCCGGCGTTTGATCGGCTACTCGACATGGGCTTCTCCCCGTCGATTGCCAGCCGTGCGCTAGAGGTGTCTGGCGGCCGCCTTGCCGATGCGGCCGACTGGGCGGTCGCGCAGGCGCCGTCGGCACCGACGCTGGGGGCGGGCCGTGGGGGTCGTGCCGCTGCGCCGGCACCTGCGCCGCCGGCGGCCGAGTTTGACCTGCTCTCCTTTGACGACGGCCCTGCGGCGGGCGGGGCGGCGCCGGCCGCGGTCAAGTCTGGCGGCGCCGGCGCCGGCGCCGGCGGTGACGGCTTCTTCGACTTTTTCGGGGGACCTCCCCCCGCCGCCCCGCCCGCCGCCTCGGCACCGCCCTCTGGCCGGACGGCCGCCGCCCCCGTCGCGGCCGCCCCGGTTGCGCGACGCACCGACGACTTTGCCGACTTTGCCGCTTGGGACGCGGCCGAGGCCGCGCGCGGCTCCGCGTCACCGTCGGCGGTTGCGGCTGCGGCCCCTGCGGCTGCGGCGGCGGTGCGGCCCAGGGGTCCGCTGAGCGCCAACCTTGCCGCCCTCTACTCGCAGGCGGCGCCTCCTCCGCCGCCGACAGGTGCAGCGGCGGCGGCGGGCGGGCCGCCACCCGCCGGCGCACCGCAGGCCCGGCAAGGTGCCCCCGACTTGGCCGCCACGTACGCAATGTACGCGTCGGCAGGGCCGCCACCACCCGCACCGGGGCGAGCGCCGGCCGTGGTGGGCGGCGGACGAGCGGCGGGGGGCGCGGCGGCTCCCGCTGGGACTGCCACTGCAGCTGCGGCCGTTGCCGCGGCCGCCGCGGCGGCGGCCGCCCCGCCCCCGCCCGTGCACCCGCCACCGCCGCCGACGGCCGACGGCGCGGGCGGCGGCCCCGCCCGCTTGAGCGTCGAGCAAATGAAGGCGCTCGGCATGCGCATTCCTGTGGCGCCGCCGCCGCCGCCGCCGCCGCCGGCCGCGGCGGCTGCTGTGGGGGGCGCCAAGGTGCCGGCGTCGCTGGGTAAGGGGGGCCCCCCGAAGGACCCGTTTGCTGACCTTTTTTTGTAGCCGCGGGGCGCAGAGGGCGGGGCGGCGGTCGGCGGAGACGTTGGTCAGCCGCCTTGCAGGCGCCCGTGCTGGCGTCTGCTTCCTTGAGTAAATGACGATGTAGAAGTACGCACCTAACCGTCTGCTCATGCGTACCCTGATACCCCCCGCCCCATGATTTGTGTCTCTGCCTCCACGCTACCCGTGTTTCACTCCCGCCCCTCACTTCGTCAGCGACCCCCAACAACTCCTTGCTCTTGTTACACTTCCGCCTCTCACTTGTCAACGACCCCCAAAAAGCCGTCCAAAGAAGCCGCCCCCCCCTTTCTCTTTCTCCCCCCCCTCCACCGCTGGCACTGGCGCCCACTGCTCGCTGACGTACACGCGTAGGGCGGTGACCGTGACGGAGGAGCGCCCCCCCCCAAACAGCGTCCGTCCCCCACCTGGCAGCACCCCGTATTGCGTGCCGAGCACCGACACGGCACGGTCTGGGGGCAGGCCCTTGGCGTCGTTCATCGGCATCGCGAGCGCGTCGCTACCCCACCGCACCGCCCAGTCGGCAAAGTCAAAAATCGCCGCGCCGCCGCCGCCGACCTTGTCGGCGACGAGGATGGAGCCGTCGCCGCCCGCCCACGCCGCCACCGCCGCCGCGCTCGCCGCCGCCGTGCCGCCCGCCGACGAGGTGGCAGCGGCCGCAGCGGCGCCATCCCCGCTGCCACCGCCTTTGGCTGCCGCTTCGGCCGCCGCCGCCGCCACGGCCGCGGCGCCCGCGGCGGCCTCCGCCCCCCCCGGGGGAGGCTCCCGGAACAGGAAGGCGGTTAGTGAGTCGCGATAGTCGTCCCGCGAGTCCCAACCGACCGGGTTGTAGCCACCCCAGACGCCCCCGCCGCCGTCCGCGTCGCACCCGACCAGCAGCGACGGGACGCCGCCGAGGTCGACGGCCGCGTGGAAGGTGTCCATCCAAAATGGCGCCCCTGCAGTTGGCGGCGGGTCGCCAACGTCCCCGTCTCTGTCACCACGGTCCGCGTGGGGGCTCTCCCCGCCCGCGTAGACGCACACGAGGCGGGTGCCGCCGCCGAGGCGGGTGCGGGCGTCGAGGAGCGCCGCCAGTGGACTGCCCGCCACCGGGACGACACCGGGGCGGCCAGGCGCGGCGGATAGTAGGTCAGCCAGGGTGGCGGGCGCGGGGAGGGAGATGAGGGAGGGGGAGGCTGCCGATGGAGGTGGGGAAGATGCTTGCGCTACCCAACGGGGGGTGCCGGGGGGGCGCCGGCATGGGCGACCAACCAGCGGGAGGGGGGCAGCCACCGTCGAACGCGTCCACGTGCGGGTGCCAACGGGCGCGAGAGGGAGAAATGCCATGATTAGAGGTCTCGGCCTGGACTCCTGCTTGGTAGCCGTCCTTGTTTCGGACAAGGATGGGGGGACGGGCTGTGCAGCTCATCGGTTGTCGGCGGGCCAAGGGTCGGTCATGGGGAGCTCGACCCTGAAACAGCAGTGGTGCACCTTGACTGCTCAAAAAGTGACACCCCACCACCATCGATGCACGGACGGAAGCTCAACAGGTGTAGGGACGTTGCACAGGTCATGTGCATACGGAGACAGAAAAGCCACAAAGCGCTCTTGTTCCAGACCTGCCACTGTATGGGCATCTGGTTGATGTAAGACACAAGTCTTAGCAACAAGACTACAGATTGTAGAACCACGTGATGATGACGAGGCAGCAATCCAACTAAATCGAAAAAAGGAGGACGGCACGGGACGGCGGCCCAACAATAACCCCACATGAGCGAGCAGGCGGCAGAAGAAGCAACATCCGTTTGACGCTACAAATCAGCTAAACCAACGCGACGCAGTGCGGCAAAAAAAGAAAACAAGCACCCAGGGACGAGGGACGCCGCCGGCGCGGATGGCCAACCTCGCCCCCTCGTACTCTCACACTAGTGGTCCGCACTCGCCGAGCCGCCTGCATGGTTGGCGCCGCCCCCGACCCCCGCCGCCCCGTTGCCGAGCAGCTTGGCGTGAGCCGCCGGCGACAGTGGCGCGAGCGCCGCCTCCAAAACCCCAGCCGGAAGCACTGCTTGCATGCGCGCGATGACCGTCACGGCGCGGCCGCTGTACTCATCGTCGAGAAGCTCCGTGCCGATGACGTCGGCCAGGACGGCCAACACCCTTGGCAGCCCCGCGTACGTAGCGCCCCCAAACACCCGCTCGTCCCCACGCTCACAAGCGCGCACTAGCGCGGCGTGGACGACGCGCGCCTCGGCCACGTCCGCGCGGAGGGGCAAGTAGCTGAGCCACACGCTCGTCAGGCGAGAGGCCACCACGTCGCCGCCAACGCAGCCGGCTTGCATCTCAAGAACCTTAGCCAGCGCGCATACGGCATTGTCAGTGGCCATCTCCGAGCCCTCCTCGCGCGACGTGGGAGCAGTAATGACCGCCTCGAGGGCGAGTGCCGCCTTGGCGCCCCCCGCAGCCATAAAGGCAGCACTAGCTTCGGCGCCGTTCAGCGCGCACACCTCCGCCGAGGCGCCGACGCCGTACGTGGCTGCCTGCCGCACGTCCGGATCCTCATCGGTGGCGTACGCACAAAGCGCGGGGAGGACACGCGGAATCCACGCCAAGCCCGCCGCACCGCCATGCTCAACGACGTCGTCAAAGACGCACAGCGCCACACGGCGCTCGCCGCCGCTGCGATCGCTCGCCAACAGCGCATAGAAGTGCTCCAGGAGGGTGCTGAGTGCGGGCAGGCCACCGCTGCGGACGACGGTGCCGACAGCATCGCCGACGTGGGAGAGGAGCTCGTCCTCTCTTGCCTCCTCTTCATTAGCGTCCTCGTTCTCTTCTTCGTCCCAGCCGTCCTCCTCGGCGGCAGCTACTCTCTCACGGCGACGGCTCTCCGCCTCGGTGACTACCCGTTCCAGGCAGTTGGCCACCGCATTGAGCACGGACTCGGCGTCCGCACCGCTGGTCACGTGCACGCCACCGACATCGACAATCTCGCCAAGGGCCTCAACCATGGCCGAAAGCACCTCCGTTTCTGGCTCGTTCGTGATCGCCTCGAGCAGCGTTGGCAGCATGAACGCCACCAGCTGGGTAAGCGCAGTTGGCGCCGCCGTTCCGCTGTTCTTGACGCACCGCAGCAAGTCGGGCAGGCAGTTCGCCGCTGCTGTCCGCACCTCGTCATGGTAGAAGAACTGCAACAGGGGCACCATGAGCTGCGCCACGGGCTCCACGTAGTCCATCATCCCGACGCCCAGCTCGGTCACAAAGCACGTCAGCATTGTGCAAGCCGTCGCCTTGTCCTCCAGAGCCGCCGTTCGGATGCCAATGCGCTTGTCCCCAAGAGTCACCGTCTCCAGACCCTCTTCCTCATAATCAGCATCGTCGCCGAGCACCTCAATGTCCGGCTTTTGCGAGGCGGCCGTCAGCAGACCGGGCATGACGTAGGGCAAGTAAGGAAGAAAGCCGTCACGCAGACAACGGCAGATGCGCGCATACGCTTGCATGAGATAGAAGGCCTGCGGGTCGTCCACGCCCGCGTCGGCAGACGTGCGCACCAGGGCATCCATCACCTGAGCGGCGTCGGCACCAAAGCGCTCGCGCCCGACACTCAGGCCGATCAGGGAGATGCATTCCATGACCTTGCCCCGCAGCCGCCGCAGCCGCTGGTTGCCCGCCGACCGGGTAAGAACCGCCTTGAGCGGCGGCATGAACGTGCCGTAGTACGTGTCAAACTGCGTCTCGGCAGCGTCCGCAACCGCCGCAATGGCCGTCACCGCCTGCTCCTGCGTCATCAGCCGCGAGGACTGCAAGAGCGACATGAGCTGACCGAGCAGGGTGTCCAGGTAGGGCGCCATGATCGCTGGCGACGCCTCGTCACAAAAGTTGATCACCGCCGCCGCCGCGTGGCTCTGAACCCGCGCGCTACCTTGCCCCGACTGGCCGTCCGCGCCGCCGTCCCCGTCCGCCATGACACCGACAAGCGCGGGCAGCACCTGCGCGTGGAACTGCTCCTGGATGCCCGGCCCGAAGTCCGTGCACATCTGCCCGATGCAGTTCACCGCCGCCCACCGCACACGTGGGTGGGGGTCCTTGAAGGAGCGCAGTGCGAGGCCAACCACCGAGCCGAGCTTGCCGCCCTCGAGCTGCTTGCGACAGCCTTCGCCAATCTGGGAGATCGCCAGCAGCGCCGCGTGCCGGTTCATCCATCTGTCGGCCGAGTTGAGGTAGGCCGGCAGCAGCTCCTCTGCCACGGGGAGAACCGACTTGCCGCCAAGCGCCATCGCCAAGCGGTCCAGCGCCTCCTGGCCGGCGCTAAAGTTGGTGTAATCGGACGAGTCCTCCTCCTCTTCGTCCCGCGTGTGCCACTCAGGCTCGTCCTCGAGCTCCAACATCATACCCAGTGCCACTGGCAGCACGCTGCGGACGTAGGTGCCGAGCTTGCGGCACGGGCCAGGCAGCTTCTCAGCGGCAACGACCAAAAACTCGAGGCCGAGCTGCCGCGTGTTTTCCTCCAGCGCCGCCGTCGACGAGACGGAGAGCATCAGGGTGGCAGCCAGGCCGAGCTGCGACCGCCAGATCCGGGGCTCCGCGTCCAAGACCTCGACCAGCAGCTCCATGCACGTGCGAGCTTCAACCTCATCCCCCGCCGCCAGGGAGCCGCTGACGACCTGGAGCATGGCGGGGAGCTGCGGCTCAAAGGCGCGGCAGGCCTTCGACTCGAGGACGCTGAGAGTAGCGCACGTGGCCCGCAGGGCGGCCACACGCACAGCGGGCACGCTGTCAGCCAGGCCAACCTCCACCGTCGACCGCAGCGTCGGCGCCTGTTGCTCGAGCTCTGGAGCGCTCATGTAGGCAGTGATCTGCGAAAAGATGTAGAGGGAGCTCTCCCGCTCCGTCGCGACCGTGCTGGTCGACAGCGACAGCAGCCGTGGCAGCAGCTCCGGCCACCCATTGTCCGACAGCAGGTGGCCGCCCAAAGACCCAATCGTGTCACAGAGCTGTGCGGGACCAAAATCAAACATGGACGAGGGAGAAGAACAGGACTTGAGGGGAGCAAAACAAGTGAGAACGCATGAACAGAAAGCTTGCACACTCCACGAGAATGTCCACCATGCTGGTAGCGTCCCATCGCGGCAGCATGTTCCCCCATTCCACCGCGTCGGCTCGAACCGGCCAGGAGTGGCCGAAAGGGCCTTACTCAACACCCCAATGGATGCGCAGATAACACCAAAGCCACCGCACTGGGTTACCAGACGCGCATATACAGAACACACTTGTTATCGCCTCCTCCCCCCTCAACAAACGTACCTTCTTCCTCAGCCCGTCGCGGTAGTCCCCCTGGATGGATTGCAGAAGCGTGCTCTTGACCCCCAGCCGCACGCGTTCATCCGCTCCCGACCAAAGCTCCTTGGTGGTGCGGCGGAGCAGCACCGCCGCGGCTTCCCGCACCAGCTCGTCCGACGACGCCGTCGCGAGAACCGCCAGCACCTCGAGGCAGACACTCGGCGACCCCTTGGCCGCGTTGAACTGGGCCTCAGCCTCCCCGCGGACGGCGTTGTCCGGGGACTGCAGGCGGCGGAGGACGTCCTCCATCACCGAAGCGGCAGTGCCCCCATTGGCCGACCCGTTGGCGTCGGACGCCATGGTGCTGGCGACCGCAGCGACGCAGCGACACGGAGACGACAGGTGCCGCGCGCCGCCACAGCCGCCCGCGCGTGTGCACGAGCGCCGCCACCAATCGCGAGCGACACACACGACGATAAAGAAGACACAGCGACGGGGAGGCGGCCGGATGCACGACGCGGGGACGGCACCCCGCGGGAGTCACCGGTGACGCGCTCGCGCACAGGCGCAGGCCGTAGCGGGGGGGTGGACAGACGGCGTACTGTAAAAACACTGACGACCAAAAGGTCGCCACAGTCCCTCGCCGGTGGGACGGCACCTTTGATCCACTGTGCGCCCTACAAGGCCGCACAGAGGGTGGCGGGTGGCAGGCAACGGGCAGGTCGCGCCCCGACGTCGACGGCGGGCGGCGGCGGTGGCGACGCTGCCAGAGCGGGACGCGTCGACGGCGCGCGGCGGCGCCCACACACTGCGAAGAATGGCCCCAGCGCGTCAAGAGCGGGTCCCGCGTTCGCTGTAGCACCCATCGGCTGCCACTGAGAAGAATTTCAACGCACGGTGGGGCTGTAAATCAACCGCAGTGCACGGGTGTTTTCTTCAGCAGCATACTTATTATTGACTTTCGACCGAAGTAGCACCTACAGGAAGCCAGGAGAAGTGGCCTCTTTCGGCCAACCCACCGCTGCTGGGTTGGCGCGCCTCGAGTGTTTTTGGCGCTCGTGTCCTGGCGCCTCAACCTCGTGCCGCCTGCTGGCGCCGGCGGCAACGTTTTCAAACACAGACTGAGACATCGTACCGCCTCGACACCACGGCGGACGCGTTGTGGCCGCACACTGCCCCCTGACGCAACACGATTGCGTGTTTTGCCGACGTGGCCACCGCCTGGCCGGTGCTTCCTGGTTGGCCAGGGCGGTACGGCGACCGCTGGCTGGCCTCGGCAACGACGCGTCTGACAGCAGCCGGCGTCGACGAGTCCACCGGTGGATCTGACAAGACGGGTGGGAATCGGCCCCGTCGCCGACGACGAAAGGCCGCGGGATCCGCTCCGTGCGTTGGGACAACCCAGAGCGTCACCAGAACAGGTCAGCCCGCTGCTATACCCACTGTGCGGCTTCACGACCCTCCCTAGCTCGCCGTCCATCGGCCCAGTCCTCCACTCTGTTTGAGCAGCGTCACTTGCTGGCCACGCCGAGGAACGCCTCGAGCGCCGTCGCATACGCTTGGCAGTCACGGCGGTAGAGGGCGAGACTTGTGCCCCAGTCTTTGTTGAACGACGCAATGGCTTCATCGCTCCTGCTCGCCGGCAGCGCCGTCCCAAGCGCACGGGACCAAAGAGAAACAGCGTCTTGCAGGTCGGACAGCCAGACCAGGCAATACCGTCAGAATTAACCGGGCATGACACATCCAAGGCATCCGTAATAGTCCCTCAGTCACCCACCGCACCACTGCCAGCGGGATGCATCCCCTGTATCCTCCGCAGCACGTGCGCGCACTCAAGGAAGCGCGCGACGCAGCAGTTGCGCAACAAGCAGGGTTGCCCCGACGCAACCGCAGAAGCACGAGCCGGTAGGCTGCCGTCAGCGGGCGGTCCAACACGCCACCAACGACGCGGTACACAGCGGGCAAGCAACGGTCGCCTGGCTGTGCCGAGGCAAAGCCGTAGCTATACGTCTGCGTCTTCCCCCCCTCG
>Ga0114957_1004997_pt1 | contig 11164 bp, 9 predicted proteins | sample BantaG_FD_87175 | JGI IMG/M metagenome (GOLD analysis project Ga0114957, IMG submission 87175) | Marine algal microbial communities from Bantry Bay, Ireland - BantryBay_4 metaG | ecosystem: Host-associated > Algae > Red algae > Unclassified | place: Bantry Bay, Ireland | collected 2014-11-21 | reverse complement strand
TAGTCATGTGTTCAACAAACAGAATTGAGTCTAAATCATATTTAAAATTGAATGCAAGATTTAAATTATTCCCCAATACCAAATATGATACCAATGATCTAAGCATTTAAATTAAAAAAGTGACCCGATTGCCTCAAACCTCAACATCGGAAATTATTTAAATCGCACATAACCAAAGTGACACCGATAGATGTTTAGCACAACACTACCAAAAATGTCGTGGGGTGACCTGCACCCACGAGACATTTGTTGCTAATTGTTATGATCTGCTATTCATTTATTCTGTCTTGTATTTCTTTAAAGGTCTGTCCGTTTTCTGTAATCCATTCTGTGTATCCGTTTGAATTCCTACCTAAAACCATGTTTGATGCTGCACTTGGGCTATTAAAGACCGCATCTTCCGCAAATACTAATTCATTTCCCTTTTCGATTAAAATTTGAGTTTCAAGTAATTTTCTTCTCATTTTTAAATATGTTTCAGTAGTTGATGGAGAAAGATCTTTCTTTGCTTCACTACCTTTTAAAACTATATATCCTTGATCCGTTTCTTGCATAGTTGCATTGAACGTCTTTGTTTTTATTTTATACGTTTGGTGAGTTAAGACTGCTGACGATTCTATTAGTTTAGACGAAGTTGAAGCAGTAGATGATATTAAAAAATTGAAGCCCATTACAGGTAAAATTAATTTCATCTGCTCCAAGAAATATTCCATATCAGAAATATCCGCTTCATGTAAAGTTGTAAGACTTGGTGAATTCCCATTATCAATTTCTGCCGTTTTGGCTTTAATCGCTATTTGGACTAACCTTGATTCTAAATATCTAATTTGAGTTTTTGTTAGTAACTCGTCTTTACTTATGAAGAAAATTAATTCTTTAAAATCTTTTTTCGGATCGCTTAAGTGTTGTTTTAATCGTGTTCTTATATTTTCAGCTTCGCCTATGTATATTCTTTCAGAAAACGCTTCATCATTTGGATCTCCTTTTAGGCAGTAAATTCCAGGGTTATCAAATTCATCTCTAGAAATTATTTTATTAACAGTAGCTCTTGGAGTATATACAGCCTTACCGACCCAATTACCGATTTCACTAAATCTTGGACCGTACTCAGTTCCATCGATCATATATACTGTCAATTTTTTTACCCATACTCTTTGTTATTTATTAGTTGATCATAACTTAACGATACCACTATAAACCGTCAAATTATTTACGTTCATAGATCACCTTCCCTTCTTTGATTGTTTGCAGAACGTGTATATCTTTTATTTCATCTGGATCAACTGCCAATGGATTGGTATCCAGAATCACAAAATCCGCTAATTTGCCCACCTTAATTGATCCCTTACTATCTTCTTGTTGATGTTGATAAGCCGAATTAATGGTAATCGTCTTAAGTGCTTCCAACGGAGACAACCGTTCATCTGGACCTAATACTTTACCACTTCGGGTTTTGCGATTAACAGCAGTCCATACTGTCATTAATTGATCTAATGGTGTGACCGTATAATCAGTGTGATTTGTAGCGACAAGACCCATATCTAGACTTGTCTTCAATGGACTCAGGAAAGAAGCTCGATCTTCTCCTAAATTCTCTACATGGACATCTCCCCAGAAAAAAGCGTGATTAGAAAAATATGCTGGTATCATATTGTACTTCTTATACATCTGGAGTTGATCGGGTCGTACAAATTGAGAATGAATAATGACATTTCTCAAATCATCTGACAGAGATGGAATGGAATCTTTTATCTCTTGGTGTGTCTGCAAGAACATATCAATGGCACCATCTCCATTGGCATGGGTAAACAATTGTATGCCTGCAGCATAACACCGACTCATTAATCCTTTTAATTGCTTCTGGTCTAAGTTGGCAAAGCCTTTACAATCATGATTGCAACCTGGAACTTTCGTTAGATATGGGTCTTTAAAGAAAGCTGTTTTGCCTTGCGGTGATCCATCTGAGACAATTTTCATACCTGCTAGTCTGAGCCTATTTTGACGCTTTCCAAACGCATCGATGTCATGTGTAAAGAAATCTCTTGCGTCAAGAAAACTCGCTAATAACTCTACATCTAATTTTAATTTACCTGCTGCAGCAACTTGTTTTAAAAATTGATATGTTTTATAATTCGTCAACCCATCTTGAGCGGTCGTTATGCCGTATGAAGCATAAACATCCTGCACTTCATCAAACAAGTCTAAAGTCTCCTCAGCTGTTGGCTTTGGTAAATTGTTGTAAACCAAATAAACAGCCGTCTCTTGTAATAAACCACTTGGCTCTTTAGAACCCAACAGTCGAATGATGACACCTCCAGCCGGATCCTCTGTATACTGGTCAATATCTATTATTTCTAAGGCAAGGCTATTCACAACAGCCATATGCCCAGACGTATGTAATATGAATACAGGATGATCAGTAAAGGCATCATCTAGATCTAACTTGTTTGGATGCCGTCGCTCTTCTAGTAAGTCAGGATCATAGCCCCAACCAATGATCCACTCTCCTTCCTTGATGTCATACTTTACTTGTTGAGTTTTTAATTTATCGACTATATCCTTGATGTTATTCACTGTATTGACAGGTGGTGATGACAGATTAGCCTGCCTGACTAATGACATTGCCAAAGCCATATGACTGTGCGCATCTACAAAACCTGGCAACATTGTTCTTCCTTCTAAATCTATAATTTGAGTTGAGTCGCCGGCTAGAGATTGTAAAAATAAATCCTGACTAACAGCCATTATTTTACCATCTTTCACTGCAACAGATGCGGCTATGGGAAGGTCATCTTCGATGGTAATAATTGTCCCATTGTGATAAATCAAATCTGCCGATTGTCCCAAAGCTTCAGAATCGACAATATTGACAATCACAACCGAGAGTAGGAAGATAAATAAGGAATGACTCATTTATAATTTGGAGCTTTTTTAATGTGACTCGCAAGCACGTTGTATTACACTATATCCTCTTCGATAAGATGTCCAGAGATTTCGTCTCCAGAAGCAAGTTCATGGGGATTTGTGCCCCATTTGTTTCTTCCTGGTTGGCTGTCTAGGCACATGAATACAATCAGTATTAGTGAACCAATATAGGGTATGAAAGCAATAAGGTACCACCATCCTGACTTTCCAGAATCGTGCAATCGTCTTACGCTTATAGCTAAAGAGGGAATCACAAGTGCCAATGCCATTAAAATCCAAATACCCATAGTAATCTTAGGTAAAATACCAATTCCAGTATCTTGTAATGTTTCTGGATCTGCAGACAATAGACTACCCATACTCCCCATAAAAGGTATGATTAAAATAAAAGAGAGTAAAATGTAAGCTAGTATAAAAAACCAATATTCAATTCTCGTAGATCGTGTGCGGAAATCTGCATATTTATGACAAACAGCAGTTTTAAAATGTTCTATCATATTTAAAGATTTGTATATAAAATAAAGTCATACGTAAATTAGTAAAATTCTTCACTCAGTTGTTAATATTCGTTTAATATCTCTAATACAGTGAATTAATTTAGAAGTTAGTAAGTTTACGGTGTGTTCACTATGAATGTCATAATTATACTCGTTCACCTACTTTTTAGTTCTTTTAGCACTGATATCACACCAGTGTCTACAGATCCTCCTATATCCATATTGAATGAATATGTGGACCTCACAAATGAATCCATTCATGGACTGTTAATCATACACCGACTTCTTGAAAATTACAATCAAAAACTAAATAAGCAGATTACAGGCGGCACACCCATCAATTTGTATAACAATGCTGACTTACCCAAAGACATTTTCGAAGACCCAGAAGGCTGGTTTTTTCTAAAGAATCCATACAAAATTGTCGAACGGTTAGAGCAATATGCAAAGGCCAATCCTCACGATCGAAGCAATTCGTTGTTGCCATCGGCAAGACGGATGTTGAAAATTTGTAATGCAATTAATACGAGTCGTTTTTCTATAGAACAATATTTGCAGAAAAATGATATGCAAGACAGTCTACACCAGCAGGTTATATTTGACAAACTAGAATCATGTGTTGTCATGTACAAGGATTTTTTTGAAACTTCTAGCAAATTGGAATCCGATGTCATAGCCATGTATACGCCTACGGACTATAAAAAGAGAAGTTATTTCTATCGAATTTCACAGGCGCATGATTTACTAAAAGACATTCTACGTAAACTCCGATCCAAAAATAAAGCAACTATTAATGCTGAACTCTCAAGTTTAAAAAAGCTTATTGCACAAATAGAAATTGCCAATGACAAATCAGGTCCACTGAGCGGAACCCTAAGTACCATACATTCTAACATTATTATAAAAATTATAGAGGCACATGACAATGCCTATCTTTTTTCGAATACAGCTGTTGTTCCTTCTGAATATCAACTGTATGACAAATTCTATTACTATCATAATTCGCAAATCATCAATAAGATGAATCGGTATGGGAATGGCTATGTCAGAGAAGTAAACCTTTTAATGGATCAATTGAATGTACCAGAGCTTAAACTTTTTGAAGAGCCACACTTTTTTCAAGTTGCCTATCCGAAGGATGAAGAAACGGAGACTGAAGTCATAAAAAGCGAGGAGCAAATTGTCAAAAGTTTACCAGAGCAACTGATGAATAGATCTGTAACTAGCAGTGAGCATCTGATTCATGTTGATAGTATGACGTTTACGATCAATCTGTATGACTACAAACTCACTGATGGAGATATTGTTTCTATTAACTTTAATGGTGATTGGATTCTAAAAAATTATTCTTTAGAAGAGAAGCCTGCGAAACTTCGCCTAAAGCTAAATGCGAACGGTAAGAACTTTTTGCTTCTACATGCAGAAAGCATTGGAAGAAGACCGCCGAACACGATGGGTTTATCTTATTATTTCAAGGGAGAGAAAAAAGAAATGATTTTAAAATCAGACCTAAAAGCCAGTGAAATGATTGAAATCGAGTACGTTGACCCAAATAGATCATAATAAGTTCTGAGAAATAGTATCGGTACGACTAGTTTCCGTTATTATTGTGTCTTAAGCACCTCAACCATTCTTTATTGGAATGGTTTTTTCTATTGTAATGTTGTAAGTCTGTGATTTTTATAAAAACCATCATACAAGGAAGACTCGAATTCGGAAATGAAAAGAGTTATCAGAAGGTATTCAAAATGTTTGAGTATCGCACAGAGACCTATTACAAGTCTGACATCATGCTTAAACAAGAGGAAGTTTTTGACCCTAAAGTCCTTTCACTTGAAGTACCTCGCTATGTAGCTCAACATTTAGATAAAACATATCGTAACACTGTAAGTCTCTTACAGTACTGTGCACAGTTTGCTGTCGCAGGTGAAATAAGAGCATGGCAGACCGATAGAGGAACTGTTCTTAGCTATGCATACATAGAACCACAAAGCGATAAGGCTGCTGTTGTAGATTTTCGAAAAGGCAAAGAACTGATTGGCGAAGATGGAAGAGAACAAGAAGCACTTGAGGCTTTATCCAAAGCTATCGAAAAATACAATCGTCATGCTTATGCCTATGAAAAGCGTGGTGAAGTCAATTTCATGTTAAAAAAATATCATGATTCGCTTCGAGATTTCAATAAATGTCTAGCAATTGATGATACGATACCAGACGCTTACTTTGGAAGAGCAAACATTGCAATTCATAATAAAGACTATCAAGAAGCTATAAATAACTTAGAACATACCCTAAAGAAATCAATTGCCCTACAATCTATTTATTGGAAGGCCAGACGACTAAAAGCTGAATGTCATTTAGAGTTAAACGAACCTGAAAAGGCTGCTTTTGACTTAAAGCTGTATGCAAATAAGAAATTTGCCCCTGATAATCCAAATGGCAAGTACACAAAACAAGTTAAACTTCAATATCTTGAAGTATTGGCTGATACTGAACAATGGCAAGACCTATTTGATTTTGTAGCTACTTTAGATTTAGAAGGTGAATTTGCAGATCAAGAACCAGACATTATCTACTTCAGAGCATTGGCAAGACATAAACTTAGAAAAAAAGGACATTTAAAAGACCTAAAAGCTGCCATAGCGCTTGGAAGCAAAAGAGCAGAGGCATATCTTAAGTTTATCAAAAAATAAAGCACTAAAATTTATTTTTGTTGGTTTAACTATCATTAGTCCTACGCTTATGACAAGGTATTCCCTCTTATTGGCATTTATCGGATTGCTCAATGTGATGTCGATCTCTGCTCAATCGTATATGTATCCAGAAGATCTCAACAAAAAGTGCTTAAAGAAATTTGAAGAAGGTCAGCAATTTCTAAGAGCAAAAAAATACGATAAAGCCATTAAAGCATACGATCAAGTCTTGAAGAAAAATCCGACTTTGCTAGCAGCTCGTATCCAAAAAGCTAGACTACAATATGATCTTGGGAATAAAGAAGTGGCTAAGGATATATTTGCTAAAACAGTAGGCGTATATCCTGAATATAACGTCAAGGCAAGTAAAGCTTATGCTTCTCTATTATTAGAATTAGAAGAATATGAAGAAGCACAACGAATGTTAAAATTCTTGGCTGATAAAGAACCAGAAAATTCAGAATTAGAAGAACGCTATAGTCAGACAACCCGTATCAATAAAGCTATGCAAAATGCAATCGAACTGGATGTAAGTCCTCTATCTGATCTTGTCAACACTACAGATTTAGAGTATGAAGTGTCTCTACCTTTAGATGAATCAAAAATGATATTCACGCGTAGATTCAACAATCAAGAAGATTTTTTTGAAGCCACTATAGAAGAAGGAATCATTGTCAAAGTAAAACCAATTGAGGAATTGAATACTCCATTAAATGAAGGTGCGCATACCATATCCTCGGATGGTCATACATTGATTTTTACATTTTGCGACAACAGAAGGACGATTGGAGGATGTGATTTATATAGCTCAACGTACATAAATGACAAGTGGAGTCGACCCAAAAATTTAGGTGCTCAATTAAACAGTGAATATGATGAACGGCAACCATCCCTTTCAGGAGATGGCAATACTCTATATTTTCAAAGTAATCGCAAAGGTGGAAAAGGAGGCTATGACATATGGTTCTCAACATTAAGAACTGACGGCATCTGGCAAAAACCACTCAATATGGGAGAAGTCATTAATTCATCAGCAAATGAAGAGACACCTTTCATTCATAAAGATGGATTGAGTCTTTACTTTTCTTCAGATAGTAATGATGGCTTAGGCAAGTTTGATATTTATAAGGCCAGTCGAAATGCTTGGGGAACGAAGTGGCAATCTGTAAATCACCTCCCCTATCCTATAAATACCACTTACGATGACAGAGGATTGAAAGTAGGCAGAGACGGCGTTACCGCATATTTAGCAACAGACAGGAGAGCTGGTAAAAAACTAGATATCTATACCTTTGAATTACCAAACGAATATCGAGCAAAAAAAGCAAATTCCATAAATCTAATCGTTAAGGATAAAGAGACTAAACAAGCATTACAGGCAAAATTAATTCTTTCTTCTCAGCTCGATACTGCGAATCACATTGCAACTACAGCAGATGCTGACGGTAACGCAACGATTCCTTATTTTACTGGCGAATCATTTTTCGTTCATGTCACACATGACGGTTACCTTTTCCAGTCAGAAGCCATAGACATTGGCGATGGAGACTTGACATATGAGATATACCTGCAACCCTTAGACAATGAGTCTCTTCCTAAAGATGAGCCTATTGTGCTGAAAAACATCTTTTTCGAAACAGGGTCTGCGACTCTAGAAAACAGATCAGAAACGGAAATTCGATATCTCTACAATTTATTAATCGAGAAACCAGAAATGAAGATTCGTTTTGTTGGGCATACTGATAATGTAGGCAGCGATGTGGATAATGATCGCTTGTCCACAGAAAGAGCGAAAGCAGTCTATGATGAGTTGATTTTGAAAGGTATTTCTGCCAATCGATTGCAGTACGAAGGAAAGGGAGAACGTGCACCAATCGCAACAAATGATACTGCCAGAGGACGCGAACAAAACAGACGCACTGAATTTTACATTTTATAGTCGCCCCTAGAAAAATAAACAGTTAAAGGGTGTACTTTTGCGCCGTCTAAGTCAATAAATCATATGGCAAGAAGAAAGCCGAAACGAGTAGAAAACATAACCATCATAGATTTTGCCCACAAGGGTAAAACGATAGGTAAAGGTGAAGATGGATTTGTGTATCTGATAGAAGGACCAGTCCCTGGAGATGTGGTCAATGCCATTTATTATAAAAAAAGGAAAGGACTCCGAGTAGCAAAAGCCATAGAATATCCAGTACTTTCTGACAAACGAACTGAACCACGATGTGAACACTTTGGCGTATGCGGAGGCTGTAAATGGCAGCATACAAAATATGAATCTCAATTATACTACAAAGAGAAAGCTGTCCGAGATGCAGTGGAACGTATTGCGCACGATGATGGTACGAAGGTCTTACCCATTCTTAAATGTGAGGAGATATTCTATTATAGAAATAAAATAGAATATACCTTTTGCAACTCCAGATGGATATCAGAAGAAGAAGCTGAATCAGATGTAGAAATCACAGATAGAAATGCTGCTGGTTTTCACCGTCCTGGTGTATTCAATAAAGTTGTTAATCTCAACACCTGTCATTTGCAAGAGACTTTGGGAAATGAGATTCGCTTGTTTTTGCGCGACTACACTTTATCTAAAGGCTACACATTTTTTGACTACTCAAACAATGTCGGTCTGATGAGAAATCTGACACTTAGAAATTCGTCAATTGGTGAATGGATGGTGTCTGTCATCTTTAGAGATGATGATGATGTAGCGATTGAAGATGTGATGAGTCAAATGAAGGCAAAATTTCCGCAAATCACAAGCCTCTTTTATGTCATCAATCAAAAGATGAATGATACGCTCTACGATCAAGAGTACATATTATATCATGGCAAACCAAAAATGGAAGAGCAGCTCGGATCAATACGCTACGAAATAGGTCCAAAGTCATTTTTCCAAACGAATAGTGCTCAAGCAAAACATTTATTTGATATCGCAGTTGAATATGCAGACTTGAAGCCAACTGATGTCGTTTATGATTTATATACTGGTCTAGGGAGTATCGCATTATATATAGCAAACAAATGCAAAGAAGTATATGGCATAGAAGAAATTCCTCAGGCTATAGAAGATGCTAGAGATAATCAAGAGTTGAATGGTATCACAAATGCAACGTTCTTTGCTGGCGATTGTAAGGAAATACTCACCATGGACTTTATGCAGACATATGGCAAACCAGATGTCGTCATTACTGATCCACCACGAGCGGGTATGCATGAGACGGTAGTCGAAACACTTTTACTTATAGCCGCACCTAAGATTGTATACATCAGTTGTAATCCTGCGACACAAGCACGAGATTTGGTGTTGCTGAATAAAAAATATGAACTTGTTAAAGTTAAACCTGTTGACATGTTTCCCCACACGCAACATATAGAAAGTGTGGCCTTATTGAAACTTAGAGAAGATCATGAAGAACGTAGATTCTAAGAAATATAAAATACTCCAAAAAGAACTGAAATCCTACAAGCAGATGATGATTCAAGCTGGAGAGACCATCATGGATCAAAATGTATCCGATTATCCAATAATGGTTGCTCATCAACACGAGATGAGTGTAGGTATTCAGATAGCAGATAAGAATAAAGTGAAAGGCAACTGGTCTATCAATGCAAGTACACTTGAAGAGTTTATTTCTAAACAATTGATCGAACCAAATAAAGTTGACTCATTTAAAACCATATATAAAAGTCGGAAGAAATTTATCTGTATGTTCGTGCTGAGTGAACTAGGTGCAGAGTTTATATTTCTTCCGAAGGATGATGAAGTAGACATTATATCAGAGACTTCAAACAAATAGACATCGTTTAAAGAGTAAAAGTTGGCCAAAGACAAGCAGGTATTTACAGAAGAACAACAAAAGGTATTGGACTCAGTGAGTGTCTCTCGCATCTTCATACCTGTGGTGATTGGCTTGGCTGTTGTTATTTATCTGATTTACATCCAATTGGATTTTGAGGAATTAAAAAGCGTTTCTTGGAACACCCATGTGTTGATTTGGATTTTATTGGCGATTTTTATGTACGTCATCCGACATATGTTTTACGCATGGCGCTTGAGAATTTTATCTGATAAACAATTTTCGTGGTGGAAGTCAATTGAACTTATATTCATTTGGGAATTTGCCTCTGCGGTATCCCCAACGACGATTGGTGGATCTGCTGTTGCCTTATTTTTTTTGGCTCAAGAAAAAATATCATCTGCAAAATCTGCTACCATTGTTTTGTATACCATTGTGCTTGACACTATGTTCTCGATTGTATCCCTATTATTGATCTTCTTTTGGTTTGGTCACAATATGATACGGCCCAATATGGCAAGCATTTCTCAAATGGACGGGTATGGCTATACCTTTTTCATGTTTCTGTTGTTTATGACAATTTATGCGGTTGTCATTTTTTACGGCTTATTTATCAATCCTCGTCCAATCAAATTTTTCTTGTATTGGCTTTCAAAACGGAAGATTCTCAGTCGATTTAAAACAGGACTTAGAGAGACTGCTGAAGACATCGTGATGAGTTCCAAAGACTTAGCCAAGCAATCGTTTTTTTACCACGCCACTGCATTCATTGCGACAAGTGGTGCTTGGACCACCAGATTTTTAGCCATTAATTTTCTCATCGTTGCTTTAGTGACTTCGATAGATTTTAGTTTTTTGGATCATGTGTTGATGTTGGGTAGAGGCCAAGTCATGCACATCATCACTGCCTTTAGTCCTACACCTGGTGGTGCAGGTATTGCGGAGATCATTTTCGGTGGATTTTTTAGTGATTATATTTCAAAAGGATTGAGCTTAATTGCTGCATTGTTTTGGAGGATCATCACTTATTATCCTTACTTAATTGCTGGTGTAATCATTATTCCAAATTGGATACGGAATGTGCTTAATAAGAGACGGAAGAAGAAGGAATTGGCTTAGTAGGGATTAAACTACTACCTGCTAAAAGCAGGTAGATTTAAATTACGCCTGCAAGGCGGTTAAGATTCATCATGAATCCTAAAGTCAGTGTCTGTAGGCTCTGTATCTTGTGATTTAATATATTGCT
>Ga0114957_1004995_pt1 | contig 11166 bp, 6 predicted proteins | sample BantaG_FD_87175 | JGI IMG/M metagenome (GOLD analysis project Ga0114957, IMG submission 87175) | Marine algal microbial communities from Bantry Bay, Ireland - BantryBay_4 metaG | ecosystem: Host-associated > Algae > Red algae > Unclassified | place: Bantry Bay, Ireland | collected 2014-11-21 | reverse complement strand
ATATTAGCTAACATTAACAGACATGTAATTTTAGACAGTTTTTTGACGTTACATAATATGTTACCTCCTCAAGGAATTTTGTTGATTTCAGGTATTCTTACTTCTGATGAAGAATTAGTCCTTGATGCCGCAAAACAAAATGGATTTCACCAAGAAAAAATAAACCGAAAAAACAATTGGATTTGTATCCAACTAAGAATTGAATGATGAACGATTATTGGTTAACCATTCAACATTCACAGTTCGCCGTTAAAATCAAGTTATTGGTTAATCGTTAAACATTAATCATTAACCGTTAAAAATAAAATCCCGATCTTATGATTAAAAAAATACTTTTTTCCGTTTTTGCAATTGTATTGTTTTTTAGTTCAGCTAATGCACAACAAGACAACGTGTTTCCTGAAGAAAGAGTTGATTTTATAAAGCAATTCAAAGCGTTTTTTAATAAAAGTAAAAGCAAGGACATGGAGTCTTTTTTCAAAGACTTCGAATCGTATTTTCATAGTAGCATTACAGAAGAAGAGTTTCCATTATTTAGAGAAGCTTGTAATGCAATGTTGAGTAAAAAAATGTCAGCTAATCCTTACTTTAAAAATTACCTTACCGTTGTTTTAGCGATAAAAAAGAATGATACTGATGGAGGGAAATTAAATGAATGGAATGAACTCACCGTTGCTATGGTCAAAGCCATTAAAAACCGAAAACTTAAACCGTTTAAAGATTATCTTAATTTTTCAGAATCCTTCTTTGGGCAAAATGCACTTCGCTATTCCAAATCAGGTATTAAATGGTATTACGAATCCGATAAATATAAACTTGAGATAGAAGAAGGCGTTCCCTATGTCGATTTTGAAAAAATGAACTTGATAGGGACTAGAGGAAAAGATTCCATTCTCATATCTGAAACAGTAGGACAATACTATCCAACACAACTAAAATGGAAAGGATCAGGAGGAAAAGTGTCTTGGGCAAAATTAGATCAGCCTGATGTATATTGTATATTAAGTGATTATGAAATAGAGACTAAGAAAAGTTTATATAAAGCTAAAAATGTACGACTAGTTTATCCTGAGTTATTTCCTGGAGAAGAGATTGAAGGAGATTTTGAAGATAAAGTGGTCGTGAGAAATAAATCGACAGAAGGATCTTATCCAAGATTTCTTTCTTATGATAAAGTCTTGAAAGTCAATAATATAGGTGAAGGGATTGAGTACCAAGGAGGATTTCGATTGGAAGGAAATACAGTTTATGGATATGGTAATAAAGAAACACCTTCGGAAATTGTGGTAAAGAGTGGAGGTAAAGTTTCTTTTCGAGCTACTGCACAATTATTTAAAATAATTAAGAGTGAAAGAATTGCAGGGCAGCAAGTAAAAGTAGTGTTATATTTCGATCAGGATTCCATCTATCATCCTTCTGTTAATTTAAAATATGACATTGAAACCAAGGATTTAAATCTTCAAAGAGGAGAGCGTGGAAGTGATCGAAATCCTTATTTTAATTCCTACCATCAAGTCAATATCAATGCCGATAAAATTGATTGGAACTTAGCAAGTGATAGTTTATTGATAGGAAAAAAACAATTTGGATTAGGTGATGGAAAAAATGAAGTGACCTTTGAAAGTTTGAAATATTATGATGAGAAATACATTCTCAGAATTCAAAATATATCTGATGTAAATCCAATTGTTACCCTAAAAGTTTTATCTGAAGAATTAGAAAGGAGAGATATTCAAGCACCTGAATTTGCTCAAAAATTAAATCCTCGGTTCGATACCAAAAACATTGAAAGTTTGCTATACGAATTAGTATCGAATGGTTTTGTAGATTACGATCGAGAAGAAGAAATTGTGTATGTGAAAGATAAAATATTTCACTACGCCGATGCCATGGCAAAGAAAACGGATTATGATGCAATTAAATTAGTTTCAACTGCGGATAAGGATGCCAATGCTGTTTTTTCCATGAAAGATAAATCGCTTCAAGCGAATGAAGTGACTCACTTAGAAATAAACAAACAACAAAAAGTAGCCATCAAACCCGCCAACAAATCCATTACCATGCAAAAGAATAGAGACATGGATTTTGGAGGAAGAGTGTATGCTGGATTTAGTGTTTTAGAAGGAAAGGATTTTCATTTTGATTATGAAAAATACTTAATGACCTTAGATTCTGTTCGGTATTTTGATCTGTTTGTACCAACGGAAGCCAAAGATGAAAATGGTGATCCTATTTCCATTTCTATTGCTTCAAGAATAGAACATACGAATGGAGTACTTTTAGTGGACTCGCCAAATAATAAAGCAGGAGCGGAGGATATTGATATTTTCCCATCGTTCAATACTAAAGATTATTCCTATGTTTATTATGATAATCGAAATATTCATAATGGGGTTTACAAGCGAGATTCTTTTTACTTTAAATTGGATAAGTTTAGTTTTAATAGTTTGGATAATTTTACAAAAGATGATGTCCGATTTAAAGGTAATCTAGTGTCAGCAGATGTCTTTCCTGATTTTAAAGAAACATTACTCTTACAAGAAGAAGATCAGTCATTGGGTTTTACGACTAAAACACCTGCAAATGGACATCCTACCTACCAAGCCAAAGGAAATTACAAAGGAGAAATTCATTTGAGTAATAAGGGAATGTTGGGAAAAGGTACCATTAGTTATTTGACCTCTTCAACAGATTCCGAAGATATTTTATTTAAGCCCAAACGAATGACTGCGACGGCTCGGTTGTTTGATTTAGAAGAAGATCGGGCTGGTGCTGTTGAAGTACCACAAGCTCATGGGGAAGATATTCGGATTGATTGGAAGCCTTATCAAGATAGTATGTATATTTTCACTAAAGAAAATGCCTTCGAGTTATTTAAAGAAAATGATCACAATATTACTGGTGGATTGATTTTGACTCCAAATGGATTACGTGGAAATGGCAAAATGAAATGGAGTAAAGGCGCATTAAAATCAACGCTTATTAAGTTTGGTGCATTCTCTGCTAATGCGGATAGTTCTCGTCTCCAAATCAACGCTGTAGGTGCAAGTGCTTTGGCATTAGATACTGATAATGTAAATAGTAAATTGGATTTTGATAAACAAATGGGGCATGTCGTAGCGAATGAAAAAGGGCATTTTACCACCCTTCCATTTAACCAATACAAAACTTCTTTAACCACTTTTGATTGGGACATGAAAGCGGATGCAGTTACTTTCAAAACAGATCCTGGGCAAGTGGGACAATTTGTAGCAACGGGTGAAAATAGAGATTCCCTTCACTTTGAAGGAGAAAATGCTTTTTATGATTTAAAATCCAATGAGTTGAAAATAAGTGGGGTGAAATCAATTAACACTTGTGATGCGATTGTATATACTGATGATGGAAAAATTGAAATCTTTGAAGCAGGTAAAATGTCTACCTTAGAAAATTGTAAAATTGTATGTGATACCATTTCCAAAAATCATATTATCAATCGAGCGACTGTTGATATAAAAGGTAAGAAAGATTACAATGCTAAAGGATTTTATGAATACAATATCAAAGGTCGAAAACAAGAAATTCAATTTGATAATATCATTGGTCAACGTTATGGAAAAGGAAAACGAAGCGAGAAAAAAACTCGAACTACGGCCAAAGGAGAAGTCTTAGAATCTGATAATTTTTACATTGATTTAAAAACGGAATTTCGAGGGGAGATCACATTGCAAGGAGATAAAAAGCCGTTGGATTTTAAAGGGTTTGCTCGATTAGATACCGATAAATTACCACAAAGAGAATGGTTCTCTATCAATAGTGAAGGAGATAAAAATGATTTGATTATTGGTTTTGATCAACCTAAAAATTATGAAGGATATAAATTATATACCGGTTTATATTTGAGTAAAGAGACAGCTTATCTTTATCCAAGAATTTTTCAACCGAAATACTTTAGAAAGGATAGACCGATATTAGAGGTGACAGGATTATTTAAATTAGATGAGGCAAAAGATGAGTTTATTTTTGGAGATACTTTGAAAATAAAATCAGATACTAAACAAGGAAGTAAGATTTCCTTTAATAATAAGACTGGCGGTTTTATTGCAGAAGGAAAGTTGAATATTGGAGACATGTTAAAACATATGTCTATTGATGCAGCAGGGGTAGCTAGAACTACTTATCCTTCTCCACAAGATTCAATAGTGCAAGGGCCAAAAGGTTATCAAGTGGAAGCGGAGATGATGGCAGGTCTAAAAACATTTATTCCAAAGAACATGTTGGACTTTATGATTCAAGATATTAAGAGTAGTAGTTTTGATACCCGAGGGGTCGATTTTACGGATAATGATTTTTATGAAAAAGCACTTTCGGAATTGATTACGGATTCCAAGTTACTTCATAATACGATTACCAGAATGAAAACGGAGTACCGTTTGAATCTTCCTAAAAAGTCAAATCCTTATTCTTTCTTATTTGGTAAAATGTCGATGAAATGGGATCCTGATTATCAATCTTTTGTAAATACAAATGATCAAGTTGGTGTGATAAGTATCAATGGTGAAGAGACTAATGTTACGCTTAAATGTTATGTTGAATTTAAAATGAAATCCAATGGAGATGACAGACTATATTTATATATTAAGTCACCTAGTGACACGTATTATTTCTTCGGTTACAAAGAAGGGATTATGAATATTGTATCTAATAATACTAAATTCAATGACTTAGTCATCAACATGAAAAAGAAAGAACGTGTTCTTAAAATGGGTGATGGTGAAACTGTCGAATTTCAATACGTAGAACCTTCTACTGCTGAACGTTTTGTAAGAAGAGCACAAACGGCAATGAAGAATAAAAAGTAAGAAGAATAATCAAAATCAAAATGTCAATCAAAATCAAAATGACTCACTATTCGTGTTTTGATTTTGATTGACATTTTGATTTTGATTATTCGAGTTTTGATTTAAAAAACATATCATGCAAACCTATCCAAACCCTCCGTTCCTACAATTCAACGGGCATTTACAAACCATCATCCCAGGAGTTTTTCGAAAAGTAAAAAACGTATCGTATCAACGAGAACGCCTTGAATTAGACGATGGAGATTTCCTAGATTTAGATTGGATTTTTAATGAAAGTAAAAATCTAGTAATACTTTCACATGGACTAGAAGGGAGTTCTGATCGACAATATATTTTAGGTGCTGCAAAATTATTTAGTCAAAACAATTGGGATGTCCTAGCTTGGAATTGCAGATCTTGTAGTGGCGAAATGAACCGAACAGAACGGCTTTATCATCATGGCGATGTGGAAGACATCGGAACTGTAATTACACATGCCTCTCAAAGAAATGATTATGCAAATGTATTGTTGATTGGTTATAGTATGGGCGGTGCAATGACTTTAAATTACCTAGGGAAAAATGGAAAAAATATACCTTCAAATATAAAAGGAGCAACTGCTTTTTCAACGCCTTGTGATTTAAAAGAGGGAGCGGATATTTTAAATAAAACTTCCAATATCGTTTATCGAAAACGATTTTTAAATAACTTAAAAAGGAAAATTATTTTTAAAGAAAAAGAATTTCCAGGAAGGGTAGATTTGAAAAAATTAGAAGAGATAAAAGTATGGAGAGATTTTGATGAACATTTTTCTGCACCCTTGAATAATTATAAAAATGCAGATGAGTTTTACTATAATTCTTCTGCTAGAAATTTTATGAAAAATATTCAAGTGCCTACACTTTTAGTAAATGCACTCAACGATCCTATTTTAACACCTGGCTGTTCTCCTCATGATATTGCAAAAATAAATACTAATATCACCATTGAAAATCCAAAACTAGGTGGTCATTGCGGCTTTATGATAAAAGGGGAGGAGTTTGCTTGGTCTGAACATCGTGCATTAGAATTTTGCTCAAAAACAATTAATTTACAAACCCAGCAATAACCAATGCAGTTGCAATTAAAGGATCATCTTCTTTGTTAGCTGCGCCCATTGGATTGGAAAAACTCCCATCCTTTTTTTGTTTTTCTAACAATATATTTACTATTTCATTTTCCCATTCCTCATTGTAGTTCATAGCGCGATAAGCTTGTGCTCTTACTGATAAATGATAATAGAACATCACCCGATGCCATTGATTAGGATCGTCATGTGGAATCCCTTCAGGGTATTCTAATTCAGGATGATCTAGTAACCATTGAAAGGCATCTTGGACTCGTTTATCACTTGTCGAAACCCCTGATGCAACTAATGCTAATAACCCATCAGCCGTAGCTGTGGCATAGCTTTTATAAAATGGATTCTCATCATTTGTAATATCACCTTTGTTGGTAGAAACGGTAACTGTGGAAGCAAAAAAACCTCCATCATATTTTAGTTTATCATTAGTAACTCCTGTCGGATGAGGACGAGGATCTTTTTGATTTTTTTGTAAAATTGATAAAAAGTATTGGCTCAAAGAAAGAATGCTATCTCGTTGATTATCAAATAGTTGTAAGGATTGAAGGATACGGCGAGTATGTGATAAATCAACATGTCCATGATGACCTTCCTCTAAATATTTTTCTCCAAAACCCCATGCACCGTAAGCAAGATGATTTGGTTGAAACCCTCTTTGTGCTGTAAATTGTTGACTCAATAAATAAACCCTCATTTGTTGAATGAGCACTTGGTCTTGGGTTTGGTTGAAATGTTTTAAAATTCTTAATGCATAAGCAGTTGCATAATTAGGATAGTCCAAAATGATTGGATTGAAATGCCCCAAAACCCCATCTTTGCAATGTGTTCTTAAGAACTGTAACCCCTTTTCAATCTGCTCAGAAGTGGGTTGATAAATGTCATTTGAAACTTGGAGTAATTGATAAAATACAAATGCTGAAACAGATTGTCCACTTTTTAAAATGCCATGTGTTTCGCTGTGCCAACCTCCGTCCGCATTTTGTTTTTCCCATAAAAAATGAGTTGCATCTTGGAGCAGTTTTTCTTTTTTGGAAAGGGGAGGAGAAGTGCAAGTTGAGAAGGAGATTATGGTAAAAATTAATAACAGTATTTTTTTTGAATATCGAATATCGAACAAGGAACAAGGAAGTTCGAAGTATGACGAAAATTTTTGAGTTTGTAGATTCACCATTATTCGGCAAAACTTCGAACTTCCTTGTTCCTTGTTCGATATTCGAAATTCAAAAAACGGTCGCTCGTTTTCCCTAGGGGTAAGGGGGTGGAGCGCAGCTTCCGTAAAATTAATGTTATTTTTAATATTCAATTCCTAATGCTTTTAAAGTATCAATTAAAAACACGTAATCCCGACTCAACGAAATTACGTGTTTTCCAATAATTTTTAATTATTCATTAAAAATCAGTCTTACTCATCGTTCCTGCATCACGATCAGCAGTCAAAGTCATCACTACCGCAGCCGTACAAAATACAGGACTTGTAATACAATGATGTCCTGACCAACTTCCATCAGGATTTACAATACTTCCTAAATTATCTTTCATTTTGCTATGCCATTTGTTCCAGCTTTTAGCATCTTGACTCATCACCAAAGCTTCACTAGTCATCATATAACTCAAGTATTCCTCACCTCCATTATTTCCAAAACCAGAAAGTACTTTATCACTTTTTAAACTCTCCGTTGCAGCTCGATTAACTTGATAAGCAAAGACAATTTCATCAGCTTCTTTTTGGCTGTAGCCATTGTTTGCTAAAGCTTTTTTTGTTTTAGAATAATCACTAGATTTACGTTCTTTGATATCTTCTGCATCCATGATTGCTTGAACTTTATTAGCATTCAATGCCGTTGCTCTTTGAGTACTTGAATAAGCATACAAGTCTACTCCCGCAGCTTTATCAGTTGAAGCTTTTCCAGATCGAGCATCCACATTTTTTTGCTGATAAGATCTTGATAATGCTAAGACATCTTTGTTGAATTCAATGTCATTAGCTTCCGCCATTTCCAATGCATTATTAGCCATTGCAGAACTCAACACTCTTGCCCATCCTCGATCATTCCAACTACCATCAGCCAGTTGAGTGCTCTCTAATTTTCGTAAGCATTTCGAAATCGCGTCATCAATTCTAATTTGTAATGCATCATCACCATCTGCTAGAGGAGATACTTTAATCAAAAACTGTGCAGCCAAGGAAACATCAATATTTTGCCCTAATTTTTGTTGAGGTTGAGTACCAGTTTGTTTGGTAATATTGGCATTGTTTTCTGGAGCATGTTCCACAATTTTTAACATGTATTCCAATGCCTTTCGAAGATTAGCTTTGTGTTGTCCATCTTGCAAAGTATTTCCTACTCTCATCAATGCTAGACCAACAAAAGAAGTAGTTGCTGGATCGACATTAACCTGCCGAGGATCACGAATTTGTTGTGTGGCATGTTGACCTGAACCATAACCTCCATTTCGAGCTTGTGCTTTAGCTAACCAATTCATACTTTTTTTCAAATAAGAAGGCATTGGTTTAACGGGAGCATCCTTTAATGGATCAAAGCTATCAGACTTTCGGACGATAGATTTTACAGGTGTTCCGTCATTTACATTTACGGAAGTAGTAGGCTCGTCAAAAGTTTTACTTGGAGTGTGATTGGAGTTAAAATAAAAAAAGAGTGTTCCGCCCAACACTATTAATAGTGCTATAATGGATATTTTTATAGTTTTCATAAAAAAGATTTTAAAATGAGTAGCTTAAAATTAAGATTTTAGACTATTCATTTAATGAGTTAAATTGGATTTTAAATGATACGATTGTTAAAAATCGTAGTTGTCCGTACTGTTTATATATCTTATTAGATGATAAAAATACATAATTTGGTGCTGAATAGTTCGATTTTAACACACCTATCTTAATATGAGTCTTATTTAGAAAAAGTAAATATTATAATGGATAAAAGACGAACCACGAACGCTTCGCTTGACGAACCACCACGGACTACCGATTCACAGTTTTTTTGACCCGTGATTCGTGTTTCGTCAAGCGAAGCGTCCGTGGTTCGGTTTAATCAGCGTAAGTCTGCGGCAAAAAAAAATCTACATCATTCCAACTATTCCATTTTCTCCTCTGTCTTTAATGCAACTTGATATTTACCCTAATTATTTAATGATAAAAATTTAAGAAAATGAAACTTGCTCAAAACATTTTATTAGTGGCTTTTACACTTTTATTGGCAACCTCTATTGCTGCACAAAAAAGAGGATGGAGCGAAACTGGAAATACCACAGAAGAAGATCGTAAAGTTGGTGATTTTAAATCTGTTTCAGTAGGAGGCGGAATTGATTTAGAAATAACACAAGGAAACTCAAATACCCTTCATGTGATAGCATCTGATCATGCAATTGACAATTTGATAACAGAAGTTAAAGGAGATCAATTACGTATTTATTTTGATAAAAAAGTCCGTCGTGTAAAGAAATCACTAGTTCAGATTACAGTTGATGATTTAGAATCTATACATGCGAGCGGTGGTTCAGATGTAGAAGGAAAAGGTGTTTTAAAATTCGATGAACTAAGAATCGACGGAAGTGGTGGTTCTGATATGGAATTAGAGTTGGAAGTGGAAAAATTATATGTTAACTGCAGCGGAGGTTCTGATATTGAAATAGAAGGTAGTACCAAATATTTGGATCTCAATGCGTCAGGTGGAAGTGATTTTGATGGCTATGATTTTGAAGCTAAGGAAGTGGTTATTTCAGCTTCAGGAGGTTCTGATTCTAATGTTTATGCATCAGAAAGTATCACCGTGAATGCAAGTGGTTCAAGTGATGTCAACTTCAAAGGTAATCCCAGTAAAACTAAATTGAGATCATCAGGTTCATCTGATATTCATTCCCACAAATAATTTTGAATTTTGAATTTTGAATTTTGAATGAGTCGAATACCTCATATAGTTTATAGATACAAGATATTCGACTCATTCAAAATTCAAAATTCATCATTCAAAATTATATATTTGTCGGAAATGAAGATATTACACTTTTCCGACTCCCATTTAGGTTATCATGATTTAGATAAATTGAGCCAATCAGGTATCAATTTACGTGAACAAGATGTTTATGATGCCTTCGAAAAAGCCATAGATTTGGCTTTAGAAATTCGTCCAGATTTAATTTTACATTCTGGCGATTTTTTTCATCGGCCTTCGCCTGCCAACCGTCCGATGATATTTGCTTTAGAGCAACTGGCTCGTTTATCTGAAGCCAAAATTCCCATCGTAGTTATTGCTGGAAATCACGAAACTCCTAAGACGATTTTTACTAGTCCTATCCTCAAAGCATTTCGAACCGTTCCTAACGTCCATGCTATTTTTCAACAAAAATATGAGACTATTGAGTTTGGAGACTTGGTGGTACATGGTATTCCGCATATCAATGATGATAAAGTGGAATTAGAGGAAATGGATAAAATTCAACCCATCGAAGGGAAATTTAATATTATCATGTTGCATACTTCGATTGGGAAAAGTTATATGATGGATGAATATGGGGAAAAATTGTATCCACCTGAACGATTGGACCTGCTAGATCAATTTGATTATGTGGCATTGGGGCATTGGCATAATTTTCAAAAAGTTGGAAAATTAAAAGCAGGTTGGTACTCAGGTTCGACAGAACGGATGAGTGAGGCCGAAGCAAAAAGCGAGAAGGGAATTTGTGTTTTTGAATTAGAAAAAGGGAAAAATATTGTTCCTGATTTTATTCCAATCGAAACCCGTAATTGGATTGTTGAGGAAATAGAAAATTGTAAGGATAAAACGACAATGGAGATTGAAACGCAACTGCTGGAACTAGCAGAGAGAGAAGATTTAAAAGATGCCATTTTGAGTATTCATTTAAATGATATTGAGCCGATTCAATCCGTGGAGTTGTCGAGCCGAAAGATTTATTCGATGATTACTTCGCCTGTTCATATTTCAGTACACCGTAAGTTTGTGGTTACAGAACGAGAAGAAGCAGGTTTTAGGAATAAGTCTGAAAGTTTGGTGAGTTTGATGAAAGGGTTTATTTCTGATAAAATTGAGGATGAGGAGAAGGCGAAACAATTATCAGAGAAAGCGCATTATTACTTTGAAATATTTGATACAGGGGAGTATAAAAATCGGTAATTGAAGTAGCTGCCGGGCTTCAGACCGCAGTAAAAAAAAGACCCGTTCGCGCCAAGGCTCTAGCCTGGTATGT
>Ga0114957_1004994_pt1 | contig 11167 bp, 9 predicted proteins | sample BantaG_FD_87175 | JGI IMG/M metagenome (GOLD analysis project Ga0114957, IMG submission 87175) | Marine algal microbial communities from Bantry Bay, Ireland - BantryBay_4 metaG | ecosystem: Host-associated > Algae > Red algae > Unclassified | place: Bantry Bay, Ireland | collected 2014-11-21 | reverse complement strand
ATTGATATTTCTAGTTTGAGTCGTGGATTTTATTTTTGTAAAGTGAAAGGGGAGGATGGAGAAACTGGAATTAAAAAAGTGGTAAAGGAGTAAATTCGTAAATGGAAAAAAGATAAATGCAGTATTAGTTTTTAAAAATCAATACTGCATTTATCTTTTTAAAAATTTCACACAACCCGCCACAATTCGATACTGTCCAAATAAATACAAAGCCATAATCCAAACTCCTGCATTCGATATTGGAGATTTAAATTTATTCAATGCAATAATCATAGTATTTCCTAATTTCATAATAAAACCAAAGTGTTAGTAAGGGCATTAATAGAGGTTTGGTATAGAAGGCAAGATTTTCTAACTGGTTATAATTCGCCCATAGGTTAAGAATGGTAACTAAAAGATAAAAGTAAATAATTGCAGAATGAGGCATAAAATTTTTCCTCTAAAATAACAAAAGCGATGCTGAAAACCCAACATCGCTTTGATTTTTTATTTAAAAGGATTTTTACTAAATCCCTAATTTACTTTTCACCAAAGGCATGACATCATCTGTATCATCAGCAGAAAGTACAAAGTTAAATAGGCTAGTATCGAAAATCATGGCATAACCATTTTCTTTACCTACCGCTTTAACTGCAGCATCTACTTTATCCAAAATTGGCTTTAGTAATTCTTCTCGTTTCTTTGCTACTTTTTGAATGATTTCTTGCTCAAGGGCTTTAAGTGCTTGTTCTTCCTTCATTAATTTCGCTTCTGCTTCTTTCATCTGAACAGCAGTCATTGTTCCAGCTTGTGCATTTTGTTGATATGCTTGGAAATCACTTTGAAGTTTTTGCATTCTATCTGTTCCTTGCTTCATGAGTTGATCTCGGAAAGTAGCCAATTGAGTATCTCCACTTTTTACATCTGGTATTTGGTCTAATAAATTACCATAGTTTAAATGACCATATTTGTTTTGCGCCGTTAGCGGATTGCTTGAACCCATAATTACCACAAAGGCAAATGCTAAAAAGGCAATTTTACGAATTAATTTCATTTTCAAGTTTTTATAAAAAAAATAAATATTACTTACTAATACAAAGGTAAGATTCCTAAGTTTTCTAAACTAATTTTTAACTAAAGATTAATTTTTGCAAAACTATGGAGGAAAACAGATTGTTAAAGTAGATGCCTAAGTATTTGATAATCAATCGGTTGCACTTGAAATACCCGTATTAAGAGTTTTTGCAATTGTTAAAAAGTGTTAATTCAAATTTGCAATAAGTTTGGATAAAAAAATTAGAATTTTATCTTTAGGTAAACATTAAATACAACTAAAATGATACAAGTAGAAAATTTAACAAAATCCTTTTCACTTTCTCGCCAACAGCGGAAAGAATTAGGTACTGATGCTAAATCCATTACCGCTGTTAATGGGATTAATTTTACCTGTCAGCCCGGTAGGATTTATTCGCTACTTGGCCCCAATGGAGCGGGGAAAACCACTACGCTCAGAATGATTGCTACTATTCTTAAACCTACTAGTGGTACAATTCGAGTGGCAGGACATGATGTAGTTGAAGATGGGAAGATGGTTCGCGCCTCTATTGGTTTTTTGACAGGATCAACAGGTTTATACCAACGGTTGACACCGAATGAAGTAGTAAAATATTTCGCAGATTTATACGGAGTTGATAAAGCAACTTTTAATAGAAGAAAAGATGAACTCTATACCTTATTGGATATGCATGATTTTGCAAAAAAGAGAATTGGACAGCTCTCAACAGGTATGAAGCAAAAAGTATCCATTACTCGGACTATGATTCATAATCCTGATGTTGTTATTTTTGATGAGCCGACTTCAGGGCTGGATGTAATTACTGCGGAAAATATTATCAACTTAATTAGACAATGTAAAGAGGATGGAAAGACTGTTATTTTTTCTTCTCATATTATGACCGAGGTAGATTTACTATGTGATGATTTAGCAATCATTCATAAAGGAAATTTAATCCATTCTTCTACGATGCAAGAATTTAGAGAAAATATGAAAAGTGAAAGTTTGACGCAAGAATTTATTCGTATCGTTAGAGATTCTGGAGTAACGGTGAATTCGTAAATGAATATGGTTTTGCTTCGCTCGCTGCGCTATGGTTATATGGTTTTCGAACCTTAATGAGTCACAAATTTTAGAACACCATATAACCATTAACAAAAAACCTCACTTCCAAATTAATGGAAGTGAGGTTTTTTTTATTTGAAAAGAATCTTAAGATTAGTATCCTGGGATTCCTAAAGATTTCAAAGTTTCGAAGTCCATTTGACCAACTGGTAAGTTGTTATCTCTTTGGTACTTCATCAAAGCAGCCTTAGTTCTACTTCCTAAAACGTTATCTACTGGCCCTGGATCGTATCCACGATCTCTTAAAGCACGTTGAGTAGCTCTTACTAATTCAACAGTAACATTTTGGTTACAAACAACTTCTCTCCATTCTGTGAAACCACCTTCTTTTACTAATCTTCTCTTAGTAACAGTAGTGAATTCAGCAGGAACTTCAATAGATCTTGTTTGAGCAGGAGTTTTTAATACTTTCTTAGCAACAGTACCATACTCAGCAGGAATCTCTACAGATCTTGTTTGAGCAGGAGTTGCAACAACTCTCTTAGTTACCGTTTTGTAAACAGCAGGAATAGTTTCCTCACGAGTAGTTGCTGGAGTTACTAATCTAGATTTAGTTACAGTACCGTATTCAGCAGGAATCTCAATTTCTCTTGTTTGAGCAGGAGTCTTAACGATTCTTTTAGAAACAGTTTTGTAAACAGCAGGAATAGTTTCCTCACGAGTAGTCGCTGGAGTTACCATTCTTGTTTTAGTTACAGTACCAGTTTCACCAGGAATGTCAATTGATCGAGTCGAAGCAGGAGTCTTAACGATTCTTCTTGAAACAGTTTTGTAAACAGCAGGAATAGTTTCTTCACGAGTAGTTGCTGGAGTTTTTAATACAGTTTTAGTTACTGTAGAAAATTCAGCAGGAATTTCAACAACTCTCTCTTGTGGAGGAGTCTTCATTACTCTTGAAGTTCTAGTTGCATATTTAGCAGGAATATTTACTTCTTTAGTACATCCAGAGTTAGGAGTTCCAGAACCATCACATCCAACGTTTACACGTTTAGTAACAGTTTTATATTCAGCAGGAACTTCAACTAAACACCATACTTGACAGTCATTAGGATCAGCAGAAAGACAATTTCTGTCCGCTCTTTTCTTCACCCATTTAGTACTAGCAGGACGAGTTTCAATTCGCTCAGTTACGTTTTCGTAACGTGGAGGAACAGTCTCGATACGAGTAGAAGCAGCTTCAGCTTCGTACTGCTCAGAAACAGTTTCGTAAGTTGCAGGAATTACTTCGATACGAGTAGAAGCAGCTTTAGTCTCTACAGTTTCAGTAACTGTTCCATACTCAGCAGGAATAGGAATCAATCGAGTTTTAGCTGGCTCAACTTCAACAGTTTCAGTAACAGTTTCATAAACTGCAGGAATTACTTCTAATCTTTGAGAAGGAGCTTTAGTCTCTACAGTCTCTGTGTAAGTTTCATAAGTTGCAGGAACAGGAATTAATCGAGTTTTAGCTGGAGTAACTTCAACAGTTTCAGTAACAGTTTCATAAACTGCAGGAATTACTTCTACTCTTTTTGAAGCAGCTTTAGTCTCTACAGTTTCTGTGTAAGTTTCATAAGTTGCAGGAACAGGAATTAATCGAGTTTTTTCAGGAGTAACCATTACTTGGTCACTTTGAGTAGTGTACTCAGCAGGAATTACTTCCATTCTTGAAGCCGCAGCTTTAGATACAACTGACTCAGTTACAGTTTCGTAAGCAGCAGGAATTACTTCTGTTCTTTGAGAAGCAGCTTTAGTCTCTACAGTTTCAGTAGTTGTTTCGTATTGATCAGCGATCAAACATTTAGCATAACATTTACCAGCTTCACCGTTAGGTGGCATGTCAGTACCTGGTTGTGCTAAAACAACAAAACCGCAAAGCATGAAAGCAACAGATAGAATTAAGTTCAATCTTTTCATAATTGAGTTGAATTGGTTTTGATTAATAAAATTTAGGTGGTTATTTAATTAATAACGATTAATAATAATTTATAATATAAAAACTTGCTATGTCACGTTTTAATTGGACCGCAAATTTAATGTATATTATCTGGATAACATAAATAATACTTAGTAATTATTTTTGGTTGAATTCCGTGGTCAGAGGCATCTGACATCGGCAACACTTTCCCATTCTTGTATAGAATTTTTATCTCGTCTTTTTTTGTACTGTAGGCACTATTTGATTCTTTGCCTGTAAAAACGAGGAAGTTAGATTTCTCAGAACGATCTTCGGGTAGGTTGTTCTGTACCTTCAGACGCATTTCTTTGATGTAGTCACTTTTAAAAGGCTCATTTTGCAATTTTATTTTAAATAATTTTCGCTCAATGATACTTTTTGATAAAAATGATAAGACATAATCATCATGAGAAGTCCAATTTTTCAAAGCAGCTAAAATATCAATATCATCTAATGATGCATATTTTTCCAATAATTCATCTCGTTTTTTCTTAAAATCTTTTCGAGAAAAATTATTATATAAAAAATATCTCAACGCATCAGAACCTTCTAATTCAACTCCTTTTTGAGCTAAATCTTTTGCTCTTTCTAAAGCTCTAATTAACATTTGTTCTGCCGACAAGACTGTTTTGTGCAAGTAAACTTGCCAATACATTAATCTACGGGAAATCAAAAATTTTTCTATGGAGTAAATGCCTTTTTCTTCAACAACTAATTCGTTGTTTTTGACCGTCAACATTTTAATGATGCGGTCGTACCCGATTACCCCTTCCGATACACCTGTAAAAAAGCTATCTCGGTTAAGGTAATCCATACGGTCCATGTCGAGTTGACTACTGACTAATTGGTGCAAAAACTTTTTCGGATATTTATTTTGAAATATCTGAATAGCGATGTCTAATTTTCCTTTAAAAATCTCATTGAGTTTTTGCATAAAAAGTTCTGACAACTCTTCGTGGTGAACATTCACTAAAGTGTGTTCCAAGGCGTGAGAGAATGGTGCATGACCGATGTCATGTAGTAAAATTGCGATAAGCACACCACGAGCTTCCTTTTTAGAAATCTCGACATTTTTTGATCTAAGTGTTTCTATTGCTTGGGTCATTAAGTGCATAGCACCTAGAGCATGGTGAAATCGCGTATGTAAAGCACCTGGATAAACATAATGGGACAATCCCAATTGTGAAATCCTTCTCAGCCTTTGATAGTATGGATGTTCAATGAGGTCAAATATGATTCCATGTGGAATACTTATAAATCCGTAGACGGGGTCGTTGAATATTTTTTTCTTATTCATGAATGATTAGTACGTTGTCGATTGAATGTTGTTCGTTTTTGGTTGGACAACGGAATGCAAAGATAAAACAATCTAATTTTCTAATTAAATGGAATTATTCTTTTTGAAAAAAAATATCTAACGAAACCTTTACGTTTCTAATATTCGAACCATTTACTCCTGTTTCAAAATTTCAAAGAATCTTTTTTCTTCGATAAAAGTACTAACTAGATGGGATAGCATTCGAAAGGGTTGCTTCCTATTTTTTAGCTAAGTATTTTTTTGTCAAAAATGAGGGTATGAACTGCTTGATTGGAAAGACATTATTTTTTAATAAATGTTTACAAATTACATTTATTACCTATTCGTGGGGATTTTTTCGTTTTTTTGTGGAAAATAAAAGATTTATCCTAAATTTTTAAATCAATATCATATATATAAGGTATACCTTTTACACTAGACTTGTTACCCTTTAAATTTTTTAAAACCACTCCCAATTAATATTGGGACTAAAACCAAAAAGATAGATATGGAAAAAATTAAAATCCTATGGGCAGATGATGAAATTGATTTGTTAAAGCCACAAATCATGTTTTTGGAAAAAAAAGATTATGAAGTGATTGCCGTTACCAATGGTCACGATGCCTTGGAGGAGTGTGAAGCTGCCAATGATATTGATGTTGTTTTTTTGGATGAAAGTATGCCAGGCCTTACAGGTTTGGAAACTTTGGTTAGAATTAAAGAAAACAATCCTCACCTCCCCGTTGTGATGATTACTAAAAATGAGGCTGAAAATGTAATGGAAGAAGCAATTGGTGCTCAAATCACAGATTACCTTATCAAACCAGTTAATCCAAATCAGATTTTATTGACTTTGAAAAAGATTATTGATAAAAAAGATTTGGTAAGTGAAAGAACCAATTCTGATTATCAAAGAGAGTTCCGTCAAATTTCTATGGACATCAATAGTGGTTTAAACTTTGAAGAATGGGTGGATGTGTATCGAAAAATTATCAATTGGGAATTGAAATTAGATGCTTCGACTTCTGCACAAATGGGAGAGATTCTACAAATGCAAAAAACAGAGGCCAATGCGGAATTCTCAAAATATGTGGAGAAGAGATATGTTAGTTGGGTAGGGGATGAGTCGGACAATAGCCCAATTATGTCAAGTAACTTAATGCGTAGTAAGGTTTTTCCAAAACTTAAAAAGGATCAACCTACGATTATGTTATTGCTTGATAATCTTCGTTACGATCAATGGAGAATTTTAGAACCACTTTTTACCGAATTTTTTAGAGTAGAAGAGGAAGATTATTTTTATAGTATTTTGCCTACTTCAACTCAATATTCTCGAAATGCAATTTTTGCAGGAATGATGCCTTCAGATATTCAAAAACATTATCCAGACTGGTGGTTAAATGATAATGAGAAAGGTGGGAAAAATATGCACGAGCATGATTTGTTAAATGAACAAGTGAATCGGGTGATGCGTAATTCTATCAAAACAGATTATGTAAAAGTTACCAATGTTAGAAAGGCAAAGCAGGTTCAAGACAATATTTTGAATTATTTGAATAATGATTTGTCGGTCATTGTGTACAATTTTATTGATATGTTGTCGCATGCAAGAACGGAAATGGAAGTGCTGAAAGAATTGGCAAGTGATGAAAAAGCCTACCGTTCATTGACTCGTTCATGGTTTGAAAATTCATTGTTATGGGATGCATTGCAAAAAGCTGCGGAGAGAGGTTGCCAACTTATTGTAACGACAGATCATGGTACAATTCGAGTAAATTCTCCTTCAAAAGTAGTGGGAGATAAAGAGACTACGACTAATTTAAGATATAAAGTAGGCCGTAATTTAAGGTATGATAAAAGAGATGTTTTGGAAGTTCGTGATCCGAAAGATGCTTTGCTACCAAGGCCTAACATGAGTTCTACATTTATTTTTGCGAAGGAGGATGCATTTTTCCTTTATCCAAATAATTATAATCACTACAATAATTATTACAAGAATACTTTCCAGCATGGAGGGATTTCTTTGGAGGAAATTATCTGTCCTTTCATCACACTTTCCTCGAAATAATAATTATGAATTTTGAATGATTGAATTTTGAATATGTCGAAAACCGAATTTTTAACGCAGTAGATATAAGGCTTTCGACCCATTCAAAATTCATTCATTCAAAATTCAAAATTAACATCACTCCACATAACTCTTCCTCACCACAAGTGCCAGCCAGCCATTATCCAATGGCAAATATCCTTGGTCATAGCAAAAGTAATAGACCTTTCCTGCTTTGGTTTTATAGATGTTAGTGAAGTAACTGAACTTAAAACCAGCTTCCATTAATTTATCTTTATGGATTTTTGATTTCCCATTGGGATTGAATTCTGCTAGGATTCTTCTATTTTTCCTTAAAATATTATTGATGTTTCGTACGAAGTTGTTGGCGTCGCTATTGAGTTTATTATTGTAGGCACTACGGCAACTGTCTCCACAGAATTTTTTGTCTGCTCGACCTTGAAATTCATCTCCACATTCTATGCATTTCTTTTTCATTACTTTGTTTTTTTACCACGGAGGCATGGAGAGGGGACACGGAGATTTGGAGGTTTTGAGTGTCCTTTCTTCATGTTTTGTGGAATTATTCTTCTGGTAAATCTTCGAAGAACAAATTTACAAATGTTTTGAGACCTTCTTTTGCAATATTTTGTACATGAAAATTAAAAAGTATTCCTTTTGGTTTTTGCAAATGGAACATATATGATAATGTAACTGCTGAAAAAACAGGATGCATTTCAGTCACCGCTTTATTTTCGACTACGATCAAATCCTCTACAAGAATATCATATCGTAAATCTTCACTTAAAATCACTCCTTTATACGGAATTTGAATTTTTTGTTGAGAGGAAGTTTTCAATCCTCTTAAATTTAATTCGTGTATCAAAGCTTTTTCATAACTACTTTCCAATAGCCCTGGCCCCAAAACTCGATGAACTTCAATCGCTGCTCCAATTATTTTATAAGAAATTTGATTAACTAACTTTTTCGTTACGTTTCTCATGATAGTATGTTTTAATTATAAAGTTGCAAAACTCCATGTTCTCCGTGTTCCTCCTCCGTGCCTCCGTGGTTTAAAACATAAATATAACAAAACTTTATTTAGAGCGAATCTAAATAGTACCCAACCAAGTATAAAGACACTAACACATATTTAAAAATTTCAAAAGGTTTATATCTTTGCGGTGTTTTTGATGAAACGTTAAAATATGTTAACGTTTTAGCGTATTTAATCTATTTTTTACCATATAAATAAAAGAATCTTGAGCAATAAAATCAACCGATTTATTCTCCTTTTTCTCTTCCTAAATTTTGCCTTCTCAGCCTCGGCACAATCTTCAGGCGGATCTAATTACCTTTTTACAGCATTGGCAGCAATTGCGGTACTCATTATATTGGGAGCGGTAATTATGGTGGCAGATAATTTAATGAAAATCGAAGCACGAGATAGTGGTGCAGATCAGAACGGTGAAAACTATTCGATTTTTCCAAAATGGAATGAGATAATTGGTTCAAGTGCCCCTGACTTCGTAGATGGCAAAGTTCATTTTCTAAAGAAAGGACACGATATCCTGTTAGAAGGAGAAGCAGCAAAAACAACAATAGCTGGTTCCAATGCAACCACTTTCGCAGTACAACCACAAAACTTTGTAGGGATGTCTCCTATTCCAAAAGTTGTCGTAGTAGTTGGCGATGAAGTCAAAGCAGGTGATCCTATTTTCTTTGATAAAAAGAGAGACGCTATTCAATATGTAGCTCCAGTAAGCGGAGAAGTTATCGCAGTCAATCGAGGTGCAAAACGTTCGATTGCTGAAGTGGTAATTTTGGCTGATAAAGAAATGAAATACAAATCTTTCGATGCACCTAATTTAGCAAATTGCAGTCGAGAAGATTTGGTGAACTTTTTACAATCAAGTGGAGCTTGGTCATTTATCGTCCAAAGACCTTACAGCTTAGTTGCTGATCCAGCAGATACTCCAAAAGGAATTTATATTTCAACTTTTGACTCGGCGCCATTGGCTCCAGACTTAAGTTATGTAGTGGAAGGTAATGAAGCGGCATTCCAAAAAGGATTAGATGTTTTAGGAAAATTTGCTCCTGTACATTTGGGATTGAATGCTAAAGGAAATAAACCACATGCTGCATTTACAGCAGCTGAAGGCGTATCAAAACATTGGTTTCACGGAAAGCACCCTGCTGGAAATGTAGGAATTCAAATTCACCATATTGATCCAATCGGACCTAACTCAATAGTTTGGACGTCGGGTGTACAAGATGTAATTACAATTGGTAAATTATTTACTGAAGGTAAATTTGATGCAACTAGAATAGTAGCAGTAACGGGTGCAGAAATCCTTGAGCCTCAATATGTTAGCACATACTTAGGTGCCAATATCGAAGGTTTAGTAAAAGGAAATTTAAAGCCTGCTGAAGAAGGAAAAACACTTCGATTTGTTTCTGGAGATGTTCTTTCTGGAAAACAAACTTCAACAGAAGGGTACTTAAATTATACTGACGATCAAGTAACCGTTTTAGAAGAAGGGGACAAATATGAGTTGTTTGGATGGTTACTTCCACTTACACCTCGACCAACTATTTCAGGAACTTTCCCTAACGGATTTTTCCCTGATTTAAAATTTGAAGCAAATACAAACACACACGGCGAAAAACGTGCGTTTGTTGTTACAGGTCAATATGAAAGTATGTTACCAATGGATATTTATCCTCAACATTTGATGAAAGCAATCATTACCAATGATTACGAAAGAATGGAAGGATTAGGTATTCACGAATTAGCAGAGGAAGATATTGCGCTTTGCGAATTTGCTTGTACTTCAAAACAGCCACTTCAAAGTATTCTAAAAGAAGGCTTGGAAGCGATGCGCGACCAGTAGATAATGAATAGTTAATAATTAATAATTAATAATTTCCGAAGAACTTAGAGGACGATTATTTGTTATTATTTTTTCAAAATATAATTAAGGGTAAAGAAATCATCCCGATTATCGGGAGTGAAAATTATTCATTCTTAATTATTCATTTTTAATTATATAACATGGGGTTTTTAGATTTTTTAAAGAAAATAGAACCAGACAAAAAGGAGTCACCATTTTTACACACGTTGTTTGATGGATTCTTCACTTTTGCATATGCTCCTAATACCGTAACTAAAGGTGGAGTTCATGTACGAGATGGTATGGATTTGAAAAGATTGATGGTACATGTGGTATTAGCATTGCAATTATGTTATGTTTTTGGTTCCTTAAATATTGGGCATCAACATTTCAGCGCAATGGGATTGTATCCTGATTTCTTTGATGCATTTCATTTGAAAATAGCATTTGGGTTAATCCAACTCATTCCTATCTTTATCGTTGCAAATGTAGTTGGACTTGGAATCGAGTTTTGGTATGCAGCAAAGAAAGGACATGCGATTGAAGAAGGTTACTTAGTGACAGGTGCTTTGATTCCATTGATTATGCCTCCTGATGTGCCATTATTATGGTTAGCATTTGCAGTAATATTTGCAGTAATCTTAGGAAAAGAGGCATTTGGTGGAACAGGAATGAATATTCTAAATATCGCATTATTAGCGAGAGCATTTATCTTTTTTGCTTATCCTACGGAAATGGCTGGAGATACAATGGCAACAGGTAGTGAAGTATGGATTGCAGGTTTAACATATGACCCTGAGTTATTGAAACTTGCGGAACCCGTCAAACAAGAGAT
>Ga0114957_1004993_pt1 | contig 11169 bp, 9 predicted proteins | sample BantaG_FD_87175 | JGI IMG/M metagenome (GOLD analysis project Ga0114957, IMG submission 87175) | Marine algal microbial communities from Bantry Bay, Ireland - BantryBay_4 metaG | ecosystem: Host-associated > Algae > Red algae > Unclassified | place: Bantry Bay, Ireland | collected 2014-11-21 | reverse complement strand
TTGCTGAATACAGGGTCGGTAATGATATTGAGTCCATCGCACTGGACAAGGACTGTTGCATGATTAACGAACGTTATTCGAAGTGCACCATCGTTTATGTGTTTGATAACCGGCGATGCTTCGGGGTTCTGAAGATTCTGGGGCCACTTTGCCGGTTTTCTGCTTATAGCCCATCGCAGCACATCCCAACGTGAGCCCTGTTCAGTGTTATCCGGGTAGCTGAAACGTTTGCCATCGAATTGTGGTTTGATCATTGACGATACTCTGCTGTACAGTTTTTCTATCAGACTAACATCCGAGGATAAAGTCAGAACCCTCTTGCCAGTTCTGCGCATGGCAAAACTTTTTTATTGCATCACGCCCAGCCGGTTGACTCACGGCGCTTATCACAAGTTCATTAGTGCGCAGTCTTAACAGTTGTTCGTACGTGATAACGCTTCGTTCGCGCTTGCTGCGTGTTGGCCCCGGGCGCCTCATATCGACGAATCCTTGTACAGCGACATTCAAAGCCGTTAGCTCATCATGCCAGATTCGTGCATTCTTGCCGGTACCCGCTATCCAGACATCACGCCGCGGGTTGCCCGCTAGGGGGCCGCTATCATGTGCCACCGCTTGCGCAGACAATGCTACAAACCCCTGCCGCCGATAGCGCTGATCGTTATGCGTCAGTCTTGCCTCATGCTCCCGCCAGTCCAGGACAATGCCAGGCGGCTTGCCCATACCAATTCCGGCAAGCATGGCCCGTAGTATTAAATCGTGATCTTCCGGAGCATCAACATCACGATACTCGCCAAGCGCCTCCCAGACAGTGCGTGTTGCCAGCAATGTGGGATGTGGCATCGGGTTTTCCGCATAGCATGCCAAAGCGATGGTCTCTGGGCGGCTATGCTCGTTAAGCCATTGGGCATAGCGTTGATTGCCGGCACCCACTGCACGGGTATCGCCTTGCTTGTCGATAAAGCGGATACCACCAGCACATAGACCGATGTGCGGGTGGTTGCGCAGATAAGAGATCTGTAGCTCCAGACGGTCGGGGTAGGCGATGTCATCATCATCCATACGCGCGATGAATTCTCCGCGTGCAAGTCGCAGTCCAGTGTTCAGTGCGCTAACAATGCCAGGCGATTTGCGGCTGATGAGCGAAATCCTCTTATCGTTTATACCTGTGCTATCGAGTCCTTTATATAGTGATGTCAAACAGCCCTGCCCAATGAGTAGCAGCTCGATGTTCGTATAACTTTGCTGCAAGATACTGTTTATGGCCTTGGCTGTATGGCTGGACCATAGTCTGACAGGCAAAACAATACTAACCAGCCCTTTTACGGCTTCCACTTGATGCTGCAACCGACACTGGGGGGTGGGTTCTGAGGGGGTGGCTGTTGGTTAAATAACTGCGCCACGGCTTGCGACAGATCAGCGCCCGTTGCAGTCCCACTACCCGGACGACTGCCATCGAACTGACCGCGGTAATACAATGTGTGTTCTGCATCGAACAGATAGATGTCGGGTGTGCACACCGCCGAGTAGGCACGAGCTACCGCTTGTGATTCGTCATGGCAGTAGGGGAACTTAAAGCCCTTGTCGATGGCAAGTTTTCCCATATTCTCCGGGCTGTCTGCCGGATATTGTGAAGCATCGTTGGCGCTGATGGCGATGGTTGCCACACCTTGGGAAGCCAAATCGTGGGCTACTTGCGTAAACGTATCAATCAGATGAACAACATACGGGCAGTGGTTGCAAATAAAGGCGATAACAAGTGCCTGTCCAGCGAAATCGTCTGGCGATACCGCTTGCCCATTACGGGTATCAGGCAGAGTAAAAGCGCTAGCAGGGCTACCGGTTTCAAGTATGCTGGATTGTGCGAGTGCCATAAGCTGTATTTGACGTAGTGTGAAGCCGTTATAGTAGCTGGCAGCTCGCTACAACGCACGGCCGGTGTTCATTATTCTGTCAGTGGTGATGCTCTGGCTGATCGCTTCATCAGCGTATTTATTGTTTCGAGTAAAAAGAACGTCATTTCTCGAACGTCATTGGCGAAAAACGAATCATGCAGAGTAATCAGGCCCAGATGTTTATCGTATCAGCACCCTCAGGTGCTGGTAAGACCTCGCTGGTGCGGCGAGCGATCGCAGATCTGAGCGAGTTGACTGTTGCTGTGTCGCACACTACCCGCGCACAGCGTCCGGGTGAGAAGGAGGGTGAGGATTACTTTTTTGTAGGCCGTGAACAATTCGAGCAGATGATTAACTCTGACCAGTTTCTTGAATATGCTGAGGTGTTCGGTAATTTCTATGGCACCAGCATGCAAAGTGTCAATTCGGCGCTGAAAAGTGGTATTGACGTCATACTGGAAATTGACTGGCAAGGCGCTGCACAGGTGAGGCAGAAGCTTTCGGACATTATTTCCATATTCATTTTGCCGCCCTCGCGTGCCACGCTCATTGAACGTTTGCGTGGTCGAGGGCAGGATTCGGATGAGGTGATTGATAAGCGCACATCAGAGGCCGTGCTGGAAATGCAGCAATATCACCAAGCCGACTATTTATTGATCAATGATGACTTTGACCAGGCGCTTGCCGAGCTCAAGGCTGTTGTGCTTAGTCACCGTGTACTAAAAACGCGGCAGACATCACGGCACGCGGGTCTTATAACCAGCCTGACGCGCGATTAACTTCAGGATTTTTATAACTATGAACACCTTCACAACGCCTGTTCCGTGTCTTACGGTAATTTTTCAGACGTAAATTGCCGCAAATGACGTAACTACAATCACATTTAGCCAATATTCAGTGAAAGCATGTGGTCATTGCCTTGCGAGTTGACTACACTACATGGTTCCGTCGAAAGCAGGATTATGCCTTATGGCACGAGTAACCGTTGAAGATAGCCTGGCAATGGTCAACAACCGTTTTGATCTGGTTTTGATTGCTGCCAAGCGTGCGCGCAACATATCGATGGGCGCAGAGCCCATGCTGCCCGAAGATGATGACAAGCCCACGGTAATTGCTTTACGGGAAATAGCGGAGGGCCTGGTTGGTGAAGATATTTTGCTCGAAGCGCCACCACCAGCGCCGGTCGAGCCAGTAATGTATGACAAAGACCTGCGCGAAGAATTCTAGTGACTGGCCACAGGTTCTGTGGCCAAGTTCATCTACCTGTTTTGCGCTGTGGACTGTTTCACGGCGCCGCGTCGGTTTGGCGCTGGATTTTAAAAACCATGAAGGCGTCCTGTGAAGGCCGGTGAAGCTACGGTGTCCAGAAGTTCGCAGGCTCGCAAGAAAGCCATCACACGTTCGTCGTCATCAGCCGGGTGTTCAAAAACGCTGTTGGATAAGCCTGCGGCACAACCCACTGTGACTGCTGACAACGCGCACCAGAGCGGGCCACTCGACCAGACGTCATCTGTCCCTGTCGAGCTATTAGCCTACTCAGCACTTCAGGACAGGCTGAATTCTCGCTTTGGCAGTGAGCAGCTGGCAGACATATCGCGCGCTTTCGTGTTGGCAAGAGAAGCTCATACTGGGCAGACGCGTAGCTCGGGAGAGCCGTACATAACCCATCCCGTGGCGGTTGCGGGCCTGGTTTTCGATATGGGGCTGGATCATTTGAGTGTCATGGCTGCCCTGTTGCATGATGTGCTGGAGGATACCCCGGTCAGTCGAGATGATCTGGTTGAAGCATTCGGCGAAGAGGTCACGCACATTGTCGATGGGGTAAGCAAACTCAACCATCTTAGCTTTCGCTCAAAGGCAGAGGCACAGGCTGAGAGTTTCATGAAAATGTTGCTGGCTATGGTTACCGACTTGCGTGTCATTATGATCAAACTTGGTGATCGCTTGCACAATATGCGCACGATAGGTTCCTTGCGTCCGGATAAACGCCGCCGTATTGGTAAGGAGACACTGGATGTGTATGCACCTATAGCGGGCAGGCTAGGGATGTACACGGTGAAAAATGAACTGGAGGATCTGGGATTCACCGCACGTTATCCTATGCGCAGTCGCGTACTGGAGGCCACGGTCGAGCAACTGAAACACCGTAATCAGATACTCGACAGGGTTATTGCGCGAATTGACGCAAGCCTCAGTGAGAAGGGCATTGCGGCGACGGTAAGCGGCCGGGAAAAACACTTGTATAGTCTGTACAAGAAAATGCGGAACAAACAGGTTAACTTCGAGCGTGTGTTTGACATGCTGGCGCTGCGCATTATCGTGGATGATCTGGAAACGTGTTATCAGGTGCTGGGTATCGTTCATCACCTTTATCCGCCTATCTTTACACGATTCAAGGACTACATCGCCTTGCCCAAACAGAATGGATACCAGTCTTTGCATACCGTGCTTAAACACGGTGCAGAGAATACACCGTTGGAGGTACAAATTCGTACTCAGGCCATGCACACAACAGCAGAATCTGGTATCTCGGCTCATTGGAATTATAAAAACGATGTACCTGGTGCTGCACCGTTGTCAGCTCCAACATGGTTGTCAAAGCTTGTCGACCTGCATCAAAGCGGTATTGATTCAGTGGAGTTTGTGGAGAGCGTCAAAATAGATCTGTATCCGGGGGAAATATACGTTTTCACCCCGAAAGGGCGCATCATTCAGTTACCGCAAAATGCCACTCCAGTCGATTTCGCCTACGCGGTTCATTCAGAAGTTGGCAATAAAAGCGTATCGGCGATGGTAGACAAACGTCTTGTATCGCTTAGTACACCGTTGAACAATGGCGAGACCGTAGAGATTTTTACCGGCCCCACAATTGCCATCAGTCCCATGTGGCTCAACTCGGTGGTAACAGCAAAGGCAAGGACCGCCATCAGACAGTATCTACGGGCTCTGGATCGATCTGAAGCGGTTGAATTTGGTGAACGACTCCTGCGTCGTGCCCTGGGGCGTCATGCCACATCACTCGAAACCATGTCAAAGAAGACGGTCAGCGCACTGCTTTCGGAGCATCGTCTGACTGATCGTGAAGCGCTGTTTGCCGACATAGGCCTGGGCAATCAATTACCCAGTCAGGCAGCCCAGCGTCTGGTTGATCTTGAGCAGGGTGGCGAGCCTGCTGATGGTGTCGAGCTTCCGGTAAAAGAGGTTGCACCAGTAATGATTGATTCTGCCAGCAGTCCAACCTTGTATATGGCCCAATGTTGTCGCCCGATTCCCGGGGATAACGTGCAGGGCTTTTTTACACCGGGTAAAGGTGTTGCGGTACATCGCTCTGGCTGTCGCAACGTGAGAAGATTCAGGCGTCGTCCTAAAGAGTGGGTAGCCGTGGATTGGGCTTTGCACGTTAGAGGGCAATTCGAGGTGGTGATTATCTGTCATCTGATCAACCAGCCCGGAGCCCTTGCCCGAATCACTAGCACCATGTCTCTGATGAACGTCAACATCGAGAACATGGATTTTAATAACCGTGGCGATGACGACATAAGCATCCGTTTCGTGCTTTCGGTAGAAAATCGCTTGCAGCTTGCCCGAATTGTCAGACGCTTGCGTAATCTCACCGTTGTCCGTAGCGTCAAACGCGAGACCTGACAGGTCCATCGTCAAAAAGTTATACGCCATGCCCAAGGGGGCGGGCAGCTATTCCTATCGGAACTGTAGAACCCGGCGCTTGCAGGAGCGGGTTGGCACAGGCGGGCTCTTTGACGGTAGTAAGCGTGCTCAAGTGGTGTGTAGGTTTATACTAGACTTTCATTTTTTTTCACCAGAAGAGAAGAGTACGCCATGCCCCGCCAGAGCTTTCACACAGAAGATGCACCTGCCGCTATCGGTGCCTATTCCCAGGCTGTTCGCGCTGGAGATACCGTTTATTTATCGGGTGCCATTCCCTTGGTACCTGCAACAATGGAGCTGGTTAGCGAGGATGTGCGAGCCCAGGTAGTGCAGGTGTTCGACAATCTGGAAGCTGTTTGTAAAGCTGCCGGAGGCTCATTCGAACACGTGGTGAAGCTTACGGTGTTTCTGACCGATCTTGCTGACTTTCCATTGGTCAACGAGGTGATGGAAGAGCGTTTCAGCAAGCCTTATCCGGCTCGTGCGGCCATCGGCGTTGCCTCTTTGCCACGCAATGTGGCGGTCGAAGTTGAAGGCGTGATGCATCTGGGTTAATAGCTTGAACGGCAATATGAACAAGCTCTTGCGCCTGGATATCTGCGGTTGACCATGTTGGAGTCTCCCGATGCGATAGGTGTCGAGACGCTCAAGGGCGTAGGTGTTGCCATGGCAGCAAAGCTTGGTGCGATTGGTATACACACGTTACAGGATGTGTTGTTCCATTTGCCATTCAGATATCAGGACAGAACCCGTGTATTCCGAATCGGCGAGCTGCGCGCGGGTGCTGAAGCACTGGTGTGTGGTGAGGTGCTACTCGCAGAGGTTGTTGTTCGGCAGCGTCGCTCACTGTTGGTTCGAATCAATGATGGCAGTGGCTCGCTGACACTTCGATTTTTTCATTTTTCGCCCTCTCAGGTAGCGCAGTTTGCACGCGGCAAGAGAGTGCAATGTTTTGGTGAGATTCGTCGCGGGCCTGGCATGCTGGAGATCGTTCATCCTGAATATCGTCTGCTGGCAGATGATGCCTCTATGCAGGCTTCGCCGAACAACACCCTCACACCGTTCTATCACACGACTGAAGGTGTGCAGCAGGGAACGTTCCGAAAGCTTACCGATCAGGCGCTTGTATTGCTTGAGCAGCAAACCCTGAGTGATCACCTTGGTGCGGCACATCTTGCGACCATGCAATTGCCAGAGTTAGGGGCAGCACTGCGTGTTGTTCATCGTCCACCGCCGGATGCTGATGTGGCAGCGCTGATTGAAGGTCTGCATCCGGCTCACCGCAGGCTGGCGCTTGAAGAGCTTGTCGCACATCGATTGGCATTACGCCTGCTGCGCGTACGGGCTCAAACCTTTCTGGCGCCACTCATCAGGCCGCCGGGTGATCTCATGGAGCAGCTCAAGTGCTCATTGAGTTTCGAGCTAACTGATGCTCAGTGCCGTGTGCTGAAAGAAATTGTAGATGACATGGGAACACCCGAGCCCATGTTGCGACTGGTGCAAGGTGATGTAGGCTCTGGTAAGACGATTGTTGCAGCATTGGCGGCTGCTCAGGCTGTTGAGAGTGGCTATCAGGTTGCGATGATGGCACCCACCGAGATACTGACTGAGCAGCACATGCTGAATTTCTCGACCTGGTTTGAGGCGCTGGGTATTGGTGTGGTATGGCTGACAGGCAAGCTTCGGGCCGCTGCAAGGCGCGCAAGCATCGAGGCTATAGCCTCTGGCCATCACAAGGTTGTGGTGGGTACGCATGCCTTGTTTCAATCGGATGTGGAGTTTGCCAATCTGGGGCTTGTCATCATTGATGAGCAGCACCGCTTTGGAGTGCATCAGAGGATGGCATTGCGTAACAAAGGGGTCCATAACCGTAGCTTGCCGCATCAACTGATCATGACAGCTACCCCGATCCCCAGAACACTGGCCATGACGGCGTATGCCGACCTGGACGTCTCGGTTATTGATGAGCTTCCGCCTGGCCGCAAGCCTGTGAAAACCGTGGCTCTGGACAATACAAGGCGTGTAGAGGTTGTCGAACGAGTGGGTGCGGCGATCAGTGAAGGGCGTCAGGTGTATTGGGTGTGCACACTTATTGAAGAATCCGAATCGCTTCAGGCGGAGGCTGCAGAAGATACCTTGTCGACCTTGCAAGCGCTACTGCCTGATAACCGCGTTGCGCTCGTGCACGGGCGACTCAAAGCTCGCGAGAAGGAGCTGATCATGCAGCAGTTCAAGCAGCAGGAGGTTGATCTACTGGTTGCCACCACCGTTATCGAAGTAGGTGTCGATGTGCCCAATGCCTCGCTGATGATTATCGAAAACGCAGAAAGATTGGGTCTGTCACAACTACATCAGTTACGCGGTCGTGTCGGACGTGGAAGTGCTCAAAGCAGTTGCATCCTGCTGTACCAGTCTCCTCTTTCGAGCAATGCCCGTGAGCGCCTGGGAATCATGCGTGAAACCAATGACGGTTTTGTTATTGCACAAAAAGATTTACAACTACGAGGTGCAGGTGAGGTGCTTGGCACGCGCCAGACAGGATTGGCAGAGTTTCGCATTGCGCGTCTTGGCCGAGACGACGATCTTCTGGATGATGTTACTCACATCGCTGACGACTTACTTTCTCACAATGAGTTCGCGGTAGATGCATTGGTACATCGCTGGATAGGAAATAGTAAAAAAGACTATGGAGGAGTTTGATAATCAGATATCCGGGTGGGATGTAACCTGCATAGGTCAATACAGCCGTGTTAATTACTCGAACACCTCGGTTCAACGATTGGCCGTCATGGTCTAAAAGATTCTGCCATCTGAACGCCTGAACGCCGAACGCCTGAGTGCCTGAGTGATAGCTATCTATTGCATTCTGTTGCATCGAAGGATTACTCGTCTTTCAGATGTTCCAAGATGTTCGGGGGGTAGGTCGCCAGTAAAGCTTTCCACTCTTTACGTTGCTTGTTACGACCCAGCCTGCGGGTTATGTGTGACCACGTTTGTGCACAATTATCCAGTGCCTCCCTGGCGGTAATTTTTCTGGCCAGAGCTGCCATGATCTGTAGTCTCAGGGCGTCCAGATAGTTACTCTGCCCGCGTATGTACAGGTCCGGTATACTGTCAATCAGGCTTTCTCGATGTGCTTGAAGGAAGGAGTCGCCATATACCTCTCGGATAGTACTGTCCGAATAGTGCTCTTCCCGAAACGGATCAAAAAAGCCATCGGCAGTACGCACAGCCATGGTGGATATTTCGGGGCTCGCGCAGAAAAGTGTCAGTAAGTAAGCTAGCTCAGGCTGCGTAGAGCTTGCACTAACCGTATAGTTCCAACCCCAGTTGAAATACCCCATCGTTGATGAATGGCCGTTAATCTGAGGTCCGGGTAATGGGCCGTGAACCAGATTGTCGCGCATGGCAGGCTGAGACATCATATATTTTTGCGTGCCACCCCAGCCGATACTACAAAACACATTGCCGCCGACAAACTCCGTCCAGCTTTCAAAGATATTGTTTGAACCAGCGAGAGGCGTCTGTGAATTGCTTGCCGCAATAAGCTGTTCCAGCACCTCTACACCCATGGCATTATTGATATTGGCCTGCATTTTTTTATTGAATGGCAAATACCCTGCGGCATGAAACCTTGCCCACCATTCTGAAGAAATCAAAACGGGACTACGAAACAGGTTACCTCCATACTGGTTTTTTTCGGGACGCTGAAAGAAGGCCATCATGCTATCCAGATCCTCCCAGCTGGTGGCAGGCTTTAATACTTTCCCGGTGGCCTGATAATAGGCTTCAATTTCTGCAGGGTCCTCGATCATGCCCTTGTTATAGAACAACAGATAGACATCTCCGTCTGTCTGATAACCATACAGTTTATCTAAATAGTGATCACCTTTACGATACAGATGTCCTTCCGAGAAGCCTGCCGGCTCGTACTTATCTGCAAAGGTATTCAGAGGTAGGATAACGCCTGCTTGTGCCAGATCAACGATGCCGAATGTGGCAGGCAAGGCGACATCTATTGGCTCATCATTGATCGGTAGGATCAGGTCCACGTTAATGTTGTCAACGTCTACTGTACGAATTTCACATTTAACCCCACTGAGGCGCGTAAACTCATTGGTGGCAGCTCTTACATTAGTCTGAGAGCCATTGGGCACTAGTAAATGCAACGAGATAGATTGATCAAGTGCCTTTGCTTGTCTGGCGATGTCTTCATGCCATGGCGTGATTTGTGCAGCATTCGCCCGAGATAGGCTCTGATTACGCAGCAAGGTTGCGGCCGCTAACGTTCCAACGAAATGTCTTCTGGAAATGCTCATGATGAAAACTCCGTTTGAACAAGCTAGGCAAGAAAGAACAGTTGATGCGCGCCAGTATCGTGCCAATGTATCTGCTATTTTCAATAAATAGGTTGTAAAAGTCGATCAACCTTATGCGAGGTGCGAATCCCAGCACTAAACCATCGCTATTGCAAATGTTCTTGCTGTCGATGGCAGGCATCGCCCTGCTGTTCAGTGCAATGGCAGTAGCTATCTGGGTGTCTTCCTCCGATGTGATAAGGCGTGAAAAACAGCTGGTCAATGAGTTGCTCCCTGAACTCGATGTCGTATACAAACTCACGGCAGCAACCGCCGGTTTACAAACTCAAGGGTTCCTGTTGCGATCCGCGCCTACTAGAGCCGAATTGCTCAGACGCAGATCCATGCTGGACACAACGATTGAGGAAATTCTGAGCACCCTCGATGCCTTGACCACGTTGCAACCCGATATGTCCACCGGTATCCTGGAGTCCGTTAAAATCAGCACGGATATCGCTATTGGTCTGGCGAAAATCAAAGAAGAGCAGATAAAGCTTCGGCAGCAGATCCATAACGAGATGCCCGCGCGTCTGGGGATACTGGCGAATCTGAAAGCGTACGTAGAACAACAGGTGGTCGAGCTGACAGAGCAGTTAGTGCTTATCACCGCCTCTATCGAGAGTTCGCAGGCTGACAATACGATAAGTTCCATGCACAACGGCGTATTTGACGACAAGTTCTCTCAATACGAATCTATTAGTCTATCTCTTCAAGATCACCTGCTGTTTAATCAGGATGTTGTTGAACTGAGCACTCTGCTGCAAAGCGTCCCGCTGTTGAATGACAAGCAGGAGTTAGCCACTGTTCTGCAAAATCGTCAACTGTTGGTAAGTGCGCTGGCGGGTCGTAGCATTTACATGTCCCAAAAAGAGCATGGCGACTCGCTACTCGAGCGCTTGCGTCAAATGCGTATAAAGACAGCCGATTGGGCGAGTCTTTTTGAATTGCAAGAAACGGTTCTGAGCCAAGAGCAAGCACAGGATTCGTTGTATGAATTAATGCAGGAACAAACAGCGGTCATACTGGAAAAAACCGGTACGCTGCAGATTAAAACCAACACGCTGGTTGACGAATCGGCAAAAAAGACTCTCGAAGGGCTTAATCAATTTCGCGTGTTACCGCTTTTGCTAAGTGCACTGGCATTCTTTATTCTTGGCAGTGTCAGCTACTGGTTGCTTTATCGAAAGACGGTGATGCCCATGATTGCGATTACCCGACAACTGGACAATGTTGGAAGTGATCGTTTTCCGCAA
>Ga0114957_1004992_pt1 | contig 11171 bp, 10 predicted proteins | sample BantaG_FD_87175 | JGI IMG/M metagenome (GOLD analysis project Ga0114957, IMG submission 87175) | Marine algal microbial communities from Bantry Bay, Ireland - BantryBay_4 metaG | ecosystem: Host-associated > Algae > Red algae > Unclassified | place: Bantry Bay, Ireland | collected 2014-11-21 | reverse complement strand
GGCTTCTCATATTGTTATAGCACATTTAAAGAATAAACAAACATCATTCTTCAAAAGAAAGGCAAGCGATTTATACAGATATGTTAATGGAGTGGCATTAAATAAACCTAAAGGCTTATATCTATCTGCATTTAGATTGATTGATAGATTTTCAGTTGATAAAATGTTAGGAATAGAGACAGCATTTCCGTTTCTACCAGCACTTATGTTTTCAATTACAAAAGAGATCGTAAACGTTGAAATAGAACATAAGAAGCGATATTTGGGTGAAAGTAATTATGGCTTTATAAAAATGGTTAAAGTTTCAAGTAGGTTGTTTATAAATAATTCAACAGTTTTGTTAGATCTAATTGCTTTTGTTGGCGTGCTTTCAGCATCAGTATCATTTTTAGGTATATTAATCATATCATTAACAAAGCTACTTGGAATAAATTTTGCTGCTGGGTGGGTGTCATTAATATCTTCAATATATTTAGTTGGAGGTCTTATTTTATTTTCTTTAGGAATCATTGGAAAATATTTACAAAGAATTCTTGTAGAAGTTACAAATGTCCCTAATTATGTAATTGAGGAAATAATTTAAGATAGATGGAAAATGAAGTTAAAAAGATGTTAGTTCTGGGCGGTGGTAGACACCAAACTGGGCTTATATCTTATGCAATTGATAATGGAATTGAAGTAATTTTGTCAGACTACCTGCAGGAAAGCCCAGGGCATAAAATCGCAACAAAATCATATTTGACTAGTACACTAGATTTCAGCGCTAATATAGATCATGCTAGGAATCACAGTGTAAATGGTGTGCTTACTACTGGAACAGACCAGCCATTATTGATTATGGCTGATATTTGTGAAGAATTAGGGTTGAAATCTTATTTAACACCTGAAAGCTCCCGGAATTGTACGAATAAAAGGAGAATGTTCTTATGTCTAAGCGATATTAATATTCCAAAATACAGGATTTTTGATGCTAATCAAAGTGTAGAAATTAACTTTGAGGAATTTGAATTCCCAATAATCGTTAAGCCTTTTGATTCTCAGGGTCAAAGAGGCATAAGTATTATTCAGGCAGAAAGTGAGTTTAATAATGCGGTAAAACGTGCAAAAAGTAAATCAAATGATGTTTCAGTAATTGTTCAAGAATATCTGCAGGGCCCAGAGATGACGATTAGTGCTTGGGTTCATAATGGAGATATTAGAATATTACTGATTACGGACAGATTAACTTATAATAAAGATAAAGCAGTAGGCGTCTGCCTTCAGCACGTTTATCCGTCCAAGCATATTGTCGGATTAGAGCTTGAAGCAGAAGAAATGACACAGAAAATTGCAAAAGCTTATAATTTAGAAAATGGACCAATCTATATCCAATTTTTAAAAGCTAGGGGTAAATTATTTCTGGTAGAAGCGACTTGTAGAATAGGTGGCGGACACGAAGATAGATTAATTGAAACTGTAACTGGTGTTAATATATATCCACATTTGATTAACCTTGGCTTATCTGGAACTTCAGAAGAGTTTGAGTTTTCAAATCGATTTCCTGTTCAAGGAGTATATTCTATGGTTTGTTTTATCGTAGCCAAAGAAGGTACACTATACAAACAATTTATTGAAGAAGACAATGTTAAAGGTTATGGATACAAAGAAGGCGGCTTTTATTACGATGATGGACATGTCCAAAAAGAGATAGCAAACTCGATGGGAAGAATTGGATACTTTATATGCACTGGTTCGAGTAGGGAAGAACTTGATAAAAACGCAATGGCTATTTATTCTAAATTTAAAGCTAAGGATAAATATGGCGTGGATTTAGTATTTTGGCCTAACGATAATTTTCTTAATCAATAAGATTTAATTTAAGTGGAATTGCAAGAAATCCCTAAAGTGATGGGAGTATTGATAGTTGGGACTGGTGGATCAGGCTGTGCAGCAGCTCTGGAGGCCAAGAAGATTACGGATAACGTTCAGATGATTACCAAAGGCAAATTCCTTGATTCTAAGACGGCAAATGCGCAAGGGGGGATTCAAGCTTCTATTGGAAAAGACGATTCACCAGAGAACCATATCGAGGATACTCTTAAAGCGGGTGAATATCAAAACAATAAAAAATTAGTCGAGATATTATCCTATAATGCTTTCAGCGCAATTCAATGGTTGGAGAATGTAGGGGTGGAATTTGATAAAGAAGGTGAAGACTATTATTTGCAAAATGCAGGAGGATTAAGTCATCCTAGAATTTTATCATGCGGAGATAAAAGCGGAAATAGATTGATGAATCCTATCCGAAAGGCTATACTCGATAATAATATCAACGTTGCAGAGTATACAACGATAACTCATATTGAAGATTTAAATGGATCTTTCAAAGTCACACTACAAAATGTAATAACCGCTGAAATATCTGTGCACTATACAAAATCCATAATCTTGGCAACTGGGGGATTTATTCCTGAGGATATGCAAATTGGTTTATCCCAACGGACTGAAATCAAAGCGCTAAATACCTTTGATTTGGCGAAAATGATGAATTTGAAACTCATGAAGCAAGATTTAGTCCAGTACCATCCTACTGGAATCATATCACCAAGAGAATTAAGACGCAATCGAATACCTGAAACAGTAAGATCTGCAGGTGCCACCTTGTTAAATAAGGACTTAGAAGAGTTTTGTAATCCACTAGATACAAGGAATAAATTAACAAATAGAATAATCAAAGAGTGTAAAGATGGAAATGGAATTTCTACTGAAGATGGACGCATGGGAGTGTGGTTGAATACGCCAATAATTGATGAGTTAAAAGGCAAGGGATACTTGGCTGACAAGTTTCCAATTTTATATGAGTCCTTTATAAATGTTGGCTTAGATATTGCAGAAAGTATGGTCTTAATCTACCCTATATTACATTATTCCTTGGGTGGTATTATTATAGATGAACACACATCGACTAACAAAAAAGGTATTTTTGCGGTCGGTGAAGCTACGTATGGTGTCCACGGAAATGATAGATTAATGGGAAATTCCCTACTTGAAATTTTCGTATTTGGAAGGATATCCGGTAAAAAAGCTGCAGAATTTAGTCTTGCAAACAATCAAAATTAGTGAAAGAAGTTAAAAATGATTATGTCTTTGGAAAAGGAGGTAGGGTGAAATCTCCACCTCATCCATTGCTTATAAATTCTGCTTATAAGCATGATTGTACTTATGCTAAATATTTGATGGATTCTCTGCATAAAGTTGATTTGGCTTATGCCTTAATGCTATATAAGATTGGTATTATACCAGAAGAAGAAATAAAAGTATTGTTAAAGGGACTTTTAGATATTGAAAAAGTAAACTTCGAAAACTACGTTGATCCAAAATATGGTGACATATATAATGGCAAAGAAGTATACCTAACCAATATTGTTGGGAATGCAGCAGGATGGCTTCACATAGGTCGTCCACGTAGAGAAGCAATTAACCTCGCATATCTAATATCTATTAGATCATTGTATTTGGATTTCATGAAGGAGATTTTAAATCTCGCCACTGTTATGTATAAAAAAGCACAGGAAGAGTTGACTACATTAATGTCAGATTTCACTTATTTGCAACATGCAAATCCAACTACTTTTGGACATTATATTTTAACTTTTCTTTTTCCTTTACTAAGAGATTGTGATCGCATAATAGCTGCGTATTCAAGAATTAATAGTTCACCTGCAGGCTCAGGAAGTGTAAATGGAAGTAGTATTCCATTAGATCGACAGTACCTAGCTGACATTATGTGTTTTGAACAAGTGACGACTCATGCACGAGATGGTATGTGGCAGGCAGATATGCCAATAGAAATTATGTCTATTTTGAATATGGTATTCGCTAATTTGAATAGATTTACTGATGAATTACAGATGTGGAATAGTCAGGAATTTTCTCTGATCAATCTTCCTGACAGTCTTTGCCGCACAAGTGTTATCATGCCTCAGAAGAAAAACCCATATCCTTTAGCTTACTTTAGAGGGCTTACGAATTCATTCTTAGGTAAGCTTACCTCTTCAGTGTCTTATGGTAAAGTGTTTTCAGGAAATCCGGATAGTCGAATTTTTGCTTATATTGATATTCCAGAATCTTTAGAATTATCTATTGAAGTTATTCCCTTAATTTCTAAGGTGATTGAAGAAATGGAAATCAATAAAGACATTGCATTAAAATCTGTAAATAGTGATTACTCATTTTCAAGTGAATTAGCAGAGTTCTTAAGTGTAAACTATAAGATTGATTATAAGACATCACATAAAATAATTGGGAATATAGTTTCCAGATTAATATCTGGGGAGTTGAGTGAAATGACAAAATTAGATTTAGAAAAAACCATTTCTAAATTCTTAGATAAACATATAGAGATTGATTTTGATCAAATCCTTTTTGTAATCCAACCGAAAAATATTATTAGAAACAGAAAAACATCTGGAGGATCATCAGAAAGTGAAATGAATAAAATGCTTAAAGGAATCAAAATTAAAATTGATTCACATACTAAATGGGTAGAGGATAAAATGTCCCAAATACAGTTTGAGGATTTATATAAGGAAGCTTCTAATACCTAGTAACATTAAACTGACAAAACACTATGAACAAATTTTTGAAATTACCTGAACGATCAAAAAAACCAAGAGAAAAGGGAATGACTATGGTAATGGATAGCGGCCTTTCATTACAGGAAGTTGATGGCCTGATAGAAATAGGTGGTAACCATTTGGATTATGTGAAACTGGGGTGGGGGACCTCTTTAGTATCTCAAAACATAAAAGAAAAGATAAAAAAATATCAAACGGAAAACATAAAAATAAGTTATGGCGGTACTCTTTTTGAATTAGCTTATTTACAAAATAAAGTCCAGGAGTTTAAAAGTAGAATACAGGATCAGGGAATCTCATTGGTTGAAATATCTGATGGATCTATAGAATTGGAAAGGCAGGAAAAATTAGATTTGATATCTGAATTTTCTGAGTCTTTTACAGTTTTGTCGGAAGTCGGAAGTAAAGATTTAGATACGATTTACGCTCCAAGCTTTTGGGTAGAATCAATTCGAGGCGAATTAGAAGCAGGCGCATGGAAAGTTATTGCAGAAGGTAGAGAGTCAGGAAAAGCGGGACTATATAGAGATACCTCTGAAGTTAGGACCGGTTTGGTAGATGATATCGCAAAATCGATTGATGCCGATAAAATACTATGGGAAGCACCTCAGAAAGCACAACAGGTTTGGTTTGTCAAAAAGTTTGGAACGAATGTGAATTTAGGTAACATAGCTCCTTCACAATTAATAAGTGTTGAAACAATCAGGTTAGGTTTAAGAGGAGACACCATAACTTTCTTTCATGGACAATAGAGGCCGTATAAATATTGCAAAAGATAGGTATAGAGATAAAATAGAATTTTATAAATCAAAGAATTTAAGACTGTTTGCATCTTCCTCCTTTCAAACGCATAGTATTCCTATGTTGGCTTTATTAAACGAAATTGCTCCGGAAATACCAATATATTTTTTAAATACTGGTTTTCACTTCATTGAAACATTTAGGTATAAAGATCAAATAACAAAATTACTCAATCTAAATACGAAGAGTATTTCTTCTTCGATTAATAAAAATCAACAATTGACAAGTAGTGGGCATTTTAGTTACGTCCATGACCAAGACCATTGTTGTTATATGAATAAAGTTATTCCCATGGAGTCTTTGTTGAATAAGTATGATGTTTGGATAAATGGAATTCGTAAAAATCAAAGCACAGAGAGGGCTAAAATGAATGCAGAAGAGAATGCAAGCGGCCATGTTATTAGATATCATCCAATGTTAGACTGGAATGAGAAAATGATTTGGAAATATATTTATGATAACAACATTCCATTTCATCCCTTAGACGCAGAAGGGTATAAAAGTATAGGATGTGAACCTTGCACATCTAAGTCAAATATAGAAATAGATAGAGATAAAAAGAGAGATGGAAGGTGGGAAGGGATAGAGAAAAGAGAATGTGGTCTTCATATTAATCTTGTAGTAAAATAGTAAGCCTGTGAATGTACTAATTACTGGTGGGGCAGGGTATATCGGTTTCAGTTTAGTTGCTGAGTTGCTTAAGATAGAAGCTGTGGATAAAATAACTGTATATGATAACATGTTGTCTTCCTCTAATCAGTTTTTTTTATATAAGTTTATCAATTCACAAAAACTAAAGTTTGTCGCTGGTGATATTTTAAATAATAAGAGTTTAGCAAATCAATTGAAGGGTATTGATATTGTCTATCATCTTGCTGCAAAAGTTTCTGAACCTGAAAGTGATTTGGATTCACATTATTTTGAACAAACTAATCACTGGGGGACTAGTATTTTAGTCGATGCACTCGAAGTAACTAAGCCTAAAAAAGTCATTTATGTTAGCAGCATTTATGTGTATGGTCATCACGATGGAATAATCAATGACCAAACACCTACTTCGCCAAATTCATTTTACGGAATATCTAAACTTAGAGGCGAAGAACAAATGAGTAGACTACAGAATATTTCTGATCTTTACATTTTTCGTGTTGCGAATGTTTTTGGAATAAATCCTTGCATAAGAATTGATCTATTGATCAATAAATTAATATTCGAATCTCACTTTAATCATAAGATAAATATTTTCGGAGATGGAAGTCAGATTCGTGCTTTTATTGAGGTGAAATCCCTAGCAAAATTACTAATAAAGCCAGTTACTGAAGATTTAGGAAATGGTATACGAAATCTAGTTGAAATTAATATGTCTTTGAATGATATATGCGTGGAATTAACCAGAATATATCCTAAGTTGCAATATTTCTATGTAAACAGACATATGCGAATGAATGATATTAATGTTGAAGTACCTGGCTTTATTGGGAAAAATAAAAGGGAAACCCTAAGTAAGTTCAGAAATGATATACTATCGATTAAGACAGCATTATTATAAATATTCAATGGTAGAATATCTAAATCAAATATCAAAAAAGTATGCTTACCTACTTGTTTTATTGATTGTTGTATTACAAGCAATAACAGTAGTATTCATCAAATATGCGGCAATGTCTATTGCTGACGATGTATCACTTATGAGTATTGTCCTCAATATTTTTTATATCATCAGTATGTGCTTATTTGTGTTACGCACCTTGTTATGGCAAGTGCTATTGTTACAGAATTCTATAGCAAAGTATTATCCAATGCTAAGTCTTAATTACATTGTTTTATTGGTATTTAGTTATTTTATTTTTTCTGAGGAAATATATTTTAGCAATATATTGGGGACTATAATTATTATTTATGGTGTTTATAAATTGAGTCATAAATGAATAGCTATGTATTAATTTTTGTTGGAGTAATCTTTAGTGTCATTGGTCAACTTTTATTGAGAAAATCATCATTGGTAAAGACTAATTCTGTAGTATTGTTATATTCTAATGTTTTTGCTCTATGTGGTTACTTATTTATGGCGGTGTCAACAATATTAAATGTCTTGGCTTTACGTGAAATAGAAATTAAAGAATTGATTTTTATATTCCCTCTTAACTATATTCTTGTTCCAATTTTAGCGATATATTTTTTTGATGAGAGAATTGAAAAAGTTCAAATTAGCGGTATGTTGTTTGTCTTTTTTGGCTCCATAGTATTTAACTCTGGTAAATTATTTTTATGAATAAAATTCTAACTGGTATATTTAATAGAGAAGTGAAAATTGTTAATGGAAAATATTTATTTAAAGAAATTTTAGAAGATGAATATAATTTAAATTTAATCAATCGAATAAAATCTAAAATTAAAGGTAATCAAAAAGTCTATAGATTCTTTATAGAACTATTTAGTCCTGTATTTACATATTATTCAAATAAGTATTTGAAAGAATTTATTTTTGAAAATTTTAGTGACTCTAATAAGTTATTTTTAAACCTTGGCAGTGGAAATTCTATTATAGATGAAAATGTTATAAACGTTGATTTTTTTCCTTATAAAAATGTCAATATAGTATGCGATATTGACAACATACCTATTAATGATGATTCTATTGATTTGATTTCAAATATTGCGGTTTTAGAACATGTACCTTGTCCTGAGATAGTTGTAAAGGAAATACATAGGATATTAAAACCTGGCGGAAAAGTTTATTCTATAGTTCCTTTCATTCAAGGTTTTCATGCTTCTCCTTATGACTTTAATAGGAGAACATTTGAAGGAATGAAGATTTTGTATAAAGATTATGATATTGAGACGGTAAAATGTATTGGTGGACCTACATCAGGTGTCCTATGGATACTGCAAGAATGGTTATCTATTCTCTTTTCATTTGGAAATGCTAGGTTACATTCAATTGTTTATGGTATTAGTTTGATTCTATTATTTCCATTAAAATTTTTAGATTTTATTCTAATTCACCATCCACTTGCGAAGAATATTTCTTCCGCTTTTTTGGTTATAGCATCAAAAAAGACATTATAATAGTAAAATTAGATTTCGTGAAAGTTCCATTTAACAAACCATATGTATCAGGTAATGAACTACAAAATATTAGAGAAACATTACAATTAGGAAAATTTTCTGGAAATAATAATTTCACAAAAAAATGTCACTCGTTTTTTGAGAATAAATATAGCTTTAAAAAGTCTTTTTTGACAAATTCTTGTACTGATGCACTGGAAATGTCAGCTTTATTGTTGAATATCGTACCTGGCGATGAGGTCATTATGCCGTCTTATACATTTGTATCTACTGCAAATGCCTTTGTACTAAGAGGCGCAAAGATTGTGTTCATAGACTCAGAGGAGAATACACCTAACATGGATAGTTCTAAAATTCGCGATCAAATTACTAATAAGACGAAAGCCATAGTTGTTGTCCACTATGCAGGTGTAGCATGCGATATGGGTGCAATAATGGATATCGCAAATAAACACAACTTGTCTGTTGTAGAGGATGCCGCACAAGCAATAGATTCATTTTATAATGGACAGCCTCTTGGGAGTATTGGTGATATCGGTACATTTTCTTTTCATGAAACCAAGAATATTATATGTGGCGAAGGTGGTTTAATCACGCTCAATAGAGATAAATATGTCAACAGAGCAGAGATTTTGTGGGAGAAGGGAACAAATAGGTCTGCTTTTTTTCGAGGGGAAATAGATAAATATGGATGGGTAGATATCGGATCATCCTATTTGACTTCAGAACTAAATGCTGCATTTCTATATTCGCAACTAAATAATCTCGAAAGGATTCAAAAGAAAAGGGTAGACTTATGGTCTAAGTATCAAAGTGGTTTTCAATACCTTAATGATAAATCGATGGTTATACTGCCATTTATTCCTAAATATGCAACTGTAAATGGACATCTTTATTATTTAGTTTGTGAGAGTTTGGAACAAAGATCTGGATTACTTAAACATCTTAAAACTCAGGGAATTCATGCAGTTTTTCATTATCAATCTCTTCATCTGAGTCCCTATTTTAAGGATAAACATGACGGAAGGAATCTGCCAAATTGTGACAGGTATTCTAATCAACTTGTTCGTCTCCCGATGTATTATGAATTAGAATTCCATGAGCAAGAAGTTATTATTGATGTGGTTAATAAATATTTGTCTTCATAGTTGACAGAACTGAATTTGATATTCAGGATAGCAGAAGAGCGCGTAATCTATTTCATAGGGATATTCAGAGGTAATCTTAAAGGTTTAAAGTCGTAGGCGTATAAGCCCGTATTGGATTTCCAGCCTGTTGCTCTTAAATTTACTAAAAAAATAAAATGGGTAAACAATGCAAGCAATCTCAAATGTTTCCGCTGGTCAAACAATACTTAGCACGTGATCAATCATCAATCAAAAGTCACCTTTTGTGCCGAACATTATGTTAAGGTTCACACTTTTCAATATTGGTTAAGCAAATATAAAGAAGATCGACTAAACAATAAACAGCTCGATAGATTTGTACTTATCCAAATTCAAGAAGACAAAGTGTTTCATCCCCCTAAATAGTCGAACATGATTATGTTATAAAAACTGGCTCTATGCTAAATAGAGTGGGTAATTAAATTTGAGTTTACCACAGAGGAAGTAAATCATATTGATAAAGTTAGTTTTGTTTCGGTATCCTCTAGCTCTTCTTTTGGCGAGTTGTATTTTACTATTAGTACCTTCTAAGATACCATTAGAGATTCTGCTTGAAGTATAGTTTGCGATACCTGTCCAATGTGCTTTTACTGTGTTGGCGAACTTTATCAAGGGGTAAATCTTAGACTCTTTGACTAAGTCACACCAGTAAGCTAGGAATCCCTCTGAATCTTCTTTATTTTCCATTGTCCAGAAGTCATCAAATAGTAGAGTTAATCTGTAGGCTTCTCCGATGGTTGGCAGGAGCTCTAAGAGTGTATTTCGATCTGAACGTTGTCTGTCGCTTAGGTTTTTATTTGCCTTTAAGAATAAGTACTTATGGCCTTTTAATTCCTTATGAATTCTGTACTCATTCTTTCTGACTTGATCCATTGCTTTGTTCAATAATGCTTTGACGTGATAACGGTCAAAGGTGATTTGAGCATTTTTAAATTGACTCGTGACTCCGCTTATAAACGATGGAGATAAATCGATACATATCTGCTCTATTTCTTCCTTTTTAGTGCCCTTAGACTCAAGGTATTCGGCTATAGCTGTAATGGTTGGTGCACCTTTGCCTTCAGTTACATGAACAACATTTGAGTTGTCCATATCCATTGCTACTGTTAAGTAGTCGTGTCCTTTTTTTGAGCTTGTTTCATCTATACCCAAGCCTGTAATGCCAGAATGATTCGCTTCATTATATGCAATAGATATCCAATAATTGAAAATAGTCCATATTCGATTAGGGTACTCTTTTAATACCTTTCCTACCTTATTAATAGGCATTTCTTGCTCTACAAGACACAGACTAAAAGCTTCAAATAATAAAGTAAACCCTGATCCAGATCTAGCCCATGGAACATCAACTCGCTTTGGAGTTGTTCCATCACCATCTTTTACCCGAGGAACCTTACAATGTATGTAGCATTCGTGTTCGAAAAAATTAAGATGCCGCCACTGTCGCTCAACTCTATCATGTACATTACTCTTACCTGCCTTGTCTATAAATACACCACTTGTATAACCGATTGTAATG
>Ga0114957_1004991_pt1 | contig 11171 bp, 14 predicted proteins | sample BantaG_FD_87175 | JGI IMG/M metagenome (GOLD analysis project Ga0114957, IMG submission 87175) | Marine algal microbial communities from Bantry Bay, Ireland - BantryBay_4 metaG | ecosystem: Host-associated > Algae > Red algae > Unclassified | place: Bantry Bay, Ireland | collected 2014-11-21 | reverse complement strand
TGAGAGAGGGTCGTCTCTGGGACTGGCAGAGGGGTCGCCTGAGGTATATCAGGCGGTCCTAGTGGGCCCAAAGCCGCCATCCAAGTAAACCAACGCATCCACCTATCTACCTCCCGCTTCACACCTACCTGGTGGACGGCCGCGTCTCGCTAGACGCGGGGCGTGAGTTAGCCCTCCGCGTCATAGTCGACACGGGGTCGTGCGTCTTCCTAGTACGGGAAGCGCTACTCCCCCCGGCGATGGAGGTGGCACCCTAAGACGCGGCGACCGCCCAGTTGCTTGACGTGAATGGGGGACTCCTCCTCATCACGGGTACTGTGACTCTTACGACGCGAGTCCGCACTTACTCCACCCCAGCCACGTGTGGGATAGTGGCATGTCGGTCCCTCTACTCCTAGGAACCGACTTCACTGACTTCCATGTCCCCAACATTTGCGGGCCCAAGGGGTACATCCGGTTACTAAACGGATGTAGGGTCCCCATCCTCCGTCGGGGTAACACGGTGACGCATGCCATGGCGGACCAACCCAAGTTGGGGGCCGCTTGTGAGGTAGACACCAAGGTGCGCCAGGCACACGAGGTGGTCCTACGCCCGCGGTCCCGGGAATACGTCCCCAAACAGACGTCATTCCAAGAGAATGGGATCATTATCCAGCGCCATCGAGTGTATGAGCGCCACCGCGTGCATGTTGCAACTGGCACCATGGACTGTACCGCCAACCAGACGTGGTGGGTGGAGGAAACCCATACGGGGAATACGAGTAAGCAACTCCCCCAGGGCATGGTCATGGGGCATATGTCTGTCTACTTCGGTACGGTAGCCGCCATATCCCGAGAGGACTGGGCTGCACTCAGCCTCAGTCCGACCACCGCGCCCGACGCGACGGACCCCGTTGAGGAGCCCCACGTGCATACTTCGATCGTTCCCGACGGGCTGCTGCCTTAAGTGCTCGCCATACCGGAAAAGCAACGAGCTCTCTGGAGTGGGCACTTGGGCTCCATCAAGGCCACGGATCACCGGATCGAGTTGAAGCCGGGCTCAAAGCCCGACCGGCTCAACCCCTACCGGATGGGTCCCCGAACTAGAGAACTAATCATGGCCGAAGTCTACCGAATGCTCAAGCTCGAAGTTAAAGAGCCCAGCCAGAGTGAATGGGCTAGCCCGGTGGTACTCATCCTGATGCCCGAAGGGAGTCCCCGGTTCTGCATTGACTATCAGCAGTTGAACAAGCGCACAGTACGCGACTCTTATCCATTACCCCGGATGGACGACTGCCTCGACTCCTTAGGGGATGCCCAGTTCTTCTACACGGTGGAATGCACCGCGGGGTACTGGCAGATCCCCCCAGCCGACGAGGATAAGCTGAAGACGGCATTCACTTGCCACTGTGGGGCGTACCAGTGTACGCGTCTGTTGTTTGGCCTGTGCAATGCCCCTGCCACTTTCCAGCGGGCTATTGACATGATCCTATCCGGAGTCAAGTGGCAGAATGCGCTCGTCTACTTAGACGACCTCATCATTTTCTCCGCCGATGCCGAGTCGCACCTGTCCCATTTGGACACGGTGCTCACCCTACTCGGAAAGCACGGGGTCACCCTCAATGCCCAGAAGTGCCACCTCTTCACTAACGAGGTGGAGTACCTTGGCCATGGAGTGAGGCCAGGACGCTTGAGTGTGAACGTCAAGAAACTCAAGGCCATCAAGAAGGCCAGCTTTCCCCAGACCCAAACCCAACTACGGAGCTTCTTGGGTATGTGTTATGTCTACCGTCGGTTCACGGTAGACTTCTCTCAGACCACGAAGCCGCTGAACAACGTCAACAGCATGATGCTTCCGAAGCGGTTGAGTCCCCCTACCCCGGAGGAACAGAACGCGGTCGACAAACTACGCGAACAGCTATGCCACCCGCCCATCCTTGCGATATCGCGCACGGAGGGGAAGTACATCATCGATGTGGATGCGAAACACGACCAGCTAGGCTGCTGCCTACTACAGCAACAACCCGATGGCATGTACCTGCCCGTAGGCTACGTCAGTCAAAGCCTACTGCCGGCGGGGACGAACTACACTGTCACCGAGATTGCGGGACTAGGTGTGGTGTGTCCAATCGGTTTACTACGACCATACATCGAAGGCACAAAGTTCCTCATCCTGTGTGACCACAAGGCACTGAAGTGAGTACTGACCATGACGGCCTGCACCAACAATCGACTCAATCGTTGGCGCATCCTCCTCTCGGATTTCGACTATGTTGTGGAGTACAAGACTGGCCCCCAACATGCGGTGGCCGACGCACTGTCCCGCATCCCGACTGAGGGGCTGGATAAGCGACCCATCTCCCAGGAGATCCCCACAGTTGGGGAGACCACTCGATCGGGGGCGGTACTCGACCCCGACTCCCCGAGAACAGGGAGAACGCCCGCATACCCCTGGGCAAACAAGTCCTGAAGCAGTCGGCAGACGAGTTCTGTCAGGAGGTCAAGAAGTTACTTGACACCCCCCCGCCCACGCGCTTCAACGAGAACGCAGACGGGTTGTTGTTCCGTCGCGGACACCGCGAGGGGACCCAGCAGGTACTGGTCCCCCAGTCCCTTGTCAAGGGCGTATTACGGGTGGAGCACTCCTTCCCCTTGGCTGCGCATCCAGGTGGGACGCGTAGGTGCCAGACACTGCGGGACCAATACTACGGGCCCTCGCTGGCGATGGATGTGTTCGGGTGGGTGGCAGCTTGCCTCACCTGTGCAAAGAACCGGCTCATGGGTACGCAGAGTACAGAGCTCATGAGGTTGTTGACCGCGACGGAACCCTTCGCAGCGCTGGCCAGTGACTTACTTGTCCACCTGCCCAGGACCCCCGAACGATATGAGTATATCCTTGTTATTTGTGACCGATTCACTAAGGTCACTCGGGCGGTCCTGCTTCGAGACATCATGGCTCTGGATGTTCTCAGCGCATTCCTCGACGCGTGGGTTGCTAGCTATGGGATGCCCGATTCAATTCTATGAGATAGCGGGCCCCAATTCGCTGTCGTACTCTGGCAAGGGGTGCTGAAGGCCCCTGGTATTGACACTAACTATGCCACACCTTACAACCCCCAAATTATTGGTCAAGTCGATCGGTTTAATAAGACCTTAGCTAAGCAACTACGACACTACGTAAGTGACCACGTAGTTACGTGGTCCCGGTACTTAAGACTGGTAGTAATGGCTTACAATTCGCAAGTGCATAGTGGCACCGGGCAGATCCCTTTTGCGTTCGTAAGCCGCCGACGGCTTACTCCCGTGGCCATCGAGCGACTTTCAGTGGGCCCCGACCCCGGGGAGATAGTAACCCTCGGGCGAGCCAATGAGAGTTTCCTTCAGCGCCTCGACTCCCTGATCCCTCTAGTACGGGATACCATGGAAAAGGCGCAGGCCCGGTACAAACGAGCCTTCGACAAGCGCGTGCGGTCTCGCCGCGAAGCCCTACAAGTTGAAGACTGGGTATTCGTGAAGTCCCACAAAAACCAGGGGGTTAAACTGGTCATCAAGACACTGGGACCCTACCAGATCTTGAAGACCGACGGGCGTCGGCTTACCATCGAAAGTGACGATGGGATCCGTACCATCTTAAAAAATCACTCTACCCGGGCCCCTGAACCACCCTCAGTTGACCCGGCGTGGGCACGGGCACTGGCCGCGTGGGTGGTCCCCTCCCTCCCCTCATCGGCAAGTAAACCAGTTGAGGCTGTCTTCAACCGCTTTGTCGGACAGGGGTACGACGACCAGGAGCGAATCATGCTCAAAATCAGATGGCTCGGGTACGGACCCCGGGAGGACTCCTGGCACTGTGCGGAGGACCTCCCGGCTGAGAAGGTCCGCCAGCACTGTGCGCGGCACCGGCTCACAATTAGAAGAAGGGTATAGTACAGCTAAAAACCCCCAGTACGGGGTACCCCTCACACACACCCCCGACAAAATATCCAACCCAACTAGGGACAAACATGATAGGGGGCGGGGCGGACCATAACTCAACGCCCCGGTACCCTACCCGGACCAGGGTAACTACTTCCTATCTGGCGAGTGTGGGCAGTCGTCGCGGGCGTATCCCCCGTAGTGGTCGTAAACTGAGGGGTCCACCGGGGACTCCTGGGCCGACCCCCGGTCCTCGGGGCACGGCCCCCACGACGAAGGCGGTGCCCTACTCGGCGCCGCCCCCGCCGCGGCAAACCCCCCAGCGGAGGCGGTGTAGCTGCCCCCATGGTAGGGCGCGGCCGAACGAGCAGGCTCCCTGGCGTACAAGGCCCGACTGTAGCCCCCGCCTGCCGAAGGCCCTTTGGGCCCAGACGCCACCCGCTGGCCGTGTCTCTCCAAGTGGGAGGCCATCTGGTACCCGATGGCCTCTGGGGTGGTATCCACCAAGATCTGCTCGGCCAGGGCTGTTCGGGGGGACGAGGAGTCCCGCAGTACGGCCCCCGCCCCCCGGGCAGCCCATGCCAGGGTGTCCACCAGGGAGTCCACTATCGCCTCCACATGGGCCGCCCTAAGCGCCCCCGACGCACTTTGCGAGGTGGCCGCCAAGGCTTGGGCACGCCGCGGGGTGACTGATACCCAGCTGAGGCTCTGCCGCGCCCCCAGGGCCGGAGAAGACGGGATTCCCGGCGGGGTGATTGTTGGAAGGCCCGACCGCCCAACGGGTGACGCATCCTTTCGGGCGGTCATCCGGACAGCGCTCCCACGAGCAACGGGGCGCTTGGCAGTACCCCGGGTGCGCTCACGCTGGTGAGGGGAACTTACTCCGGGCGCACCCCAACCCGGGTCGGGCAGGGACGACGTCGCTGTTACCCTCGCAGCATTGAGGTGGGCCAGGACACCCAGGCCCTCACGGAGGCCAATGCGCCCGCCTACCAGGCGTTTGTCACAGTGGACAAACGCCCGAGGCGCCTCGCCCTCCTCTCGGCCAACTCGGCGGGCAAGGTAGGGCCCGGCCGCCTCCCAGTCCAACGACTGGTGGAGGTCCAGCTACACGCTGAGGTACGCATGCGCGTCCGGGCCTGACCCCTTTGCCACGTTGGTGAGGCTGAGCCCCGCCAGGTGCCCCAGCATTGCGGCGGGCAGATGGCACAGAATCGCCTCAAGGCGGGCGGAGGCGTTCCACACCCCCGCCACCTCAAGAACCCACTGGGTAGCAAGGATGGCCGCCGCCGGGGTGGAATTCCCCCGGCGGAGCGCAGTGCCAAAGTAGGCCACTATGCGCGGCATCCGGGCCAGGAACCCGAAGAGCACCTCCATTGCCGACCACCAGGACGGCGTCGGGACGTAGTACGCCCGGCGCGCCAAGGCGTGGGCCTGGGTGCTCTCCACTTGAGAGGCCCGCACTAGGATGCCCGACGCCTCTTGCACACGGTGCTCGGTGCGGGCGTCCTTGAGGTGGAAGTGGGGATCCCCCTGCCCTAAGTACAGGGGGGAAGAGCACGTGCACCTCCACGCCACGACAGGCGGCACATCGTCGGCGGTTATCCCGTTGATGACATTGCACAGGCGCGCGGCGGCGCGCTCCACTCACGCCGCGTCCCCCGCCTCGAGTAGGGCAGGGAAGTCCGTCTCCACCCTGGCAAGCAGTTCGTTCTGCATGGGGTCACGCGTGAGCCAGCGATGCCAAGGCATGCCGTGCTTGGGCAGCGGGATCGCGGAATAAAGCGTCTGCAGGCGGCACTCCCGCACCTGACTGGGGGCCCGGGGGGGCGTCCACTGAAAAAACGCCCTCAGCCCCGCGGGCCCCGCCTTCTTCACTACCGGGAGGCGCCCCCGGCGCGGCACCGGCGGAAGGGACTGCTGCTCCATGGCATCATCACCCCCATCGGCCGGCGCCGCCACGGCCGCCACCGCCGCCGCCATGGAAGTGCCCGGCCGGCAGGGCGGCCGCGGCACGCGCGCCGCCGCCGTGCGGGGTGCGGCCGCGTCCTCGTCCGCCGACCGCGTCGCCGCACTCGACGCGCGGGAGACCGCCTCCGACCCCGCTGACAACTTGGACCGGCGGGGGGGCAAAGGCGGTGGCGTCGCTTGACTCCCCGCCGCTGAGGACTCCCTCCTCGGGGGCGCGCCGTTGGCCTGGCCAGACCGACAGGCTGCCTTCCTGCGCGCCGCCGCCGAGGCCGTGCCACTTGACTTGGTGGCGCCGGCCGGCGTCGCAGGTGCAGACGCCGCCGCCCCGCCAGCCCGCGGGGTGGCCGCCGTCGAGCGCTTTGCCTGAGGGGCGCCCGTCCTGCCCGGCGCCCCGCCCATCCGCGAAGAATTCGCCGCAGGGCTGCCCGACGTGGCCGTCGCCTACGTCGGCGTCTCCTTTCACTCCTGTGCGGCGCACCCCGCACCTGGAAAAGCCATCTCCTCAGTCGGCGCCACTCCCGTCGATCGCGAGGAAGCCATAGCCGCCGCGCCCTAGTAGGCGGGGCGACGAGGGGGATAACAAAGAGGAGGGGGGGCGCAGTACGCACAGAGAGACGAGGGAGGGGCTCTCAACTCGAGAAGAGACGGGGTGAACCGTGGCGCCTGGTAGTACAGGGCCGCCCCGTTAGTCCACCGCCTACCCCCCATTTTATGAGCCCCTGAAGGCGTGTTGAAGCCCCTTCACGGGCTTTTTCAGCCCCGCCCCGCGGGCCACCACCCCCCTGGACGACTCTCCACAAGGGGAAGGTCCCGCCAAGTAGCCTTCCAGGTGGGGGGGCGGGTGCGCCATACTGGGCCCCCCCTTCTGTTGGCGCACCGGGCACGGCTTGCGGTCCCGCCCTGGACAAGCGGCCGCAACTTTGAAACCCCCAAGCCGTGTCCACTGCACGGCGGCGGCTCGTACCTCCTTTCCCCCGGCGCAGGCGCTTCAACGATCCGGGGCCGCCCACGCTGGCGATGACCAAGGCAGCACCCGGGCCTCACACTGAGGAGCCCGGAGGCTAGCCGTCCTGGCCCGCCCGCTACACTCGTGCGGGCCCGCCCCCCTGGCTCTGGGCCGCCGGGACGGCGACCTCTTTAGAAGGGGGAATCATGACGGTCCGTCACATGGCCCCCACACCCAAAGAACTAGATTCCCCGGAAATATGCCCCACTACCGCATCTTTCAAATTGTTTGGTTTGTGACGCACTTGTGATCACCTCGTGGCTCACCAACCACAACCGCAATCCCAATAATTCCCTGGGATTCGTAACCCCCCCCGAGCCGGCCCCTACTTAAGGGCCTATTTTCGTGTAAACCCAACTCTGATTTTCGACTTATGTCACTCCGCGCCCCTGTCCCCGGGGCGCCGCGAGGGTGTCACGTAGCACCCTTCCCACGCCTCTACTCAAGGCGCTATTCGAAGGTTCAGCCGTCCTCCGGGTTATGTGCCCAGTGGTCCCGAAGGGCAGGGTTTTTTGAGGGTCCTTTGAGGGTGTCTGAGGAGGGTTTTCCTATGGTCCTGTGAGGGTGTCTGAGGAGGGTTTTCGGGAGGCTCCGAGGGGAACGGACGGGATAAGAGGGCGAGGCGAGAGTGTCGCCTTGAGGCGTCTGACGCGGGCAAGTAAACCTTTGGTCACACAACTCGTGTTTGTGGCTCGCGGCGCCTGCCCCCGGTCGACGCCGTGCGTGTGTGCTCTTCGGGGATTTCTTCCGGAGCGGGTTTTCCCCGACAGGACTACCCGGCCACACGGTTTGGCTCGCCCTCCCCCCAACAGGGTGGGGCGGGCTGAGCGGGGTGTCACAACCAAGTCGAGTCCTTCACCAAATTAAAATTCACTTGAGCAAAGCGAAGATCAAATCCAAACATGCCGAAAGTAACGCCCCATCTGGAGTGCCGTAGGGGTCACCGACCAACATCCATCCGCAAACCGCCTGTGGAATTGGATACGAGCATTCCAACATGGCCGAGGTTGCCGCGGGTGGGGTGTCTTATGCTCTTGTGTTTGACGTTTCCGCGCCTCCCAACAGGTCGTCCCCAAAAACGGCGACGACGGAGGTTCGATCCGGGGCGGCGCCCGCCCTCGCGCTCTTCTGTCAGAAGCAGGTGCTCCGCGCGGCTTTAACGATGTCCCGCTTCTTTTCCGTCAGAGTCTCAGAATCCGGGACCCGGTGACCGCGTGTCAAGCACATGTAGCCCAGCGAGGGTGCCGTCGGGGCCTCCTGCCGGGGGTAGGGCGTTGCTGCGGCCGTACGGAGCCCCGTGGTACCCGACGGCAGAACCGTGACCATGTCGTGCGTCGCAATGTCGTCTTTCTTCCACGGAGAGTTGAGGTTGACCGAGAGGCCTCGGGGACCCCGGGACGTCTGCCCCTTCCACAATGATCCCCCGTGGCACCCGCGGTAAGACAATGCCATGACGTCCTTTGCGGCCCGATAGTTCCTCGCCACGTAGGTCAATAACTGCTGGTAGCTACGTTGCTCCTTGTTGTACGAGACTGCATTTGCCCGTACGTACACCGTCGGGCCTTGGATCCGCTGCTGCATGATCGTTCCCTCGAAGAGGATGTTGCCGCAAAGCTTGGCAAGGCTCCGTAGGTGTGCCGCGAAGGCGTTCACCCCCTCTTTATTCACGAGCGCCGCGCGGCAAAACGTGTCCTGTGCCAGTTCCAAAGCGTGCGGCTCCGCGTAGGTCGACAGAAACCAGTTGACCGCTGCGAAGAAGGATCCAAGCGAGCCCCGTTCGCCCCCAATACCCGACCCCGGTACGTTCCGCGTCAACGACGCTTTAGCGTCGCCCGAAAAGAAGTTGGGAATTATTTACAAACCCATCTTCTCGGACGCGTCGTTTTCATCGCAGGCCTTGATGAACTCTCGGAGCCACTAGAAGACCTTGAGGCGCTCCATGTTCGTTGAAAATCGAGGTACCCCCGAAGGAGAATGTCATGTTCTTGGCAGTCCGTCCCATCTGAAGAGCCTGCCACATCCCGTAGGTCGAGTGACGGTTGCGTGGGAGGTACGATCGGCAGTCCAGGACGCCTGGGAAGCGATCGTCCGGATACTCAGGGGCCGCCGACTGTGTCATTGCACCTTGCGCCTCACGAGGTCATCTTCCTTGTCGGTTGTCGCCGGTGACGGCGAGTAATTTGTAGACGACGATGACAACGAGGGACTGCGGTGACGCCGTGACTTCCCTTTGCTGCGGCTCTTTTGCGTGTCCAAGGGGAAATCTCGGAGGGGGGTAACTTAAACACAGCCCGCGGGGCTTGCCGCGATGACCCGAGAAACGTCGGCTCGTAACGACCCGCGGAACGTCGACACCGCCGAGTCCAGATCTGCCATCGCCAGAGGCGACGCCAAACCTCGATCTTGATCCACCTATCCCGTCCGTTCGTCGTGACGTAGAGAAATAAAGGCGTCGGCCCCCGGCGGGACCCGCCGTACCGTCTTGCCCACGAGATCCGCCAATGGCCGAGGCGGAGTGAACGGAATCTCTGATCCAGCCGCGGATCCCCCTTTTGCAGCCTCCGCTGGGGTCACCGCGGATGTACCCGCCGGCATACCGCTAGCGATCGCGTCCAACTTGGGGAAGTCGGGCGGCAGCGCCATTCCAGTGGCCGGGCGGCCATCGACGACAGGCCGACACGGAGATTCACGTCGCCTTGTATCCACAAACCAACAGACGATAGCGGAACCGGCTGCCCGGTACGGGCGTGGCAACGGCCGGAATCCCATCCTGCTCCACCGGAAATTGTAGCGCTTCTGGGCACCACCACGTGTTTTCTTCGTCTGGCCGAAGAGACCTCTTGATCAGCTTGGTCTGTCTAAGGAACTGCCCCGTAAGTACAACCGCAGCCCAGACTTGCCCCAACGGGAGGAAAGGATCACGGCTCTGCCAAGGGGGAAATCGTTTTCCAAAGCACAGTTGTTTTCATCAAACGGCGACAGTGACGGCGTCCGCAAGGTCTCTAATCCCTCCCCAAACCGAACGCCGGCGGCCAAAGAAGCCGCCCAAAATGCGCCGAACAGTGAAATCCTTCCAAAGCGAAAAGATCAAACACGTATTAGGTGGGTGGAAAGACTGCTGCGTGGCGTCTTTTGGTTCGCTGGACCGGCTGCTCTCTCATAGGGGACCCCAGTTCATTAGCCACTTCTGGGGCCGGATTTGCAACCTGCTCTCCATCGAGCCCAAGCTGGCGTCCCCATCGCACCCGCAGACAAACGGGCAGGCGGAGCGGTTCAACCGCACGATGCATACGATCCTCAACCATTACGTGGCGGAGAATCCGCGGTCGTGGGACCAGTTCTTCGAGGCCTTTGCGCAGGCGTATAACAGTCGCACGCACCGGAGCACCGGGGTCTCCCCGTTGGAGTTGGTCAACCCCATGTCGGTTTCAAGCTGCGCATTTAAGGACGTTCCAAGGACCAGGGCGTACCCTCTGACAGCAAAGCGCGTCACAGTCAGCGAGAAGCGGGCCCAGGCCGCCCTCCTTACCCGTTTCGTGCAGCACATCCCGCAGATGCGGACGATGCTCATTGCGACGCAGGGACGCGACCAGCGCGACCACAACACGCGCCTCGTGCTGTGCGCAGAGAAGCTCCCCATGGGTGGCTGCGCGTCGCTGCGCGACCATGCCACGGAGGAGGGTGCCGGCGGCAAGCTCACAAACGTCGCCAGCCGGACGTATCGCGTTGTTGCCACGGATGAACCGACGGTCCTCCTGGATGTGGACGGGGAGCACCGTCTCAAGAACGTCGTGCACGTCATGCGCGCGTCAGGAGCGGCCGCCGAGGGCCCCGCCCAATACCCCACGCTGCGGGTGGCTCGTTCCTTCCATGGCACGGAAGCCGATGGCCAGCGGTCCATCGTTGACCACATCGCGGACCACACGACATTGCCCGATAGGACCCTCCGGGTGCGGGTCTTATGGACAGGATACCCGCAACCAACCTGAATGGACGCTGCGGACGCCCCGCACGAGACGCTGCGCGCTTATCTGCGCCGCACCTCGCGCCTCGGGTTGCTTCACACGACCGCCGACCCGCCGCCGGCGGACCCGGGCGACGCGGCCCCCGCCATCGACCCCGCCAACGGCGGCGCCGCGGCGCCGCCCCCGCCCGTCCGCGCCGGACCCCTTCGGTCGGCGCGGCGATCAGAAACGGCGGGGGGGGGGGGGCGGGAATTTTTTGAAAACTCCCCAGGGGCCCCCGGGGGGGGGGGGAAGGGGGGGGGGGGGGGGCCATGCCGCGCGAGAACCCGCGCCGG
>Ga0114957_1004988_pt1 | contig 11176 bp, 16 predicted proteins | sample BantaG_FD_87175 | JGI IMG/M metagenome (GOLD analysis project Ga0114957, IMG submission 87175) | Marine algal microbial communities from Bantry Bay, Ireland - BantryBay_4 metaG | ecosystem: Host-associated > Algae > Red algae > Unclassified | place: Bantry Bay, Ireland | collected 2014-11-21 | reverse complement strand
GGGGCGGCCGCACGGGCGGCGCGGGTGCCGCCGCCCGGCGGCGGTGGGCGGGCCCCGCGGGTGGCGCGGGCGCGCCGCGCGCCGGCGGGCTGCGGCGCAGCCGTGCGCGGCCGCCTTGCGGCGCCCGTCGGCCGACCGTCGGGACGGCCGCTCGTGCCGCGCATACGATTTAGCCGCCACCGGGCGGTCCCAGAAAAAAGGCGCAACGGAAAAAAGTCGACCACTCGGCCCGCCACACGAGCTCGCCCCCGACGGCACGCGCCGTGCGGGCGACGACCGAGGCCGCCGCCCTCGGCGGACCGTACCAGAGGCTCGCAAGTCTACAACTCTAAATCGGCGCCCAGGCTGACAGCGCCACGTCGCGCGTACGCAACGCGCGAGCGCGCCGATAGCAGGCAGCCCCTCTACGGCGTCACTTGGCCTTTCGCACCGCGCTTGCGCGCCGATGGCAGGCCAGCGCCTCCTCGACGTTGGCCGCTGGGTCTCCGACACTCCGATCGGTATACGCATCACCCATTAGGTCTTGTGTGATCGCCCAATCCTGCGGCGCCGCCTCCCGCGTCCGCACCTCGGGCGCGCGGTGGTAGCAGGCCAGCGCCTCCTCGACGTTGGCCGCTCAGTCTCCGACGCTCTGATCGGAGTACGCGCGGCCCGCTCTGAACTGCGTCGTAGCCCACTCCAGCGGCTCCGTCTGCGACGTCCGCACCTCGAGCGCACGGCGGTAGCAGGCCAGCGCCTCCTCGACGTTGGCCGCTCGGTCTCCGACACTCCGATTGGCATACGCGCAGCCCATGGTGTGCTGCGTCGCAGCCCATGACAGCGGCACCGCCTACGGCGTCCACACCTCGAGTGCGCTATGGAAGCAGGCCAGCGCCTCCTCGACATTGGACGACGTGTCGCCGACAACCCGCTCCGCGTACATAACGCGCAAGAGTTGTTGCCCTTGCGCCCATTCGAGCGGCGCCGTCGAATGCGTGCGCACCTCGAGCGCGCGGCGGCAGCAGGCCAACGCACATTCGATGTTGTCTGCCCTGTCGCCGACCACCCGTTTCACGTACACACCGCTCAAGGCGTACTGTGACCGCGCCCAGTCCAGCGGCGCCGCCGTTCGCGTCCACACCTCGAGGGAAAGGCGGTAGTAGGTGAATGCCTGCTCCACGTTGGCCGACTTGTCGCCGACCACCAGCCGAGCGTAGATAGCCCCCAAGCTGTCATGCGTCTCTGCCCACGCCAGCGGCGCGTCCCGCCGCGTGCGAACCTCGCGAGTGCGGCAGAAGCCCTGCAGTCTTTCTCCATTTCTGTGACATCCTTTCTGGAGCACGGTGCCTAATTTCTAGAGTAACGAATGCCGATCGACCGCGAAGGATCGACCAGCCACTACGATCGTTCTCCAGTCGACTGGAATGCATTTACTGAAAAAAATGGGCTAGTACATTTTCGACAATTGTCATATGTAAAGGCGCCAGGGGCGCTCCCACCGTCGTCGCACCCACGTATATGCAGAATACCAACGCTCGTTCAAGGGCTCAAGGTTGCACATCCGGCAGGTCGGATCGACCGGTAAAGCGGAAGCTTACTCGTTGCACATCCGCCCGAAGAGATGTAAGCCCCCCAGACAAGAAGCCCTTGTCTGGAAGCGACCCCAGACAAGAAACCTTTGTCTGGAAGCGACCCCAGACAACAGCCTGTGTCTGGAAGCCAATGTCTGACCTCCGCGCCCAACGCAGTAGGTGTCTGTGTCTCTGTGCAACCCACGTTCGTGATGGGATCCCTACCATTGCGCCTGCCCCCGACTGACAACCGATTTCTGCTTGTCGCGCGCAGCGACCGCCGCCCCCCCCCCGCTCTTTCCTCGTATGCTCTTCGAATGGCCGCTAACTGCACCATCCGCCGTTGTTAGCCCCTGGTGTATGAAGAGAAGAGAAAGCTCCATTATATTTCGTACACACAAGAGGAGTGTGAGAGTGAAGCAGCACGCGCTCCAAAGAAAAGAAAGGACACACCGACCCAAAAAACATTACACACGCGCACTCGGTGGAAGAAATGGGGCTTTGTGCCCACAACAGCGGCACGGGTGTCGGCGAAAGTAGTCCGCACGCAGGTCAAAATTGGTCGGCAGGGTGACGCGGGGCTTGGTGGTGGCCTCCTTGTTGAGAGCGGCACCGCCCGGTTGCGTCGCCCGCGCGGTATCGATGGCCGCTGCCACCGCCAGTGCCTCCTGGTGGAAGAAAGAGCGCGACTCGGCAAAGGAGTTCAAGACGCTCGTCTGGTAGCACAAGACGGCCAGGTAGACGTACCTACCCCCTCCCCGCAGAATCGCCTCCATCCTTCGGATCGACGCGTTCCGCTGCTCATGTGTCAGGGTGTTCTTGAAGTCCAAGTCGCCGTACGAGTTTGCGTTGTAAAAATGCGAGCACCTATGGTTGCAGACGTGCAAGCGATCCGACACGACCGACGGGTCGCGGAGCATCCACGGGAGCTTGGCCATCGCGCACCGGACGACGCCACATGCACAGTCGTAAAAGAGGTACCGCGGCAACCGAGGGAAGCGGGTGAGGAGCGCGTTTATCAGCACCTGTGGAGTCTCCCTTCGGTCGAGAACAACGATGCCCAGGATCTTGGTGTGCGCACACGCGCAGCACAGCGTCAACGCCCCGTCCGAGTACTTTTCGGACGAGTTGTAACCCTTTTTGCAGGTGCCACAGGAGGTCTTGCTGCCCTTATCGAAAGGCTCGGCACGGCACTTGTCCCTCCCGGGCGTGTACACGCCCGTCGTGCTCGTGCTCGTCGACGCGCCAGGGTCGCGCTCCTTGAAGTAAGCGGCCATCTGCTCGTCCGTCGCATTATCGTTGTCGAGGTATCGGGCCATGTACTCGTTGCGGTCTGTAACCTCATCTGCAAAGTCAGCGTAGAACGAGCGGGCACCCGAGACGGCGTCATATAACACATCGGCAATGGCACCTGCGAAGGCGGGCTTGGTGTCAAACAGGAGCGCGGCCGTTGCAGGGCGACCATGATGTGCCTCAACTCCTCCTTCTCCACTTCCAGCTTGCACGCCTCGTACAGGGAATCCGCGTAGGGGTTTGCGGCGCGCCAGGTGTTGATGGACTTGTTCAATCGCACAGCACAGGGGGCGCGACGCTGCCGCTCCTTGATGGGTTTGACTTGGGTTGTACGGTACGCCTCTAGTAACGAATCGGCCAGAGGGAGGGCCGCGGCGTCCACACACCAAACCAATTCCAAAAGTATGCGGATGCTGGTTGTTGCCGACGCCTCGGAGACAGCCCCGTCGCTGTCGGCATTGTCACCCACGGGAAAAAGACAGGACAGGGCCAGCTCCGCGGATCGCAGCGTCCGGTCAGACACCGTGACGGGGTCGTCAGGGACAAGGGCGTGGCGCATCATACACCGTGCCTGCTCGACCACGACCAAGCACCCCTCGCGGCGCTTCACGTTGACGGCGGGTACCGCCTCGCACACATGCTCGAACGAGAACGGCTGGGAGTTGGCGTCAAACCCGAGGCAGATGCAATCCGACGTGACGACGAGGTAGCGCCCGGACGGAAGCTTGCATGAAGAGCATTCATACGAACTCCTGTCAGGGTCAGTGACCGACAAGCGCATGAAGGCCAGGATGATTGCCCGCAAAGTGTCGGAACCGCGCGACTTGGCCGTTGGTGGGAGCAGCCCGGCCGACTTGAGGCCCGCCCAGTCGCTGAGGCACTGCGAAAGGACATCTGAGATGTGGGTCCCCGACCACACAAACTCAGAGCACTTTCGAGCCCACGCCACCGTGCTCGCCGACGTCCAGGAAAATAGCACGACACTATCCTCCCGGCCGTCTCGTGCGCAAATTTCACCGCAGTTGGTGCACCGACGTCGCATCACACGCATACTGCACGGCCCCAATGTCGAGTGGATAATGCCAGGGAGCGCCAAGGCAGTCTCGATAGACACGCCCCCGATCCCCGCATCGCAATTGGAGCAGACGGTGGGTGCCGCAAGCTCAAACAGACAGCCCCAGCGCGCGAGCTCACCAACCCGCCTATCAAGCGCAATCGCCGTCGGGCAGTTGAAAAGCGACAGCGACTTGCAGGAGACCGTTGAGCGAACGCAGCCAGTGGTCTTCAACGGCTTTAGCGTGTTGCCGTGGGCGACGCGGTACTGCTCCGCCAGCTTCGTGTGGGAGCACCCCCGCACGCCCGAGAGCGGGCAGAAGCTGCAGGACACGCCCCTCTTGGGAAAGTGCATCGGCACTGGCACCGGCACACCACGGTGCAAGGAAACGACAACGACGATGTCCTTGTGAATTCGCCACACAGGCGACTCGTCGTCGAACAGGTCGACGTCGTTGGGGACGGCGTGGGTGTTTGCCGCCATGGAGGACTGGAGCCACGAATGCACGATGGAAACCGGCCGCGTGAGCATTGAGGCCATCTGCTCGATCGCGGCGGCAAACACGTCCGTGTGCTCGCAGCCACTTGATCGTTTGAGGCTGACGTCCGTGTTGTACACATCACTGCCCACGCACGCGTACCTGACAGAGGCGTCCGGTGAGATCCAAGTGCAGCAGCTGCTCCTCATACCTTGGTCCGTCTTCCCCCACACTGAGAACCGCGCCACCACCACAAACAAGTACGGCATTGCCCACCCCTCCCCCTTGCCGACAGCGTTCCTCCAGGATGCCACGAGCTCTGTGAAGGCCCAGTGGTCGTCGAGAGAGTCGTCTCCAAGCGCCGGGTAGTCAAGCAGGATGGGCAATCCGCAGAGAGAAAGGGCCTCAGACAGGACGCGCAACGAGCCACGACGAAAGTTTTTGCGAGCTCGTGCGCCAGTACCTCCGGGCTGCCCGCCCATTCCTGCCTTGCACTGCCACGACGCTTGTTGGCGTCGGGCTGGCTTGCAGCGGGAACTGACTCGTACCCGTCCCCCCCCAACCAACCTTCATCGTCCGCGCCGTCAGGGAGAATCACGGAAGGAACCGCATCAGCAGCCACTGACGCAAAAAACTCGAGTACGCCACAGCTATGCGAGTCGGGCCACTGCACAGAGGATCCGTCGTCACTGTGGGAGCCAAAGGCAACGGGGTCATCCCCATTGAGCGCTTCCTCCGCAGATACAAAGTCCAGCGAGGGACGGGAAGGTCGACATCGGCAGCTTGGAGGAAAATTCGTGACGCTGCGAGGGGTGCAGCGGAACGACACGCGGTCTGCAGGTGTTGGTTGGGTACTCCAGATCTTTCTCGAAGAGAGAGTACACCCAATCGATGGGCGGCGGCCCTGATGTTCCCTTTGATGCAGGTGAAAGTAGGAAAACAAGCAAAAGCAGAGCGGAAAGAGAAGAAAGGACCACCACGACGCATAAAAACACTACGACAAAGGCCCTAGTGGACACTGTGCTACTACCGCGTCATTTGCCGAGCAGCAGAAAGGAATAATGAGCATCCCTGTCATACTCTCACCAAATGAGTCCACACATTTCATACAGCCGGTCCACGATTGGGGCGTTGAGTCAGGGGGTATAGGCTATGTAGGCGTGCCGCTGTACCGTACCGTCCAGGGTCTACAACGCCGCGGCAGACCAGGAGCGGCATGACGAAGCAGGCGTGGCGCGACCGCGCAGAAGCGGCGCCAAGGTGCCGGGAAGGTGTGACAGAGCAGGGGCTGTGCGACGGATCAGCGTCACCGTGACGGAGCAGGCGCGGCGCCACGCAACACGAGCGGCGGTACGCGACACGAGGCGCTCGATGCCGCGACGACCTCGTGTCACATCCCAAGCAATGCACCGACGCACGATGAGCGCGGCACTCCACGAGCGACGTGTTGCACCACGAGTCGTGCGACACAACGGGCGCGGCGGACCGATCTACGATGGGACCGCGACGAAGACGATGGCGACTGCGGGATGGTGCTGCAGGCGGATAGCACGGCGCTACTTGAGCGCCACCTCACTGCAACTTTTGACGATGAACTCCTCCCCTTGATGGGACCAAAATCGTCTTGGGCACACGCAAGATATAAGACATCCCACGCAATGCCCAATCAGTGGACTGTGATGACGGCTGAGGGCGGTGCGACGGCGGCAGCAGCGACGCCCCAGACGGGCGCCATCGCGACAACCTGCCCCTCCGAAGACGTCGAAGCCGGGCGGCGTTTCGGCAGCCAGTGTCTGGCAGAAGCTGTAAAACTCGCTTTGGCATAGGCTGCGGACATTGTCTTGCCCACGGCGGCCGACACCGCAGCCCCCTCCCGAGAAAAGTCTTTCGTCCCCTGCTACCCTCGCGGGGGGCAGTCGCTACCGCTGCCACCCGACATGCAAAGTACCTGACAACTGTTTCCCGACGAGTGGCGCTGCCAAGCCGACAAGCCGCCGCACATGCGCCCGTGTCCAACGTGCCGTGACTGTTGAGCACGCCCCCGCCGTTGTCGCGACGGGACCCCAGCTGGGGGCGCGGAGGCGGGCGGAGGGCCTCCGAAGGTGGCAGGGCGGCCGCGATGGGATATGATGTCAAATAAAAAACAAAGATTCAGCGGCGCCGGCGACCGTGAACTCTGGTGAAGGTGGTAGTGGCGGCAGCGGCAGCGTCGGTGGTCACTTTGACGGCGGCGGTGAGGCCTGCAGCGATTTTCGTGGCGGCAGCGCCCCTCCGCAGGGGGCACTGATACCCGCCCCACCCGCCGTCCCGCGCTGCTCTCCACCCCCACGCACGTCGCCGGCGCACCGCTCCCCCCCGACCAAGAGACCAGCTGGCTGGTCTGCCCCCATTCTTGCGGGAGGCGAGGTGTCATCGTCGCGCGTGGTGGCCGCGTCGGCGTGCTGACTCGCAAAGGGCGCGCCTTAATCCAGGCGTGGCTAGGACCGGTTGCGCTTGAGCGGACCCTGCTTTAGTCCCCGAGGTCATAGTCTCCGCGTCGGACGAGGGCTTGTGGGTGATCCACGGCCTGGCCCCACCCAACAGCTCTCTGAATCGGGCCGGCTGTGGCAGCGGGTGCTGTTTTCCCCGCCGTTAAAGCGGGGGCGGCGGCGGGGGTCCAAACCCTGCGCCCCCCAACCACACGGGCTGGGTGACCGCACCAGCCGGCGTGGGGAGGCGTTGCCGGTCTTTCGTGAAGTGCACTACCTCTCAACGTCAGCAGTAGCGACGGCGGATGGCTCGTGTCGCTGCAGCTCCCACGGATGGGGGGTGTGGACGGGGAGAGGGCGAGCGAGAAAAGATGGGCACACAGTGTGCCATTCTTGCCACCGCTACAGTGTCCAGGTGGGCCCCAGATGCTGACAGCGGCGACCCCCGCCCGACGGCCGGCACCCGCCCGGTTTCCATCACTCACGAGCTGCGCCGGATAGCCATGGTCGCGGGGGGGGCAGCCTGCCAGCCGTTTCTTGCCGGCGCCCGCCCGGCCCGTCCCCCGGCGGCTGTGACGCTGGCCGCCCGGGGCCACCCCCGGCCACCTCTACGCCATTTGTGTCAGCGGCGACATCGCCAGAGCCAGCGTTGGGTTGCGGCGGGCGGCACCCGGCGCACCGAGCCAACGACCGAACATCGCGGGCATCGGCGCCTGACAGGAGCGTGGATGGGACTGCGGCGGTGGCGGCGACGGCGGTGGCGGCGGCGGCGGCTACAGGGGAGACAACGAGTTGGAGTGCTCGCCGTGTCCCCCCGCGGCATGCTCCGCGTCACGCCCTGGAACACAATGGGCATCGACAGCGTTCTAGCCACATGACCGGTGGCTATAGCAGTGCGGGAGGTCGCGTTGGGCGCCCTTGGCGACCGCTTGCAGCTGGTAATGGCGCTGTTTGAGGCGCACCTGCTGCTCGGCTTCACCGCGTGATTGTGCTAGGGGGGCCGATCGAGGCCGGATTGCGCGGGCGGTGGTGGCGGTGGTGAACTCGGCGGCGGATTATAGTCATTATTCGGTTAACTCCGTTCCGCTTATATCCGCAGTGGATCCGAACGGGCCGACGGAGGCACCTCAGAGCCCGAGAAAAAACTAACCTAGAGCTCGAAACGGAATTAAAAAGCGGGCAAGAGACTTGCATCGAGTGCCCTAACTTAGCTATTGCTTTAAACTTTGCCAATCAGGTTGTCGTGATAGCCGGGCCGTCGGATACTAAAGGTATATCTCATGCACTAAAACCTGTCACAAAATCGATGTGGGAGCGTCGGAAAAGAACCTCCAGGAGCCAAAGTCTCAGATGACGGATACGGGAGTTCCGGCGGTACTCTGAAAAAAGGGGCTGTGAATGCGAGAAGCGCCTGAATGCGCGTGGGTCGCGCGACACTGGTGAAGCGCTGCGTCCAGTTTCCAGCTCAGCAATAGCCGTTGCAATAATGATCCAGATGATAATATTCACAGTCCATTCAAATTGATAGGGTGCTACTATGGGATCACGGCTTGATTTTGGGAACCGTATCGCAGGACCTGTCGCATTCATTGTTCACCTCACATGCGAGCCAGACCGACAAGAAAACAACGTCCAGCTGACGTGCAGGCTACAATGCGCCTACTCAGATATGTCACCCCCCTCGCCTTCGCTATCCCCTTGCGGCCTCTACCTCGGCACACACGCCGTCGACAGCCAGATAGTAGGTCTCTGCCTTGATCGCGTGTTCCTCATACCGGGCCAAGACCTCCCCGGCAATTTTCACAAACTCAACCTCCGCCATGCTCCGAAGCGTCGCGATGGAGAATGTCACGTTGGCCCGCTTCAGCGACATCTTGACCGTTCCTCACACCATCTCGATGGGGTTGAGCTCTGGATGCGCCACCGGTGAAATCAGGATCGTAACACCAAACCGGGCGGCCAAGTCCTGGACGAGGTAGCGCGAGGTAGGTCTGTTCTGGTCCGCTCGCTGCTTCAGCACCGCCAGCGTACAAGTAGTCCGCCAGTTGGGTCCCCACGCGGGTAGTACGAGGTTGTGCTTCTCGAGTCAATCGGTGAACTCCGCCTTGCGGATCTTACTTGCTGCCGGCCGAGTAGCTTCATTACGCACGAGATGGTAAGGTGCCCGATCGATGAAGAGGACACCGCCCCGGATCTTTGGTGGTACTGAATCCTCGAGTCACTGCAGCCATGAGGTAGACTTCATTTCGGAGTGGCAGTCCGACGACTTCTAGCTGACAAGGAAGACCCACGAAGCGCCGTCGACAAGTCCGACCTTATGCGATGCGACGTGCGCCGCGATGATTCTTGCGCCCTTGCCAGATGGCACCTTAAGTGAAGCGTCGGTACTTCCGTCATTCCAGCTGCGGTAAGTCGACATGTTCTTGTTGAGCCAGGTTTCGTCCGTGTAGTAGATGGTCCGATCCGCCTCTCGATACTTACGTACCGTGTCGATGAATTTGTTCCACTGCTTCCGCACGGACGGCTTTTCGCGAGCCACGTCATATTGGTTGGGTCCACGACTGAAGGAATAGCCGATATCTTGCATCGCGCGGTGCAGGGTTGCACGCAACCACACATATGGAGCTCTTTCCCCATTGGCCGAGTCTCCCGCGCTGCCCCCCCCCCGCCCCCCACCACCGGGACCAGCCGAGGCACCCTCGGACCCACCGGCACCACATTCCGGAGAAATGCCCGCGCCACGAGCTGCGTCTTCCGGAGCGTTGAGATGCTCCAGTGTGCTATCCAAAGTAGGCAACATTGGAATTTGATATTGCTCGTAGATCGCAGGCCCTATCCTCGCCAGTTCCTGGGGGGGGACCCGCCTATTTGAGTGGCGGGTCTCGGGGTTGCCATCAGCAGGCAACTCATCACACCCGCTCTCAGTAAGGTGCGTAAAAACAGACAGACTCAGCCCCGTAGCCTCTTGACACCATGAACGATTCTTTGCACATGGTTTCCGCCATGCAGCCGCCCGCACAGAACGCGTTCTGTCTGCGCGTCACTGGGGACGGGCGGAGCGCGCTCTTCTTCTTTCATGCCAAATGAGGGAGGACACGCAGGTCGGGCAACGGCGTTGCGGGTCGTCGTCGTCGACATGCCCCCGTCCCCCGGCGCCTTCTCTTCGCCGACGCCGTCCTCAACGACGTTGCCGCCCTTGATGACGTCGTTGCGAATCCATGGGGTGTCAAAGAGGAGGCCGCTGACACCCGCCACTCGCGTCTCGCCGCCGACACTCAGCATCACGGTGGTTGGCGCCACGCGGGCGCCGAGGACGGCCAGCGCCACTGGCGCCATGAGGTCCACTAACGCCGCGGGGGCAGCCTTTCTGTAGCGGTTCTAGGCACCACCACGCTGGTTCGTCGTCTTGCCGAAGTGACCTCTTGATCAGCTCGGTCCGTCGAAGGAACTGCCCCGGAAATCGACCCACAGCCCAGCATTCCCCCAATGGGAGGAGAGGATCACGGCAAAGCCCAGGGGGGAGTCGTAGTCCAAAGCACAGTTGGTTTTATCACACGGCGACGGGGACGGCGTCCCCACGGTCAATAACCCCTCCCAAACCCGAACGCCGGCGGCTAGAGTAGCCGCCCCAAATGCGCCAAACAGATAAATCCCTCCAAAGCGAAAAGTTCAAACAAGTAGTAGGGGGGATGGAAAAACCACAGGGGAAAAGCCCCGCCCCCGACCGAATCCAATCTCCCCGAGATCTGGACAGGCCATTCCATTGCTGGCCCGGATCGGGATATTTTGGGACGGCCCTCTGGGGTGTGCTGTCCACAGCTGAGGGGCCACGCCCCTTCCAACTGTGGGACCCCCGACCGCCACACAGCCCCCTTGTCGCGTGACGTGGCGTCCCTGCCCGTCCCGCGACGACCCCCTGAGGAGGGGTTTCCGGCCCGGCCCCCGGGCCGGCTGCTGGCCACAACTGCCACCCCCCCCCCCGATCCTCGCCCCAGAGGGGTTGTAGAGGTCGGTCCGAGGACTGGATCGGCCCCACGCCACACCGGCGTGGCGTGGCGCGCGGCCCGCACCGGTGTGCTGCGGCCCCCACACCCCCCGAGACGCACGGTGGCCCCACCCCTCCCCGTGGGCCCACACGCACACCCGGGTCTCACCCCCCCACCCACACAGGCGACTCCACGACTCCTCCACGCCATTCCACGACGTAACCCTCCGCGCCCGTTGCGACGCGGTGCTCGCCGACTCGTTCCTCCTCCCACCCCCCGACGTGCCGTCCACCCCCCCCCCCTTGTGGCCCTTCCTTTTTTCCTCTTTCTTTTTCCGGGCCTCCGGG
>Ga0114957_1004987_pt1 | contig 11176 bp, 4 predicted proteins | sample BantaG_FD_87175 | JGI IMG/M metagenome (GOLD analysis project Ga0114957, IMG submission 87175) | Marine algal microbial communities from Bantry Bay, Ireland - BantryBay_4 metaG | ecosystem: Host-associated > Algae > Red algae > Unclassified | place: Bantry Bay, Ireland | collected 2014-11-21 | reverse complement strand
CCGCCTTCACGCCGCCCCCCGGAGGGCAGCCCCCCCGCCCCGCATGCCCCCTGGGCCCCCGCCCCCCCCCCCCCACCCACCCCGTGGCCCCCATCGGGACATGCCACTCGCCGGGCCCACCACTACCAGTCGCGAGTTGCCTCCGTCCCCGTCCCACCAAGCGGTTGCAGCACCAGCGGGGAGCCGCACTGCTCCGCACGTGTTTCGCGTGTACTGCCCCACGGCCAAGGCGGTCGCCTGCCCCATTGCCTTCTCCACCGGATGCTCCGCCACCCCCCCCGGCCGCCCTGCGGTGCTACGCGTGGGTACCAAGAGGATTTCTCGAGTCGTCCGTCCACGTCGCAGAGATGCGCCCGTGGCAGTTGTGTCCCGCCGCGCCTATGAGAAGGCCGGGGCCGACGTCGGCGGGCCTGCGGCCGGGGCGTCGGGAGGGGGGATCGGACAGCGGCACACCGGTGGCCGTGTGGGCGGCAAGGGGCGGCCGGTAGGAACGAGGCGCGACACGTGGAACACGCTGGCAGCTGGCACGATGCGGGCTGTGTGCGCGGCGATCGTGCACGGTGGCTTTGAGGTGTTTCTTCGGCGCCTCTTCCCTGTCTCCCCACCCGCGGAGTTTAAGGACAAGCTCTTTGCCGACCTGCAGGAGCGGGCGGAGGAGTTCTACAGGGGAGAAGTGTGGCCGCTCCGCTATGCTTTTGGCGTGTTGTCGCGGTTTGTGAACGGCGTGGCGGACGACAAGGGCAAGGTCCTCACGCCGGCCGTTGTGACGACCTGGCTTGGGGAGGGCGGCTTCATCTCGTGTTCGTGCGTCGGCCGGAGCGGCCACGTCGCCCGCTTACGTGCATCTCGACGCGGAAGCGTGTCGGCAGCGGCCTCTACCCCGGAGGGCGATGATCGGCGCGCCGCTGCAGATGGCCAGGCTGCTGATCACGTCGCGTTGGGGGGTGGGTGTGAGCACGGGGCCGCAACTGGCTTAGCCGTCGCCGACGCCGACTGTGCCCACGCTCGCACACTGGCGTCAACGATCCTGCGACTATGTCGGCGCCTGGGAGTACCTGTTGCGGCTTTTCGTGCAGCTGCGCCTCGTGTTCTTGAGCGTGGTGACCCGGCCGACGCCGATCGGCCGGCTGGTGCTGGTGCTCGTGGAGATCCAGATGGCCAAGACTGGGACGCTGAGGGGCCGATGGAGACCTTCTATGCCGGACAAAGCGTGGTGGCGGTCGTTGTGTCGGGTCTCGGGCACTGCAAAGTGGTGGCGCCCGTGCGCTGCACGCGGCACGTCACGAGCTGCTGCTTCTGCAACAATGCCCCGGGCTTTTCGTGCGTTCACGCGTTACGCTGCCGCGGTGTGCGGCGCGGCGGGGGCGCCGGCGCACGTAGCGCCAGCGCTGTGAGCTTGGAGGACGACGTGGTTGAGGGTGCCCGGTCGCGGCTGCCACTACCCATGTATAACTGCTTGAAAGCTGTGTGCGTCAACCTCGACGTGTGCGAGCTGATGAGGGTCGGCAAGCCGTTGGTCGTGCAGGCGCCGGAGCAGTGCAACAAGTGCGGCACCACGAAGGGAACCGCGGAGCTGCTTGTCGAGGACGGCGTGATCATGTGCAGCGGCGGCTACTGCAAGATGGAGCTGCAGTCGTTCGAGTGCCAGAAGGCCGAGTGCAAGGCACGCGTGTACCCTGACGGCCGAGAGGCGGGGGTGGTGTTGTTAAGCTCATCCACGGCGGCCACCGTCAAGATAATGAGGGACATGGCGCACGCCATGACGACGAGCGGCTCGACGTTTGGCGCGTGCCACAGGCAGTGGCATTCCAACTACGCCAGCACGCGGGACTCGGGGCGCTACCCCTCTATGGCCAATGTCCCGACGCGGTCGCGGCAGACCATCACAACGCTCTTCTGGTGGACCCTGCACCTAATGACAAAGTCCCCCCCGCTGTGGGCGTTCACGTGCTGCTCGTGCCAGGACAAGGACGGCCGCTTCCGAGTGCTGACCGCTGACGGCATCTGGATGGGCTACCTCAAAAGACTCGCGTCGGGGCGCTACATCAACCCGTGCGAGGAGTGTAAGTCGGTCAAGGAGGCGGTGGAGGCCGCCTCGCTGCACCCGTCCGAGTGGGTCAGGCGCTTCGTGCGAAGTGCACTCAAGCAGCCTGGCAAGGCCGTGGTGATTAAGGCCGGCCAGCTGCGCAGCGCTCAGCGCGCGTTGGCTTTTTTGTGCCCTGCCGCTCTCCCCAACGTGCGCGAGCCGGACGTGACGCCCGCGGGCAAGTTGGCGCTCGCCCGCCTGCGTGCACTTCTCTCCATGGTCTGGAACCTGGACCAAGCTTGTCGAACGCTCTGTGACGCCATCATCACACACCTAAAAAAGCTGGTCGCGCCGAGCACCACATTGCCGACGAGCGCCGTAGCCGCCCACCGGGGCACGCTGCAGGACCTGGCCGCTTGGAAGGCCCACGTCGCAGCAGTCCCCGTCGCTCTCGCCCAACCGGCAGCTGCCATCGATGTAGGGGGCGAAGACCCCCCCGACGATGATGGTGTTGGCAATGCCGGAGCTGGTCGGGACGGTGGCGATGCAGTCGCTGCCGTTGATGGTGGCGGTGGTCAGGGCGCTGGTGGCGGCGCTGGTGTCGAAGATGCCTTGGGGGGGGAGCGCGGCGGCGGTCACGGCGCCGCTGGTGTGGGCGGGGCAGGCGCTGGCGGCGGTGCTCCATACGGGACTGCCGCTGTCGGTGGGGGCGCCGGTCGGGCCCGTGCGGCTGCTGGTCGGGCACGGCAGCCGGCCGCGACAGCCCGCGCCCACCACTATGACCGCACAACCAACGAGCCAGGCGACCCTCGGTGCCTGCGGGCGGCAGTCAAAGGGCTGGGAAGCACGCTCATGAAGGACGTAAGCTCCTTTTGTGTGGCCATGGCGATTGACCCCGTAGTGAACGGCTTTAAGCCGCGCCACTGCACATGGCTGACGCGGCTGAGCGATGTGCTCCGCGGGGAGGGTGCGGCAGCCCGCCTGGACACGCTCATTGCGTGCTGCGCAGGCGGCGATGTGGCGCTCGGCGCCGTGGACGAAGCGGACGTCGGTGCTGCCAAGTTGTTGGCAGAGAACCGCATGCTGCTTTCCTTCCTGTCCGCCATCTCTTCCTCGACGGAGCTGTTTGCCTCCCTGCATCTTGTGGTCGGCGACCTGCTACTCTCCATCCGCTCGACGATTGACAACTTCCACACGCCACGGGAGGGCACGGATGGCAGTGCCATGCGCTACTTTACGAGGTGGGGGGACCCGCGCCTTTCCCCCTCCGAGCTCCGCGCACGCTTCTTGGCTGAGTACCCGGGCACACCGGAGGATCCTCAGGTGACCGGCGCGTTCTTTCCCGGGTTGGCGCGGTGCCGGCCCAACGCGTTTGGGGCGCTGGAGGAGGCCGACATGGGTACGTGTGCCAAGCACTACCAGGAGGCTCACAAGTACTACTCCCCCGGCACTTTTACCATTTGCTGCGCGTGCGCGCACCCCAAAATGATTGGGTTTGTGGTGCTTGACAAGCGGGAGGGGCCGCCTGCCCTTCTCAACACCATCCTCTCTTACTTTTCTCTACTCCCTACTTTTCTTGTTTATGACTTTGGCTGTGGTGCGCTCCGCTCCGCTATTGGCAAACTGGGCTTTCTCTGTGCCCTCATTGTCTTTGTGTCGGATCTGTTTCATATTGTCAACCACCTCTGCAGTGACGCTCTTCACCCCCGATCATATGCGGGCTTGGATGGCGCCAACACCGTTGCCCACGAGCAGCGAAACTCCCCTATCAACCTAATGCGGCGGTCGCTGCGGGCGTGCGGGCAGCAAGAGTATATGACAATGCTACAGGTGGAGAACATCTTTTACAACGTCATGGCCCAGGCCAAGAGCACCTCACCCTACCCGCTGCACGAGGAGTACAACTACGGGCAGTTCTACTTCTCGCGCAACCCCTGCTGCTGCGGTTGTGGGTACGCCCCGCGGGCGCCCGAACTGCCACCGCCACCTGCCGTGCCGGCGACAGAGGGTCTCGATGTCTTTATGGACGGTGGGGTGTGGGAAGAGGGCGACCCTTGGTAGCCGGTGTTTTGTCTTGAGTCTCGTTTTCTCCGTATCATTCATCCATTATTTTTATCTTTTTCTGGTGACCACCACGCTACCCGTCCGCCACTGGCCCTAAATGTGGAGGGTATGAAAAGTAAAAGCCAGTAGAGACGAAAAAACGAAAGCCGACGCTCCATCAGCCACTGCCCGCGCGCCATCGGCTGATGATGCGGCAACAGCCACCACCCTGTGTGAGCGGCCGAAGCGCGTGTGGCCATCAGTGGGGTAAGAGTGAAGCTCTCGCTGGAGTTCCAAAAAGCTCTGAGACTGAGACCTGAACGTCAGTGCGACCGACGAGGCCCCGGAGTGCCGCCTCCTGCCCCCGCACGGGGGACTGCCGTTCAGCAGCCACCCGACCGTCCGATGGGACAAATGCGGCCACCGTCGCGCACAGCGCCCATCCGGCCCGTCTCGCGGCTGTAGGCACGGCAAGGCCAGCAGCCAAAGTAGGGCGGCGACGGTGTACACCGACGGCGCCTTGACGCCACCGTCATGTCCGCCCCCCAGCGGCGCCCCCCACCCGGTGGCCGCGCTACCCCAAGGACAGCTATGGCCAAGGCACGCAACAGGCACAGATAGGCTTGCAGCACTTCCTCAGAACCCCTGATCTGGTGGGCTCAACGCACCCCTGCAATGGCCCAATTGCAGGCTCGGCAACGGAGCGCCCAGAACCGGTGCGCTTGCCGCTCTGTACTTGTGTGTCTCCGGCTGCACCATATGTGTCATTCGCGACGCCCTCTCTGCTGTCTATGCTCCCCGCATCTGTGACGTAAATGTTGTATCTTGCCTGGTGAGCTTTCAGTTCCCGCTGAGTGCTACTCCACTACCAGACGGTGAGAATGAAAGCTGGACCGCACCCGGTTGCCCGGGAAACCCAAGAGGCGCTAGGTGCCACACAATCGCATCGAGACAGCTTAGCCAGCTGCAACCGTTCCGGTGCGAGTATGGGCTTTCCTGGAGTGCGAACGACACTGTCCCCGTGTCACAGTGTCCCGGTGTCCTCCTTTAGGGAGTGAACAGGAACCCAGCCCCCACCATTAGCTACAGTATGCCATTCCATAATGACTAGCGGCCCATGAAGAACAGCAGTACACCCACACCCGAGATACTCTTTGGCATCACTGCACGTCCGACTCCCACTCTTGCCCTTGTTCATCGGGCGTTTTGACCGGAAGGAGGCATCGAGTGTCGATAGTGAGGGCACAGGAGCACGCGCCGCTCTCGGACTTCTTGGAAACAGGTCTTTCCACCCCTGGTTGCTGATGTTTTTTGCTGCCGCACTCCTGGTCCGATTTCGCAGGCCCTTCGGTCCACGCAGAATGCACATGGCACATCGGAAATGCAGTGCGGGCAACACATTCCGACACACTCGGCGTTGGGAAATCCTCTAGGGTAAAGCGACCGACGCTGGTCCATCCGTAGCCTAAGAATTGGCCACAGATGCCTCTTCCATCCTCCAGCGACCAACGTGCAAAGTTTATGTGCACCATGTCAACAGCTTTGCTCCTACGCGTCACACTGAGGACCTAATGAGTGTAACGCCACGCGTTCAATGCCTACATGGCAGTCCTGCAAGTTTTTCAGCAACAAGGTAGCTGTTGAGGGTCAGTGCCACAGCTGGTCATGTGTCCCTGTATTCTCCGGCCTGGAACACATCGTAGTCTCCCGCGGCTGGCGACACTGGTGCAGTTTCGGCCGATATGCAGCCAAAAACACCCACTGCGGCTGAAAAAGCAGCCGTCTAGGTCGCGCAGAACACGTACGACATCACTTCCATGCGCATATGGACTCCAGCAGGGCGTGAAGCGTCGCCATCTGACCCGCTGGGCGACACAATGGGCATGCCACAAGTACCGGCGTTTCTGCTATTTGCGTACTTCTCTCGACTTTGCCGAAGACAAGCCCCGCTCCAGGAATAGTTATCAACTGTCATTGTTTGCCATGTTCGCGTACCAAATGGCGACGTCTGACCGCGGTACAGCGTGACTGTTTGACCTGACGTAGCGCTGTTTTTGGCCACAAGTTCATTGAGCGCGCTCGTTCGTTGGACAAGCGATCATCGCAGTGCCGACCGTGCAATTCTGGCTCTCTGGAGGGGGGTGGGGCTCGCGCGCGTTTTTTTCTCCAGCCAGATGACGCCTCTGGGCGTCTATTTTCGGTTGCCAGGTGCTTTGCACGTCCTGACATGCGGTGTGTGCGTCTTCTCTTCACCGGTAGCGTTTTGCGCTCCGCCTCATTTTTTTCCCGCCGTGGCTTAGTGAGGCCACTGATGGTGAGCCGCCTCGTTCACACTACGTAGCCGCTTTTTCGGCACCTACACCTTTCCCGACCTGCCGCTGTCACGACTCTTGCCCCGCTGCAAACCGCACCTCTATCGCCTGCACACCCCCCACCACACACCACCAGTGGTCCCGATCTCGGGCCACCCTTATCTCCTCTGCCACCCGTGAGATCCCTCTCGGTCATCCCCCCTCCCCATTCCCTATTCCACTGTCCCCCGCACGCTACCACGTGCGAGTCGGTGCTGTGTCCTATACGTAGGTTGGCCGTTCGGTGTTGTTGCCGGCTGTGACGTCCGGTCTTTGTGTCTGGGACGGCGTCGGGCGCTTGCCTGCGGTCGGGTGCAGTCTGTCTCCCGCCCCTTCGGCCATGGCCTCATTTGATCTGGATCCGTCGCAGCAGTTCGCGTGGGAGCTGTTTCTGTCGGGCAAGAACGTAGGGCTCTTTGGCCGCGCGGGCAGCGGCAAGTCGACGCTGTTGGGGCGGGCGATTGCCCGCGCTCGCCGAGTGCACGGCGTGGCGAACGTCGGCGTCACGGCGTGGACGACGACGGCCGCCAAGATGATCGGCGGCTCCACCTTCCACAAGTTCCTCGGCATCAAGGTGGAGGACCGCCCCAAGGAGGTCATCCTTCAGAAAGTGGCGGGCAACCGGTTCGTGCGCGACAAAGTGCGCAAGACGAAGGTCATCTTCATCGACGAGGTGCCCCAGTTTTCAGCCAAGTGGTTCGCCGTCTTCGAGTACGTGGTCAGGCAGCTCGCACCGCCATACAAGCATGCCATGCCCTGGGGCGGCGTCCAGATCGTGGGTACGTTTGAGGCTCGCTTTTATCGTGTGTCGAACTCAACTAGGTGTCACGTCATGTCTCCGAGGGGTGCGGGTGTTTCCGACTGCCTCCCGTCGTGCTGATGAGTTTGCTCGGCTGACTGACTTGCCGGCCAATGGACTTGGTGTTGTTTCGAATGACGCAGTGGGAGGCGACCCGATGCAGCTCGGCCCGGTATGCCGCGAGAAGCCGACTACACCGCCAGTCCCTGTGTTCATCTGTCGAGTTTTCCGAGATTCTTTTATCTCTCGCTACGGTTCCCTCGCTTTTCTCTTGGGCTCCCACAGGCAGTCCAGTGCGGGCTGGTTCGTGCGGTGCCTTGACCGGATCCGCACTGGCACATTTACGGACATGGACTTGCTTGTCCTCAACGCCACGTCGGACAGCGTCTCAGACGCCGAGTGGTCCGAGCGCACGCAGCTGAGAGCGCTCAACAAGGACGTCAACCAGTTCAACATGGACAAACTCGCCAACCTGCCGGGAGCTGAGGTCGTTTACCGCTGCAAGGACGCCATCAACCCGAACATCAAGCACCCCCTGCGCATCGAGTACATTGAGAAGCGGCTGCAGGCAGCCGCGCCGCCCACGGCGGCGCTCAAGCCGGGTGCCGCCGTTCTTCTCACCCGAGAGGTCGAGGGCATCCCTACGGCGACTCAGGGAATCGTCGAGACGTGCGGCGTTGCCAAGGTCGACTGCCTGTTTGACGGGAAGAAGGTGGGCGTACCGCTCGTGTCTTTTGACATCATTGACAACTGTGGGACGCTGCTCGGCACCCGCCAGGCGATGCCCCTGCTGCTCGCGTGGGCAATGACCATCCACCGCGCTCAGGGTGCCAACCTCGACTCGTTGGCCGTCAACTTTGACAACCTTCGTTGGCAAGAGCCGGGGTTGGTGTACTCCGGGCTCTCGCGCTGCCGTCTCTTTGAGAAGCTCTTTGTGCGTGGCCTACGCCGGCACCATATCGTTGTTTGTCCCGACGCGCTGGACTTTTACCGACTGCACGTGTGATGTGGGTGCTCGTGGCGGGGTTTCTTGTGTAGCGCTCACGTTTTTCTCAGATTGCATTGCATGTAAATGGTTGTTGTTCGTCCGTTCTTCACCCCACCAAAAGCGGACCCACCTGTGGCCGTCGCTCACGCAGATATGTATCGTGGATCCCAGAGCAAAACCGAGCGATCAGGTGACCCGCTCGCTCTCACGGCCTCCCCCATCGTTCCTGGAAGCAAGTCGTCAAAGTGCAGCTTCTTGTACCGGCGGTAGGGTACACTATCGTAAAAGGCCGCTGTAAAAGGATAGTCCGCCCCGTCTTTCCCGACCGCGCACGTGACCGCAAACAACTCTACGGCCGGCATGTTATTCACAATGTCCGCCCGCAGATCCTGCCCAAGAGACGCCCCCGCAGTCAATGAAGGGACCGTCGGGTCGGCGGCGCGCCACACACACCCGGTGCCCAAAAAGACTGCCCCTGTCTCGGACGGCGGCCGATCAAACAATCGTGACCGAGGGCTGCGCAAAAAAGTCGGTTAGATGCAAGCCACTGACACAACCACACTACTAAGAAGGAACCGTCACTGTCCCTGTAGAGTGGAACAAAGCACGTACCCAATGAGGTCAATAGGCCAAGCAATCTTGTACGACTTGTGAATGTCGCTCAAAGGAACAGGCTCTGCTGCGGGGTTGCCTTTCTCCAGGCACAGATTGGCGTCCTGCCCAAAGGGGTAGATCACCCCGCCACAGCCATCTGCCACGTCGACTATAAAGCCAGGCATGACAGAGAGGGGTACAGGGTGGCCGTGAAACTCACTCCACTCCGGGTGCAGGGCGGCAGTCGCCACCACCCTCCCCTCCGAAATCAGGAACCGAGCACAGAGGTCCTCCACAACCGCGCAAAGCGCCCGGCTACCGCCACTTTCGTCGCGTCCATCGTTTGGCCCGGCGGCCCCACCATCTGCCGCCGCCGCAGCTGCATGCGGCGCCACACCATGTGCTGCTAGTGCGGCACGCGGTCCCCCAGGTTGCCTAGCTGCATCACCCGTAGAAGATGGTGCGTGACGTCCCTCTGGTCCTGCGGGTGGCAGGGAAGATGCACGAGTCCTCTTGCGGCTTTTGCCGCTCGCCGACCTGCCATCCGCCGGCTTGAGCTCGGGCGGGGCCAAGGCCCCCGACGAGAAGAGCCCCAAGAGCCACAAGAAGAATGCGTTCTTCTTCAGCTTCATGTAGAGGATGACCGCGAGCGTGGAGGGCAGCTTGGTGTCATGCGAGTTGTTAAACATCGCCTTGTCGACCACTTGCTTGCTCCCTTCGTAGTTGAATTGGATACAGACGCCTCGTAGCGCCTCTGGCGTCAGCTGTGGGTAGTTGTGTGAGACCCTGGCGGCGGGCGCGCCGTCGGGCTTCTTCCTTTCGACGAGCGTGTTGATGACAAACTTGTAGAGCGCGGAAAACTCTACCAGACGGTTGCGGAGCGACTCGTGGCGGCCAATGACAGACAGCTCCGCCACCGTCTCCCGCACGAGAGCGTCGTCAATCAAAACGGCGTCCCCCTTAGGCACCGGCGGCGGCTCCCGCCTAGCCGCCCCACGACCCGTCGGCAGCAGGATGCGGTCTGGGGGGACCGTGAGGCCAGGCACCCGAAAGTCCTTGTCGAGGATGTAGCCGGCGACAGGCGGTGACGGAGGGGGCGACGTTCGTGGAGAAGAGCGGGTGGCAATGGAAGAGAAGTTGTCCACTGCACCCTCGCTGCCAGGCGTCGACGGCGCGCAGGGCGACGCGGGCAGGCTACCGCCGGCATCGTCCGTCCTCCCGGCCGCGTCGGGTGCCGGCGTTGGATCAAAGGCACTACTGCCGCCGTCCCCCATTTCTGTATCGCCTGTGCCGCTACCCTCCGCCTCACACGCGCCGCCTGCGCCTCGGTGCTGCTCGTGCACGGAGGGCGGCAGCTCCACACCCTCCATGGGGGGCCCGTCACGCACCGCCGAGCGCTGCTCCCGGGAGAGCTCCTGCAGGGCGGAGACCATCCCGTCCACTGCCACAGAGATTTGTGCCTCCGCCTGCTCCGAGACGTCCCGTGGCTCGCCGCCATCCACGTAGCCGGAGGCAAAAAGGAGCACGCCGTTGCGCCCGTCGTGCCGCGTCAGTGTCAACGACAACAATACGTCGTTGTCCGTGCACTCCTCCACCTTCATGCACGTCTCCTGCAGCACCCGCGTCAGGTAGACAAACGCGTGGGTCGAAGTGCAGCCCAGCAGTCCCGCTGCCGACGAGCACGACGGAAGCACGTCCATCAATGACGTGACGGCAACACGTTGCGCAGCCTTACGCTACAGCGTAGCAGGCGCTCGCCTTGCTGTCACCCCCGCACTGGAAGTGGCACGCGCTGGCCGCCGCTAGCGGCACAAAAAAGGTACCCCGACGTGGCCGCGCCCACCCACCGCAGCCCCACCCTCCGCGTGTCGCACCCCGCTGCCGCCCCCACCCCGCGACGAGGCACGAACTGTCGCTGTTAGCGGCACCAAAAGAGGTTCCCCGGCGTGGCGGGCGCCCACCTCACCGCAGCCCCACCCCCGGCAGGAGGCACGCGACGGCCACCCTAAGAGGCGGGTGCCTGTCCGACCACCAAGTCCGCTAGCCCCGTCTCAACAGCCGCCGGATTCGACCCAAACGACGCCTGCAACGCTACCCCAAGCACCGGCGGCTCCACCCCGAGCGCCGGCGGCTCCACCCCGAGCGCCGGCGGCCTGCCCCGAATGCTGCCGGCCGCGCGCCAATGGCCCCCAGCGCGGCCCAAACCTCCAAAATGCTCAGCGTCGTGGAGCAGCACAGTCCAAAAGGGGACAGCGACGAGACTAGACGTAGAGAGGGAGGGGGGGCACGGAGAAGAGGCAGCAGCGGCGTGAGCAGGCCGATCGGGTGCTCCCCCGGCGGCAGCGGGGGCGGCGGGGGCCGGGGCGAGGACGGGG
>Ga0114957_1004982_pt1 | contig 11181 bp, 9 predicted proteins | sample BantaG_FD_87175 | JGI IMG/M metagenome (GOLD analysis project Ga0114957, IMG submission 87175) | Marine algal microbial communities from Bantry Bay, Ireland - BantryBay_4 metaG | ecosystem: Host-associated > Algae > Red algae > Unclassified | place: Bantry Bay, Ireland | collected 2014-11-21 | reverse complement strand
GCTAGTTGGCTTCCCTCATTCGTGAAATACGTTGAAGAGAAGCCAACTAGCTAATAGCCAACAGGCTAACAAGCCAAATTTTTAATGCAATCACCTCCAAATTAAAAGTTACCGAACCATTGATTATTATTCATCATTTAAAAATCGGCTTACCGCCCGCGCAACATTCTGTCCATCCATCGCCGCAGAAATGATACCTCCGGCGTATCCGGCTCCTTCTCCACAAGGAAAAAGTCCGCTAATTTCCGGATGTTGATAGCTTATCTTATCTCTTGGAATTCTGACCGGTGAACTGGTCCGACTCTCCGTACCAATTACATTTGCGTCTTCGATCATATATCCTGGCATTTTTTTACCAAACTCTATCATCCCTTTTCTTAGACGCCGATAAATACCCTTGGGTAACAACTCATGTAAAGGAGCCGCATAGAGTCCCGGAATATAGGAAGTAGGAGGTAAGGTAGTGGATTTTTTTCCATTTACAAAATCGGTCATCCGCTGCGCCGGGGCCCGCTGACTACCGTCTCCGTACGCAAACAGTTTTTGCTCCACCGATCGCTGAAATGCCAGTCCTGCCAAAATACCATGCTCGCTAAATGGCGCCAGATCTGCTTCTTCTACGGCTACTACCGTTCCTGAATTGGCAAAGGGCGAATCACGCCGGGACATCGACATGCCATTGACCACTAACTCTCCGGGAGCAGTCGCCGCCGGTACCACTAGTCCTCCCGGACACATACAAAAAGAAAAAACACCCCGTCCTTCAACCTGACAGGCAAGCCGATAGCTAGCGGCAGGTAACAGATCACTTTTATTGTCTGTTTTATATTGTATTTGATCAATCAGCGGTTGGGGGTGCTCTACCCTTACCCCCAAGGCAAAGGATTTTAATTCCATTAGAATTCCTTTGCGTTGAAAAAGATGGTAAATCTCCCGCGCCGAGTGTCCGGTAGCCAACACAACTACTTCCGCTGAATGCGTTTGTGCTTCGTTAACGACCACCCCACGTATGGCACTATCCTCGATTACCAGATCTGTAACAAAGGAATTAAAATGAATACTGCCTCCGTATTTGAGGATCGTATCCCGGATATTACCAACGATCTTGGGGAGTTTATTAGAACCAATGTGCGGATGGGCATCAATCAGGATATCTTCTGTAGCCCCGTGTTCTACGAACAACTTCAGCGCTTTTTCGATATTTCCACGTTTATGAGAGCGTGTGTAGAGTTTACCGTCAGAGTAGGTACCGGCTCCTCCTTCTCCATAACAATAATTGGAATGTGGATTAACGATTCCGGATTGTTGTATCGCCTTGAGGTCACGCCGACGGGCGCGAACATCTTTACCCCGGTCAAAAATGATGGGTCGTAAACCAAGTTCAATCATTTCCAGTGCAGCAAAATATCCTGCAGGTCCTGCACCAATAATAATGGCTGCGGGCGCATCGTGCACAGATTTTAAAGCGGATAATAAAGGAATAGATGGTTTGGGAAGTTGATCGAGATATAATTCAACTTGCAGTCGAAAATAAACTTGTTTTTGACGAGCATCAATAGATCGACGGACTATGCGCAACCCTTTTACGCTTTCCAGTTTGACACCTGCTTTTTTTATGGCTTTCCGCCGAATCAGTTCATGGTCCTCCAGTTCCTCAGGCCGCAACGGTAGTTCTACTTTCTTAATCATTCCGAAAATTTTCGCAAATATACGAAGTAGCAGCTAGAGATGAAGGAGTTCTTTCAAGTACTACCTCCGCTGATCAATAGAAGCTCCTATCTGATTTTCTGATTGTCGAACCAGTGAAGTTTTACCAGCTTCTACAAAATCGTCCGGAACGTAGATAACTACTTTAGTATATTCGTAGCAAGTCAAATCTTTATATTTGATGGGCCGTCGATTTTTATCTTTAGCAATCAAAGAAAAACTTTCCCCGGAAGCATTGCCTTCCAGTTCGTAACGACCGTCTTTCAGGTAATAATTTAAAATACTTGGCCGAGCATCAGAAAGCTCAATGTACGTTTTTGACATCAATGTATTTCCTGCCCACTTGACAATTTCAAAGTCGCCAGCCAAATCAAGGTTAATTGATTGGGCCTCATCGATCTCGAAAGTCTGATGTACCGTCTCTTTTAACTGCCCAAAAAGGCCTGTACTAAAAGAAATTGTTACCAATACCAAAAAGAGTTTTACAAATTTCATGTGTTTATCTTAATATCGGGTAGTTAGTGAAAAAAGTATTAATCTGCCTAAATTCTTTTTAGTTTAAGCAATTGAGCATATTCAGACAAGCGCTAGCTGCGACTCATCTTTACCTTTGCAAAAACCGTACGAGTTTGAACTGTCACTAAATGCAATTTATTGTTAAAATACATCAAAATCAAAAGGGATACCGCTAAAAGTGGTATCCCTTTTCCATTATCTGGTTAAATTTTTCTTAAAACGCAGCCGCATCGGATGGTTTTGCCAAATCAGAAGCTGCCTCGCCACCGTAACTAACGGTTACATCTTCAGGCACATAAATAACGTAAGAGACACTTTCTCTTAATGATTCTCCGCGTACGGTGATCTTGCGCGCTAATCCAGGCGAAGAAACCACTAAGCCATTTTCCGCATCTTCCAGTACCAGATTATAACGTCCGGCGGTGATTAGGGACTTTAACATCGCATCTGATCCAGTTACGCCAATGAGCATTTGAACCCGCATAATTTCGCCGGCACGCTCCTTGACCTGAATATCTCCTTCCAAATTAAGCGTTACAGAAGTATTTCCTTTGAGATTAAAGGATTTTACGAGTGTCTTTTCCACATTTGTCTGGGCAATAACCAAAACAGTAGTTAAAAAGAAACAGATTAGAGTGAATTGAAATTTTTTCATAAGACCTGTATTTAGGGTGATTAAGTTCTTATTAGGTTTGGTCTATCTTTCTCACTTTATTTGCTTTAAATATAGACATTTATAAAGAGAAAACCAAATATAATTTTATAATTTTAGTTAATTGCATTACGAATACTCATTAATTTCATCAATAATGAATCCATCTTTTCCAAAGGCAACATATTTGCACCATCAGATTTGGCGGAAGCTGGATCAGGATGCGTCTCTAAAAAGAGTCCATCTACTCCCACTGCGACACCTGCTTTGGCAATGATTTCAATTAGTTCAGGCTTGCCACCGGTAACACCGCTGTTTTGATTGGGCTGCTGCAAAGCGTGTGTACAATCAAGGGTTACTTTGGCACCCAAACGCTGCATGGCTGGAATTCCCCGATAGTCAACCACCAGGTCCTGATACCCCATCATCGTCCCTCTCTCCGTCAACATCACCTGATTGTTTCCTGAGTCCACCACCTTTTTTAGGGCAAAACCCATTGCCTCGGGACTCAGAAATTGTCCTTTCTTGATATTGACTACTTTTCCGGTTTTTGCGGCAGCTACCAGCAAATTGGTCTGACGACACAAAAAAGCGGGTATTTGTAATATATCAACGTGTTCGGCGGCCATTGCTGCTTCTTCTTCCGAATGAATATCTGTCGTCACCGGAACGCCTAATTCGCTACGAATAGCTGATAAGATTTCCAATGCTTTTTGGTCTCCGATACCTGTAAAGGAATCAAGTCGAGAACGGTTTGCTTTACGATAAGAACCTTTAAAAATAAAAGGAAGTTCCAGTCGAGTCGTTATCTCTTTTAATTTTTCAGCAATCTCAAAAGCCATATTCCGTCCTTCGATCGCACATGGACCTGCAATGAGGTAGAACTGACCGTTGTCCGTAAACTTTATCTGAGGTATTAAGCCAAGGTCCATAGTAATATTTTTTTGAGTGTGTGACGAATCCCCTGCTTTGTTGCCATCAGTTTGTAGATAACATACCCGCTAATTTTATCGAATACAAAGTTATAATGAACAACAAAAATGAAGGAATTTGGTTCTAAAATTTTATTTAAAAACACGCTGGATAATATCAATTTATTTATGTGCCGTTCTAGTGCCTCATCCCGTAAATCCATACCAATCTATGCTTGTTACCCTTTAACAAATTGGCTCTATAAAAAGCCTTTATTCACCAATATCCTCATTCCAGAGCTGTGGATGATTCTCAATAAAGTCTTTCATCATCTCCACACAGTCCGGATTATTCATTCTAATCAACGTTACTCCATGCTGACTTAACCATTCCTCTGCTCCCAAAAAGGTCTCGTTTTCGCCAATTACCACTTTTGGAATACCATATAAAAGAATAGCACCGCTACACATTGAACAAGGAGATAAAGTGGTATAAATGGTACACTCCCGGTAAACCGAAGCAGGTTGACGCCCGGCATTCTCTAATGCATCCATTTCTCCGTGTAAGACCACACTACCCGATTGAATTCTCCGATTGTGACCACGACCAATTATTTTGCCATTGTGGACCAAAATACTACCAATGGGGATTCCACCCTCTGATTGTCCTTTACGAGCTTCGGCAACCGCCTCGGAAAGAAAATATTGATGATTTTTCATTTTTTATAAACTTAGAAATAGCGATTAAATAAGTGCAGATTCTATTCTGATAATTTAAGGATGGGAAAAAGTTCTTTAATGTTTTTTGTTTTAAATTTCAAAAAATACAGGCCTACTGGCTGTGCGGCAACGGATACCAAACCTTGATAAATCCCGTTATAGTTTGGAATTCTAACGGTTTGTATGCGCTGTCCAGTGGCGCTAAAAATTTGTAGTTCCAGATTATTACTATTCTCTGATAAACCAGATATACGCACTTCAAATACACCAGTGGTTGGATTGGGATAAACCTGTACCGCTACTTCTACAGAATTAGCAGTGGTACTCGTGGTCATCATTCGAAGTGTTACTATTTCATTATACGCACAATTATTCTGATCCTGAACAACAACCTGATAATTACCTGGATTCAACCCCGTGAAGATATTGCTACTCTGAAAAGTCATACCATCGTCAATGCTATAAGAATATGGAGCCAAACCATTTGATGGCTGAATAAGCATAATGCCATTCTGATTAGAAGGAGTAGGCTCTGAAGTATTAATTTCTGCGGTCAGCAGACAAGTAAAATCTACACAAAAATCAATCTCTTCCGCTACTGCGATATTTCCCGGTCCCTGAACCAGAACGTTGTCATCCGGGTCAGTTAAAATATAATTCCCATTTCCAAAATTACAACAAAAACCATCACCGTAACTATCGTTCAGTGTGAGTTTATAACATTGTCTAGGATCGAGACACCAGGTCTCGCTGATCGTTTCAAAAGGGGTAATATAAGGGCCACCACTAAAAAGCGTATTGTCCTGAACATCCGTTATTTTCCAGGTTGTTTCATTTGGATATTCATCCAAATTGAGTGTCAGTGTAATATCTCTTTCCTCCCCGGATACCGAAAATCCACGGCTTATTCCGTTATTTTCCGGACGCTGGTCCGCCACACCATTGGGATTATAAGCTTCAACTGAAAGCTCGTTAGGTCCTTCTAATAAATCTTGTACAAGCACGGAAGCGCTGAGACTATTGCCTGATGTCAGTGTGCCCTGCCAGTTAACAGTGGTAACTGTATGTCCATTTAATTTAACATCAATGTCCAATGCGGTAAGGGTGGCAGTGCCAAAATTATAGAACTCATATTCTGCGGTTATACTGTCATTACAGCTGTACACTTCGAGTCCTCGCAATGCCGTAATACCTGTGTCAAATTCAGGGAGTTTTGCAACAATTAAGTTGATCGTATCATTGCCTTTTGCCTCATCAAGTCCGTTGCTGGTAAATATTTTAAAATCATACGTTCCTATTTCTGCCATCTCAACGGTTGGGGAAAAGGTGTGGAGATAAGTAGCTCCCGGTGTGACAATGGTATTAACCGAAGCTACTACGGGTTCTTGCTCTTCAAAAATATATCCGACATTAAATCCGGAAATAGCCTGTAATCCATAATTTTTTACTCGTATTTTTACCGTCTCTTCTGTGGTAAGTACCGGACTGTTCTGCGGTGCCTCCAAGGCAAATGGACCCATATCGAACGTATCTTTTTCTATTTGAAAACGGGCAATTCGGGTAGACCATCCTGCGGGAGTCACATAATGTCCTGTAAACCAAAAACTACGATTATCCAACGGATCAACTCCTAAATGTGCATAGTCTCCAAAACGGTCGTTGTTCGTTGCTCCACTGCCTTCTACCAGTGTATATTCATCCACCGTCATTACGCCCAGCGGATCGCTTTCCAATCGTCCGGTAAAACGCAAACCTGGATAGGTAGTCAGACTAGAAACAGAATATCCCAGGCCTATATTTCCACCTCCATCAATGGCAATGGCTCCCATAAAACGGTGCAGTCCATCATCGGGAGCAAAAGTACCTTCCTGATGCAAAACCCAATCTGCTCCTGCTGCTCTTCTCAACTCCATCCAGCGAATACCAGAACGATTGTTACCCGTTGCATCGGTAATAAAATTTAAAACAATACTTTCATGGGCCTCAAAACTTCGGTAATGCGGTTGATTCATAATTATTTCGGGCAGACCGTCAATTCCCTGACCTCCAAATTGTGGAATGCATTCAAAGCCAATTCCGGAGACCGCGCAGGGATAAGTATCAAATGGCGCAGCAGGTATTTCCTTTACAGTAAATGTTGTGTTATCTGGTTCGTCAAAATCTATAGAAATGGTAAATAGTTCTATCTGATCCGTCTCTACTCCACTCCAGGCATCGTCTTTCAACGCTAACAGTAGTGGATCCCGCTGGCCTTCGGGTGGTAAAGCACCATTCCATTCGACTGGTACTGCTGTCAAAAACCCGGGTCCGGTAGCTGGTCCGGGGATAACCAGACGTTGAATAGAGACTTCTTCGGCACCACTCAATAGCGCTTCCCGGTCAATAAAATAAGCAGGTAATTGATTGGAATTGCCTTCGTTGGTGGTCAATACCAAAGCATCCGGCCAGATACTGTATTTTGGATAATCTGGAAAATTTTGGGTGCCAAAATTGTAAACAGCCCAACTACCCAATGGGTCCGTATCTTGGGAAACCGCAATTAATAATTGGTTTCCGCCCTGAAAATTAGGGAACTCTGTCAGTATCCAACGTTGCGCTTTGTGATCATACAATATGATCGGATCTCCTCCAGAGTTAAATCCCAGACTGGCCCAGATGGTATTGGCAGCAATGGGTTCACTGAGCGCATTCCCTTGTTTGTCGAAGACTTGCAGGAAGGTAGAATTGACTACTTGTACATAACAGTCTTTACCAATATCCCCAACCGGGTCCGGAACGTTGGCATTCGAAATTTCCGTCGTCATTCCGTCCATATTAACGTTGGGCGTAATAGCAATACTACTGTTAAAGGTACTATTTGAAATTTGTAAAACAGGATCGGGACCATTCGGTAAAGCATCAGGGTTGGGTTCGGGACGACGTCCTCTGCCCATAAAATTGGGTATGAACTTCCTGGTTTTTTTTGCTTGCTTGCGACGCTCCTCGGGCGTGGATGCCATTGGAGCAAGGTCACGTAAAGGAGCAGTGACCCCTATTTTTTCTGCGTAGGTGACCGCTACATTCGGCGGAACAGATATTTGCGCATTAACTGATATTCCTAAAAAGAAAAATATAATCCCTGTGCAAAACATCTTTAAAATCGACATATACATTTACAATTGAATTAGCATGGTGTGTATATATAAGGAATGAGCGTGGCAGTCTACCTGTATACGGTCTTTTTTCGTATATGTTTTAAAAGTGGTCGTAATCCGGTGAATTATTAGAAGAATCTGAAACAAACCGAGCGAAGCTACCCCTTCATGTATTCCCAGGCGGATTGGTATTGTCCTTTGGTTTCGGCGTATTCAATAAATTTTTGGTAGAATTCATCGGCCCCGATTGTAGCGCTGTCTCCAATGACCACCAGATGTTTTTTGGCTCGGGTCAAGGCCACGTTCATACGCCGATAATCGGAGAGAAATCCGATTTCCGTTTGGTCATTGGAGCGGGTCAGGCTAATGAATACGACTGTTCGTTCTTGTCCTTGAAATGCGTCGATAGAATTAATAGAAAGGTTGTCTTTGAAAGGGATCAGCGCTTCGTCTTCGCGAAAAAGTTGGGCAAGGTGGCGGGATTGTTCGCGGTAAGGAGCAATGATGGCCATGGATGGAATCGGGATACCATGAGCAGCAAGCTGTGCCGTAAATTGTAAAAAGTATTCCCGCAAAATAAAAGCCTCTCCTTCGTTATAGCGACTTTTGGTTTCAGGATTGATGGCTTCGTTAAAACCACAGCCCGCCGTATCAATAAACAAGACTGGAGAAAGGTCGGGAATTTCAAGATCCTGATCTAGAACCTGAGGTGCCGCTTTTAGATTGTTTTCGTAGAAAATATTATTAGAAAAACCCATAATCGTTGGGTGCATTCGGTATTGCGTATCCAGAAAGCTGGTGGGTTTATTGGCGCTTACCCATTTTTCCAGGAGTGTCATTCCCAGTCCCTTTTCTCTCGCTTCGGGAGATTTGATAACTGGTGGTAACTGATAAGGGTCTCCCGCTAAAATTACTTTATGAACTCTGGATAGTGGAATCCAGGTAGCGGGTTCCAGAGCCTGGGCTGCTTCATCAATTACGACTGTTTTAAATTTTAAATGCTCTAAATTTCTACTTTGCGTATTGACAAGCGTACAGGCAATCACGTCGGCTTGAAAGAGAATTTCGTGCAAGAGTCTTTCTTCGAGCATCTTGGCGTAAGATTCCAGTTCGCGGGCTTCCTGATAGTTTTCATTGCGCTGCGAACGTTGCCTACTTCCAAAACGACGTTTAAATTTTCGGGCTCCCTTCCGTGCATTGGCGGCTTGTACGCGGAGTCGTTCGATATTTTTGTGTTCTGGATGTTCCGCCAGCCGACCATCCAGTGTCATAGAAACCAGTTGGTCACTCACTCTGGAAATATTCCCGATTCGAACGACATTTAGCCCCTGAGCTGCCAATCGCTCGACCATCAAATCAACGGCAGCATTGCTCGAAGCGGTCACAAGAATATTTTTTTCCGTTTCTGCCATTAGTTTAATAGCGTGCACCAGCGTAGTAGTTTTTCCTGTACCTGGAGGACCGTGAATGATGGCGATATCCCGCGCCGCTACAATGGACTGTACCGCTCGCTTTTGGGCAGCATTGAGTAGGTCGTGGTGTACTTCTCTGAGGGGTTCAAATTCGGCCTGCAGATCTCCGTAAAACATTTGTTTTAATTCGGTGAGTCGGTCTTCACTGGCCTTGATGACGGTCTTCATGGCCTTTTCCATTTCCAGGTAGGTTCGTTCGTCAAATAACATTTCTACCGCCAGCTGTCCGTCGTTGATCCAGTCGGGAACATCTTTGTTATTGAGAATGATTTTCATTTTGTTTCTTTCGACAAAATGAATAATTCCGCGCTGAGCATTGTCTCGATTTTTACCATCGGAACTGGAATAAAATTCGATGGGGGATCCCGATCTTAAGCGATGGGATTCATTCAATTGAGCGGTACGTTCGACTATAACGAATGCGCGTTCACCAACGGTATATCCGGTTTTCAGGACAGATAATGGATACCAACACAGCCCTTTGTCACGGCGCTCGGACTGCGTAAGTTGTTGCACTTCTGCACGGAAACGTTCAAAGTCGGCTTCTTTTTCTTTTTCTAATAATAATTGAACGGTTTTAAGCTTTTGCTGGATGGCTTTCATACTGCAAAGTAATGGAAAAAATGGGACGGTGGGCTTTATTCAATTGATGAGTTGGTACTAAACCAATTAAGCGTGTGCTTTAAAAAAGGCTACTTGCTATTACTTTGCATTGTGACTCCCTTTATTAATATTTTTTTATTTAGATATTTTTATTGGTGATGAGGCAAAAAACACAGGCGATTCAGATCATCGGCGAGGCTTTTTTTAACACAAGACAGGCTAAAAAAACAACTTACCCATCATAGAATTATTGAGCTAGAATCCAGGCGCGATTTTCGATATTTTCTTTAATAATTCTGACCTTACGGTTGAGATCCGCACGGTCTTCGTATGCAAACTGAGCACCGACACGAACAATGCCATCGTTTCCTACTCGCTGCTGATAGACATCAAAACCCTGAGCGACTACTTTGTCGGCCATTTTTTGAATACTACGCTGATATTTATAAGAACCGATGATCACGATTCCTTTCTTTCGGGAAGGTCCTAATTCGATAATTTCCGGATCAATAACTGGTGTTTCCTCCACCTCAGTTTCGTCCACCTCCTCTACTTCATCTGGTGTAAAAGAACTGGTAGTCTGTCCTGATTTACGGCTATCGCCGAGACTCATGGTTGTTACTTCCTGGTAAGTAGGCTTTTTGTTAACCCTCTTTTCAGAAACGGGCAAAATCATCGATTGCTCAAAAGACACAGGCGCATCAGATCGTAAGAAAAGGAAGGAAACAGCAAAAGCAATCAGTACAAATCCGGCAACTAAAGGTATCAATGCTTGAGCAGAGCGCAGAGAGGCAAAAGATTTATTACGCTTTTTTCGAACAGGACCTGGTTGTAAGAAATCCGGTAAGGGGGCTTCGCGAGCAGCAGTTTCTTTGTTCCGCAATATCGGGTAAAACTGGACGCTGGAAAAACCATAGGCATCCTGATTAAAATTTGTAGAAGCTTGTAAAAATTGCAGGCGTCCTTCGTAGTCTTTATACAATCGACCGACACCAGGCAAGACAAGAATTTCTCTCTTTTCCAGGCGATCATTCGCAAAGTCAACAAACTTTTCTACTGCTTTTACTGCTTCGCTTTTGGTAATTCCTGCAGTAGTCCGAAGATGGTTAACAAGAATGCCATCGTTGACGTGGAGATTTTTATCAAACCGAACCGTACGGGATGGCGGATACAATAGTCCTTGAACATGATCTATCGTAGCGGCACGATAACTGGTCAGCAGACCGCCAAATCCTGGAATGATCAAAGATTCGTGGTCGTATATTAATCGCTCAAAATGTTGTGCAATATCAGTCATATGGTTCTTTTAGCTAAAAAACGCCTAAAGTCTGTCTTAAATATTAGAAGTTGTTCAAATATACAACTTTTTTTAAAACTGTTAAAGTCTATCTCTGGTTATGCTCAGCGTTATGCCTCGCATAATAACCATTTTATGGACGCAGAGTGGCGGAAAAGAGGAAGTATAG
>Ga0114957_1004981_pt1 | contig 11183 bp, 10 predicted proteins | sample BantaG_FD_87175 | JGI IMG/M metagenome (GOLD analysis project Ga0114957, IMG submission 87175) | Marine algal microbial communities from Bantry Bay, Ireland - BantryBay_4 metaG | ecosystem: Host-associated > Algae > Red algae > Unclassified | place: Bantry Bay, Ireland | collected 2014-11-21 | reverse complement strand
GGAAAATATGAAAGTGTAGACGAGCTCAACCACGTTCTGACAATGCACTTTGGACCGCAAGATATTTTACTGAATTTAAGCATTGATTTTAAAAACTCAATAAATGTTGGTGAGCTTGAAAATGAAATTTCTTTAATTGATGCGGAAATTAAAAGGCTCGATCCACGCTTTAAGAAAATTTTTATTGAAGCTGAATCATTTCTAAAAAATAGCTAGCTTAAATTGACTGACTAAAAAAGTCGTGTAGCATGTATTTACTTTAAATGGAGGTATACATGCTTTTAAGGACATTAGCACTTAGCTTATTTTTCACGATGACTTCTTTTGCACAGTCATTAAACCCAGATAGTATTTATAGAGTGAAGGTTAAGGCAAAGAACTCATATGAGAGATCTATTGTTGCTAACTATGCTCATCTTGATGAGTTTTATCGCGACCATGTCGTTGCTTATATGAACGGTTCAGACTTATGGTTTATGCGCTCTAAGCTAGAGTCTAAGATCATTTCTATTTCCCCGCCTTATAATTGGAAAGAAGAACTTAAGAAAAGTGGTTGGGCAAGAGACTTCAATGATTATGAGTTCCCTAGAGGTGACGAGCAGTACCATAATTTTGCAGAAGTAAATGAACAACTTAAAACTTTAGCTTGGCAGTATCCAAACGTTATCAAGCTTATAAGATTTGGAAAGTCTTTTGAAGGTAGAGAAATCTTAGGAGTGAAGATGACTCTTGGTGGTTTTGAAGATGAGCTTTCTAAGCCTGCTTTAATGATGATAGGAACTCACCATGCTCGAGAGCACTTAAGTACAGAAGTACCACTTTTATTAATCAAGAGATATCTAAAATTAATTGAAACAGACAGTAAATTTAATAAATTACTCCGAAAGAGAATGGTATATATAGTGCCTCTTTTAAATCCAGATGGTGCTCTCCACGATATCAAAGGCCGCAAATATAAAATGTGGAGAAAAAATAGAAGGATAAATGAAGGTTCTTCACGCATTGGTGTTGATCTAAATCGTAACTACGGCTTTGGCTGGGGAACAGGGGGCTCTTCAAAAAACCCTGGTTCAGATATTTATATGGGTCCGGCACCTTTTTCTGAAAAAGAAACTTCGGCAGTTAAGAAGTTTGTCGAAAGACACCCTAATATTAAGACAATGATAAGCTTTCATACATACTCGAAGTTAATTCTTTACCCTTGGGGTGGAAAAGATGATCGAGTAGGAGGCGCGGATGGAAAAGTTTTTCGTTATGTTGCTGGAAAAATGGCAAGGTGGAATGGATATCGACCGATGCAATCATCAGGCCTTTATATTGCCTCGGGAGATACCTGTGACTGGGCCTATGGAGAACATAATATCTTTTGTTTTACCTTTGAGCTAAACCCGGGCTCTCAATCTGGAGGAGGCTTTTACCCTGGTCCAGAAATGATTAAGAAAGCTTTAGAGCTTAACGTTGCTCCAACGATCTATCTTTTAAATATTACAAATGATCCTTACATTGTGATGGATCAAATAAATGACGATCCAAATCCTCCTGGACCAGGGCCAAACCCTGATGCTCCACCTTTACTAAGAGGTCCGAGGTAAAATACTTGAATTATAGTATTTTAATTCTTTAACTAGCATTTGAACCTCGAGGATCATATCTTCGAGGTTTTGTTTTGGTGCTAAGCACTTTCTTTCTTTTTCCAAAGCTACTTGTTTATTACCTAAACGAGCTTTTTCAATAGTTTCAAATACTTCTTTTTCTCTTTCGATCACAGCTGGATCTTCCGTCCCGAATTCATTAAGTAAGTCTTCTAGTGGATCAGCACTAAATTCTTCACTTTCTTCTCGATCACTTGAAAATAAGTATTCGAGATTATTCTTTTTAATTTCCGTTTCAGGTGAGCTTTCACTTTTCATAAATTTAACGTCCTTTCCCGAAGAAGAACATAGCATTGTTTTCTGTTATTATTTGAGCTTAGGAATTTCTTACAAAAAAAATGCTTTTTGACTAATTCTTAGACGCTATTAATAGTTTAACCCGGAAATTACCTTTCAAAGAAGGTAGAGCACTAAACGACATGAAAAGTAGGCATATATATAAATTAGAATATAGGCTAAGTACTTGATACTCATAAAAGAAATGAAGGGGAGAGGAATAAAAAAAGTGAAGTGATTTAGAATATAGGAATGATGGGGATTAGATTCAATTTTATTATTCTAAGTATTATTTTAGGTTTACCAAACTTTGCTTTTACTGAAACTTGTATTGATGTATGCAATGCTCAAGAAAATAGTCTTCCAGAGAGGCTATCGGCCTTTGGCAATAGTCACAGTGAATGTGTTCGTGTTTGTGAAGAGAGGAGAGCCTATAGTGATCTCGAGCCATTGGAGTCGAGGGGAATTAGTTCAATTGAATCTGAGGCACCAGAGTTAGATTTAAGGGTAACAACAGGAGAGGATACAGAGAGTGATGAGAAAGAGTCACTACTCAAAAAGATTGGCAACGGCTTAACACCTCAAGGTGGGAATACTAATGGTTTTACCCCTAACGTATATGGAAATATTGGTTGTATTGAATGGCAAAAAGATGACATCACAGGCTGGGATAATAATGGAGAGGCTTTTGCCTCGGATGAAAGAATTAAGAAAGTATGGGCGAAAGACTTTAATAGTTGCCGAAGGTATGGAAGTTTAATTCAACAAACAGAAGCAGCACTAAGTATACGTGAAGAGATGTTTAATAAAAGCTATGAGACTTTAACTCAAGAGGTTCAAGCAAACGTAGAAATAGCACAGTCAGACACAACTCAAGCTCAAGATATGAATGCATTGGCTTTTGAAGCAAAAATTGCGCTCGAAAGAAAAAAGATTAGTTTTTATAATGAACAGTTAATTACTTATACATCTGTTGCAGGCACACTTGGAGTTGTGAGGCTGGGAACAGGATGGAATACTCAAGGTGAAGGTGATCAAAGTTACTCGCCTGATATGAACTCTCAGATGAGAAGTCTTGTTTTGTCTAAAGTGGGAGAGTTTGGACTTAAAGCTTATCAGGCCCGTCAGAATAAGAAAGCATCTGAAACGGCTTTGGCCCAAATGGAAACATCTCTAGCACAGTGGTTAGCTGGTGCAGGTGATCGTGCAAATACTCAACACTGCTTACAGTATCCAAATGAACCAGAGTGTCAGGGAGTTGACCAAGCAGTATACCAGCCTCTAGATTCACCTTCAGCTGGTAGCGGATTATTGGGAGGAAGTAGTATAGGAAACTTCGCTGACTTAGGCAGTGACGATACAATAGGAGATGACACTGGAAACGAAACGATAGATCAAAGCTCAGGAACCGAGAGCGAATCTGCTGTTAGCTTCTTTGGTAATTCAGGAAAATATGCTGATTCAGCTGCGGCTCAGTCAACCGGTGGAAGTGTCGCTAGTGGCGGTGCCAGTTCTGGAGGAGCATCAGCTCCAGCAGGCCAAGAAGTAGCGAGCAATAAAAGCAACGCAATATCTGGAAACGCCAAAAAACTTTATAAAAAGAAAAGAAAAGCGAGAAGAAGAGGTCGTGCACTAGCTTCAGCAAAGAGTAAGAAGAATGCACAGGATCTACTTTCTCAGTATCTGAATAAGAAGAAAGGTTCTAAGACTGGTGGTATTATTTTTAATAATAGAAAAGAAGTGAACAGGGCGCTAGCTCAAGACGGAGTACGAAAAGGTCGTAGCCTTACACTTTTCCAGCGCGTTTCAAGAGCGCATCAGATAGTACTTCAGCCAGTACGAAAAGAGATGTTGGTTTACAATCCTTCACCATTTTGATCCACTGATGTTGTGGAAATTTTAAAAGCTGAAAAATTTGAGTTCAACTACCAAGTTCAAGAAAAAGACTTAGATGTCTTTGGTCACGTTAATAATGCAAATTATCTGAACTATTACGAAATGGCTCGTTGGGACTTTATTACAAAGAATAGCTTTGGTTTAGATTTGATAATGAAAGAAAGAAAAGGCCCTGTTTTGTTAGGCGTCGATCTTCAATTTCGACGTGAGCTCAAAAATAGAGATCAAATAGTTATTACTTCTCAAGCAGAAAAAATTGATTCAAGGAAATTCTTCCATCTTTATCAAGAAATGATTCGAGTTGAGGATCAAAAACTTGCAAGTAAAGCGACTTTTACTGTTGCTTATTTTGACCTTAATAAAAGAAAGATGCTTGCACCGGATGAAAAGTGGCTTAAAGCTTGTGGGATTACTTTAAAGTAAAAGGCCTCGTTAAAAACGAGGCCAGCATTTTTTGTATCTAAGAGGATTAATTCTTAGTTATAGAGATCGTCACCATAATTATCATTGTTATAAGAATTATTGTCGTACTCATTATCATAGTAGTCAGTGTAAGGGTTTCCAGAACCATCACACCTTAAATAATTTGAGCTATTTCGATCAATGTAGTTTATGTATGAATAATCTTGAGAACGATGAGTCTCGGCACAACTATACCTTGATTCGCCTTCACTATAGTTATAGTCATCACGAATTTGAGCACATCTATCATAAGAAACATCACAACGAGATCTCCACCAAGATTTCACAACACCTTGGTAACACTTATCAACTAGCTGGTAGTTACAAGTATCAACCGAAGAGTATCTAAATCTGTAGTTATTATGAACCATGTATGGGTAGCCATCAATAAAGTAATACCCTGCAGTTCTATTTGTACTCCAGAAAATCCAATGGTGATAAAAGTGTGCACGGTTCACTCTATAGACATAACGTCCATAGTTGTATGGGTTGAAATAAATAGAGTGGCTGTGAATACGGCTTGGTCGAATATGTCTTCTATAAACATATCGATGGTTTCTGTGTCCATTTGGTCTAAAGTATCTTCGTGTCCCGTAATGAGATCTTCTACTTCTAGGAATCCCTCGGTTTACTCTTGGTCGTGAAGGTCTCGTTGAAGGTCTTGTCGAAGGTCTCGTTGAAGGTCTTGTCGAAGGTCTCGTTGAAGGTCTTGTCGAAGGTCTTGTTGAAGGTCTTGTTGAAGGTCTCGTTGAAGGTCTTGTCGAAGGTCTTGTTGAAGGTCTTGTCGAAGGTCTTGTTGAAGGTCTTGTCGAAGGTCTTGTTGAAGGTCTCGTTGAAGGTCTTGTCGAAGGTCTCGTTGAAGGTCTTGTCGAAGGTCTTGTCGAAGGTCTTGTCGAAGGTCTTGTCGAAGGTCTTGTCGAAGGTCTTGTTGAAGGTCTTGTCGAAGGTCTTGTTGAAGGTCTTGTTGAAGGTCTTGAGCTTGGGTTTCGTCCTCTTCTTTGTGAAAATGCCTCAGTTGAGACGAGGAAGACGAGTAGGAACGTAAAGAATGAGTACATTCGCCGGTTCATGGTTTCTCCTTTTAATTGGTTAGTGAACAAGTCTCTATATCTTGTTATAATGGTAATCTAATTATCGAAAGCATGTTTGTATAAGAAATAATACTTACGTAAGAGTAAGTAAGAGTGGTGCGAAAAGGCACTGTTTATCGAGTTTATTACTCAAATAGAAAGATAATTACTATAGATGGCTTCAAGGTTTTCTAGAATTTGCTTTTGAAGTAGTAAAGAGGGACTTTCTTCGATATTTTTCTTAAATTTCTCAAAAGAAAAACTAGATTGAGCACTTTTTGAGGTTTGCTGGTGAGAAAAATGCCATGGTTCAAAGCCATGACCGGTGCCATTTTGGCCGTAAGGACGAAACAATAAAATTTGTTTTTTTGAAAGAAATGTCACAAGCTGAAAGTTTTCTCCACCTTCCTCATATTCACTACGCAGTAAATTAAGCTTTTTTCCACTCTTATATTGAGAGTGATCATAGATATCAAAGTCTGTTCCCCAGTGATGGCGACTTGTTCCAGGGATAGCGCTCCAATTCAATATGGCCCACATCAAGTCCTCATCATTGAGTTGTGTGTGGTCAATTGGTTCCTCTGATCGACTATAAATAGTTCTTTTTCCCTGAACTTTTTCATTCCAAATCTTGAGTTGATGCTCATAACTTCTAAAGGCACTCGCAATTTTAAAGTCAAAACCTTGAGCTTTAGCTAGGCATGAAACTTCGATTAAATCCTTCGCGCAGTCTCGATGAACTTGTAAATTATTTTGAAACATAACGAGATGTTCTTCTGATCGACCTGTAAGTTGTTGAAAGTTCATGGCTTATTATCTCTTAATCTAAAAATTTGTCTAGTAAATAGACGGCTGGTTGTAAGAGTTATCTGGTGGATAGTTTTCAAGGGGGGTCTTGAATTAAAATAACAAAGAAATATTGATTCCTCTAAAAGGAGAGAAAAATGAAAAGAATTTGTAGTTTGTTATTGTTAGCCCTAATTGTTTCTTGTAGTGATGCAAAAAACTCTAGGCTACCTGAAGATCAAAAAAGTAAGAATGTGACTTCATCAGAAAGTGCTTCAGAAGAGAGAGTGCTCATCACTCCAGCTTCAGACACTACTCCAGAAGAAGATCCAATCGAGTACAGTGAAGATGATAATCTGACAGGAGATATGCCTGTAAGTGAAGTTTTAGAAAGTGAAGAGGTTTCAGACTTCATCGTTGAGTCTCAAGATGATCAAGGACAAGTTATTGTTCAAGATGATTATGTTGCTCAATCAGACATAGTTGAAGCACACTCTCAAGACTTATCAACTTATGCTGAAAATCTATGTGACTCTCTACCTACTAATAAAACTGGTGACTATATGTTAACGAGTATTTTAGAACAAGGTCATACGGAGCTTAATTCAAATGTAGCTTGTATTGTAAGAACTGCTTATACTCCAGAAAAAGTATCATTAAAAATGTTAGCCAATATCTATGAGTATGAAGAGTTCAATAACTTTGATGATCAATTAGATTTCGTTATCGGTGATGAAAATCTTTGTGCTTTTAAAAGAACTGACCTTGTTGATAGAATCAGAAAGCAGGCAGCTTTAAATGGTTGTCAAGCAGATGTTCACCACTCAAGTAACTCTAAAACAGGAGTTAACACAATACACAGAGTAGTTGTTCATAGCTGTAGCGAACAATATGGATTTCAAAAGTGTAATAGATTTAAGCAAAACCTTAAGACTTGCTTAAAAACAAATGATGATACAATTAAAATTGACTTTACTAAAGCAAGAGAGCTTAACGATGGAGAGAGTCAAGTGTATTACGTAAGACTTGATCAGAAAGGAAAAAGTAAAAGAAAGACAGACTTCACTTTGTTAGAAGTAACAGGGAACGGAACAAGTGAAAACGCACATATTAAAAGAGGTGGGTTTTTAAGAAGCGGTGATAGCTTTAGAGTTAGAACTGAAGGTGAAGACGTTACACAATAAGAAAAAGTGTACAAAGTAAAATAGCTACAAATTCAATATTAATAATTCTTTAAGGCAGCTCGAATGAGTTGCCTTTTTTTATGCTTTCCCTGTCATGAACTCTTTAAATTCGCTTAGTCCAACACCTTTTACTTCGCTTTCTTTAATGTTTGAAATTTCCCAACTCAAATCTGGGGAAGAGTAATCAATAAGGAAACGATTTGAAAGATAAGTTCTAATCATGAGAAAGTCTTCCTCTTCGACCCATGCCTTTGGAACACTTAAAAGTTTATATGTTTGAGTAGGGTAAGTGAGTGACCTTAGAGCTTCTCCAAAATAAAGAGGAGAGAACAAGGTGAATTGCTTGAGCTTTTCATATAATTCATCTAACCCGGTAGTTTTCATGAGTTCAGAGTTTAGAGTGCTGTACTTTCGTAAAATGCCTAAAAATCTCGCGGAACTTGAAAAGTGAGTATGATCAAATAGTGGGTAAATTAAGTTTTCGATTACATCGTCAGAACTTTCTTTCTTAGTGACAAAGAAAGAGCCATCAAAAAATTCTTTGAGAGCAAATTGAATACTCATTATAACATTCTCTTTGAACTTCTTTCGGCCAGTGATTTCGTAAAGTCTTATGTGAGCATCTATAAAAGAAACATAATCTTCAAAATAAGGAGTTTCGTTAGTAGAAAGAGTTGAGTGGTTAAGTCTTCTGGACTTGTCTTTTTCTTTACTAAAAAAAGAAGAGTGAACTCCATCTAAACATTTGTTTAAGAGTTGAGTTGCTAAATCTTTTACGACATGTACGCGAGAATATTGAATGACATCGCATAAGCTACTGATCAGCTCAAAATTCCAAGAAGCACTTCCGGCGTTATCACTGTTGGGAGGAATTCTTTCTTGCCTTGACTGTAAAAGAGCTTGCTTTGTTTTACGTACAAGTTCCCAGTTGTTTGGTTGAAGAAACTCTTCGGAATGATCCATGTTAAGTCTAATGACATTCAGTTTGTTAAGAGTGTCTCCATCTTGATCAATGCAAAACCACTCTTGCAGCTGTTGTGAGTGTTCTAGCAGGTCTTCATCAAAGTCTTTGAGAGCATCAAGAAATTCGTCTTGAGAAAAAGAGAAGTAAAATCCTTCAACGCCATCAGTGCAAGAATCTTGTGAGTTCATAAAATACCCATCGTGGTGGAGCATTTCTTGATCGAGATAGGTGAGCGTTTGTATAATAAGATCGAGCACTAGCGGTGAGTTATAAATAAGGCTGAACTTTGCAAGAACCCTCAGTAGAGCGCTTTGTTGATATAGTTTTTTCTCAAAATGAGGATAAGTCCAGTTCTTATCAAGACAAAAACTAAAAACTCCTCCTCGCACATGATCTACTAAAGATGATGCTAGAACTTTCTCTAAAAGAGGCACAACCTTTTGTCCCTGCTCTTTTGGGATTACCCCTTCAAGAACTTGTTCAACAAACCATTCGAAAAAGGGATACGGGAAAAACTTAATGTTTTCTTCTTGGAAATAATTATCTAGCTGCTCTAAAGTGTTTTCAAGAATCGCGGGAGCATTTGGAAACTCACCGCTAAACTCTATTCGCTTTGACTCATCAACAATAGGGTTTTGAAAAGCTTCTTTAAAGAGAGTTGTTGAATCCTTATTTTCTAACGATAGCTTTATGCCATCTTCGAGTGTCGCTAATATGTTAGTGACTGTAGGGTCTGTTCTTTCGAGTTGAGTCAAAACATTTTGAACTGGAATAAGATCCTTCGTACATATAAGAAACAATGGGTTTGTGCTTGCTTGAAATAAGTATTCACTTAGAGTTCTAAAATAATCATCTACTTCAGGTGTTTGGTACTTATTGACTATGATGGGGGTAAAGTTTTCGTTCACAAAACGGATCACTTCAGGTGAATCGAAAAAGTCTTGTTCTAAAATACGTGAATTTCTAGAAGTTAGATTTGTAATATAAAGTAATATCGGTTTTTTTTGTGTAAGACCTTTTTTGATACTACTCCAATGGGTCCAGCTAATAGGAGACTCTTGATAATGGTTGGCGAATTTATTTTCTTTGATAGGGCTTTCCTTTCAGTATTTTAAACGAATTAAATTATACTCTTCTCAGAGCATTAGGCCAATGATATCTATATAGTATGACTTCTATTGATCAAGTGATTGCTATTGATGGCCCTGCGGGGTGTGGTAAATCAACTATTGCGAAAATGCTCTCAGATAAATTCTCTTTTAATTATATTGATTCAGGATCCCTGTTTCGAGCACTCGCGTATTTTTTATTTCAAAGAGGCACTCAAGAAAACTTTGAAAATGATTCCTGGTTAGAAAAACAACTTGGTGAAGTTAAACTGAATTATGATTACCTAGATCAGCAAGTGATTTTAGTTTTAAACAGTGAAAACATTTCAGATAAAATACGAGAACATGATGTTTCAATGAAAGCATCTAAAGTTTCTCGGTATCCACAAGTTCGAAATGTTGTCGATGCTATACAAGAAGAAATTGTGACAAATTCAAAAAGAATTTCCGTAATAGAAGGAAGAGATATAGGAACAGTTGTTTTTCCTAATGCATTATTAAAAGTATTTCTCACGGCGACGGCTCAAGCACGAGCCTTACGTCGCTTTAATCAACTTAAAGAAAAGGGGATGCTTGAGAACCTTAGTATTGAACAAATTCGCGCTGATATTGAAGAAAGAGATTATAAAGACTCAAATAGAGAAATCGCTCCTTTGAAAAAAGCTCAAGATGCTATCGGTGTTGATACTAGCGAAATGAGCATTGAGACTGTTTTAAAAGAAGTCAGTGAGCTTGTCAAGGATCGGGGTTTAATATGATCAAAGTAAATCGCTTAGAAGAGGTGCTTGCTCAATTTCAGAATATAAAATCCCTTCTAGTTGTAGGTGATGTGGGCGTTGATAAGTATTCTATTGGTAATGTAGAGCGTATTTCCCCTGAAGCTCCTGTTCCTGTCATAAGTGTTAATGAAGAAGTCTTTAAGCTTGGTTTAAGTGCTAATGTGAGTGAAAACTTACGAACTCTTGGTGTTAAAACGGGCATTTTAAGTGTTGTAGGGAAAGACTCTAGAGGAAAACAATTAAAAAATCTTCTCAATGACAGCGATATTTCAAGTGAGAATGTTTTTGAAATAGATGGGCGTAAGACAACTTATAAAGAGCGTGTTGTCGCGCAAGGACAGCAAGTTTGTCGTATTGATTATGAAGAGACTTCCGCCATCAAAGATGACTACGAACAAAAACTTATCAAGCGTATAGAGGTTTTAAGCCAAGATTGTGATGGAGTCATTATTCAAGATTACGGAAAAGGAATGATTAGTAAAAAGCTTGTTGAGAAAGTTATCAGCTCCTTTGAAGGTAAGTTTACTTCTCTTGATCCAAGTATAAGTAAATCACCTCATGCTTATGAAGGAGTGAGCTTATTAAAACCTAACCTGAAAGAAGCTTTGGCCATGATCAAATCTTTAGGGCTTGAAGAAACAAACCCTAAAAAAATAATAAAGTTTTTATTAAAAAAATTAAAAGTGAAGATGGTTGTCATGACTCTTGGAGCAGATGGAATGCTTGCGATGGATGAATTTATGAAGGAGCCCATTCATATAAAAACTTTTGCAAAAGAAGTTTTTGATGTCTCTGGTGCTGGAGATACTTCTATTGCACTACTGAGTGCGGCCCTCTTAACAGATGCAACCCTTGAGGAAGCAATGTGGATCTCTAACCTTGGAGCCGGAGTTGTCGTGAGTAAGAAGGGAACAGCAACGGTGACTCAAAGTGAACTTTTTCATTATGGTAAGTATCTAGAGTGAGTTTACTTTCGAAGCCGACAGATGTTTTATATTTCGTTAG
>Ga0114957_1004979_pt1 | contig 11186 bp, 15 predicted proteins | sample BantaG_FD_87175 | JGI IMG/M metagenome (GOLD analysis project Ga0114957, IMG submission 87175) | Marine algal microbial communities from Bantry Bay, Ireland - BantryBay_4 metaG | ecosystem: Host-associated > Algae > Red algae > Unclassified | place: Bantry Bay, Ireland | collected 2014-11-21 | reverse complement strand
GTCAGAGTCCCTCTGATACTGTCATCGCAGTGCGGCACCAGCCAATCAGAGGCAGAATTCACCGGCACGATTGCTATGATAGACGGCGGAGGCCGGTCTGCTGCTGTCCTCACCATTCCGTGCCGACAGTGATCTCGCCTGAGTGCACCAGGGGCGAGGCCCCTCCTGAATTCGTGAAATTGCATCATTTCAGTGATACACAATCCTGGGACTTGGCCGTGTCAGCTTGATTCTCGTTCTTTTAGCCGTTGGACATGCCATCCGAACCGAATAATTGTGTCGCCAGATCCCCGATCGGCCATTCCAAGTTGTAGGCTGCTGTTTCGATGGGGCACCACACGGTGTCGCCCTCAAATCGCTTGAAAGTAACCAAAGAAGCGCGATGGCAGAACCGCCGACGAACTCGGTGTCGGCGACGTTCCACGTGCACGACATGGGGGAGGTCAAGGGCTTCGTCGGCATGAAGGTAATGCGAAACTACGCGGACAAGTTGCTCACCCTGAGCAACCCAGGGCATGTTATCGCACTCCTTGAGGCGTTTGGAATGCCCAACGTCACGCCCAACAAGACGCAAATGATGTCGAGGGCCAAGCTGGCCAAGATGGGGAAGAACCTCCTGCCCGACACCAACCGATATGCCGAACTTGTCGGATCCCTGCTCTATCTGTCGACACCGACGAGGCCAGACATTGCCTTTGCCGTGGGCGTGCTGTCGTGCTACAAGGCCTGTCCCGAGGAGGACCACATGCGCGCGGTCAAGGGGGTGCTCTGGTACCTTCGCGGGGCTACGCGCCTCGGGATCGCGTACGGAGCCCACAAGCGTCTCCGAGGATACGTCGACGCCGACTGGGCGGGCGACGTTGACGCTCGTCGGTCGACTACGGGCTTCATCTTCACCCTCAACGGCGGGCCGGTCTCGTGGGCGAGCAATCGCTAATCGACGGTGGCGACGTCGACGGCTGAGGCAGAGTATGTGGCCGCCGCGATGGCGACCAAGGAGGCCCTTTGGCTCCGCAAGCTTTTATCGGCGCTTGTCGTCTACGGCGGTGCCGGTCTCATAGGGGAAGACAACCAGGCTTGCTTGGCGCTCGTCAACAACCCCGAGGAAACGTAGCGCACCAAGCACGTGGACGTCGCGTACGATATAGTGCGCGATTTCAGGGCGCGCGGCGACGTGACTTTTACTTCCTGCCTAGCGCTGAGATGCCCGAGGACGGGCTCACAAAGGCGCTGCCGGGGCCGGCGTTGAAGGCCATCCGTGACGCAGCTGGTGTCAGGCCCGACTTGGGCACGGCGGCGGGAGCGCTTGAGCCGGACCCGCCTTGCTAAGGCACGTCATCACACTGCCCGGCTGTGCGGCGCAACGGCGCTTTAGCGCATCCGGCTGGGCGGACCTGGGCGCCGATTTCAAGATTTCGGGCCCGAATGTCGCGGCCGGGAAGATCGCTCCGGGACATACACGTGGCGCTGTCGCAACACGTGGCGTCGTCGCAACGCGTGGTGTCGGTGCAACACGTGGCGATTGGGCTAAAGTGCTTTGGGCCCTCTTCCGGTGGTGCCCGACGGGCCGAATGTGGTCGAACGGGCACCCGGACGGGTTGGGCGTGGTCGGGGCACCTGCCCGGTCCTTCCTGGGCCCTATCTGAGGTCGATTGAAAAACCGAGTCTTGGAAGGGGTCTAAAGGGCTTTAGCCCCGCCGCGAGAACGGTCATTGTGGAGGTGGTGCTCGATGGACCGGATGGGGTCCGACGGGCACCAGGGAGGCCCGCAGATGCCTCCGGCATCCTCGCGGGCCTGTTTTGGCCCCATCGGAGGTCGGTTGAAAAATCGACTTCTGGACATGGGGCTAAAGGGCTTTAGACCCCCGGCCAGAACGGTCACTGTGAGGGTGGAGCCCGATGGACCGGATGGGGTCCTACGGGCACCAAGGAGGCCCGGAGGTGCCTCTGGCATCCTCTCGGGTCTGCTTTGGCCCCATCGAAGGTCGGTTGAAGAACCGACCGCTGGATTTGGGGCTAAAGGGCTTCAGACCCCCCTGCATAAGGAGGTCTCAAGGCCTTGAGACCCCCCGGTCAGATCGTCCCCGGAGAGCCTTGCACGGATTTTCGATGACGAGAATTCGACCGGGTGGCTGCAATTATCCCTGAGGTACTGGGGGGAGTGTGAAGTGTATTTCCGCAGGCCCCCAGGGACAATCGGCGCTTGTGTAAGTCGGAAGTCTTTGTATTTGTGTGGTGACACTGTATGTAATTGTTTGTGGATCTTTCAGCGGGGAACCCATTGGGGGTTGAGCTCCGGGGGCGATTTGTGTGGGGAGCGGCGCCTTGAGTGTGAGGCTGTGGGCGCCCTCTGGAGGTGCGGGAGCTGCCCTGGCAGGCGCCGTGCGGGCCTTGTCGGCCGCGCCATTGAGGGTGTCTGGAAAGGCCTTGCGCCTGAGGTGGCCTGGGGGATTACCGGCACGCCTTTGCAGGCCTGGGACCGCCGTGCCTAGTAAAATAACGCACCCACTCAACATCATCGACTTCGCAGCATGCGTCAACGTCGACGACGAGCTTCCAATTGGCCTGCGGCAAGGCAAGTACCGGTTGGCACAATAGTGCGTTGCGAAGGTCCTCGAATGCCACAATGGCCACGTCCGTCAGTGGTGGTAGATCCGGTGGGATCTCGGCCCTAGTCAGGGCGTTCAGGGGCTTCGCTCGTTTTGCGAAGTCCTTGACGAAACGTCGATGGACGTTGCACATGCCCAAGAAGCTTTTCAACTTGGTCTTTGTCGTTGAGAAATTGGCGTGCTTCAGAGCATCCACGTTTTCGTTATGCGCGTGCAGTTACCTTGGGCTGACAATGTGTCCGAGGTACTCGACTTCGTCGGAGAACCGCTTCGCGCAGACGGTGCACAACCGTATCAACGTCTTCGATGTGTTGTTCCGCGTTTGCTAATAAGATGATGACATCGTCTAAGTAGACAAGGCATATCTGCCACTTCAGGCCCGAGAGGATAATATCCAACGCGCGCTGAAAGGTAGCGGGCGCCTTCGTCAAGCCGAAAGGCATTGATAGCTGGTGGTATATACCACAATGCGTTGTAAACGCCGTCTTTTCTTGGTCGTCCTTGCGTAATGGCACTTGCCAGTACCCCGCGGTGCATTCGAGAGACGTGAATACCTGGGCATCTCCCAAAGAGTCGAGGCAGTCCTCCATCCGAGGCAAGGGGTAAGCATCCTTCTTGGTGATGTTGTTTAACCGACGATAGTCGACACAGAATCGGGCTTTGCCGTTCTTCTTTGGTACACTTACCACGGAACTCGCCCAAGCACTGTGGCTAGGGGCGATGACGTTGAGTTTCAACATCTTGCTGATCTGATCAGCGATGATCTGCCGTTTGAGCGGACCTGTGCGGTAGGGTTGAGCCCGTATGGGCAGAGCGTCTGGAGGAGTGACGATGGCGTGCTCCGTAGCACGGATCACGCCAAGGAAACCATCCCACATAGAAGAATGCTTCTTGAGCATGTCTCGAATCTGCTTGTGCAGATACTCTGGAGCCTCACTGAGGTCGAGGTCCTCGAGTGGGTCACGACTCGCGTCGTCCGATGCAGTATCGGTTCCATCCTTTGGATTGTTGTCATTCAAGACGGCGGACAACATCGGCCCTTGGTAGCGTTTTGCAAGCCCCAAGGTTGAGTTCTTGCGAACAATGACTTGGTCCTTGCCAAAGTTGCATAGCTTGACTAAGAAGGGTTCTTCGGGCTTGACGATGGCAAGGCCGCGGACGACCTCCATTGACTTACGTGGACATTACAGAGCGTTCGGTGTGATGGTAACCATACTGGGAGTATCACATGTGGCCATGATCCACTCCTCTTGTTGTTCGTCGACACGTACCTGTTTATCGGCTCGCACCCTTACGGGTTTGTCTTGCCAATGGCGGTCCCAGGCACTGTCATTAAGACAATCCAAGATTGGCGTTGGCCGAGGCAGTTCGTCCGTGCAGCGCACGTGTTCCTGCCAGACGATCTTCCGCAAATGCGGCAAGATTACCGCAATGTTTTGTTCAATGAACTCGGTGCCAAGAATGCACGGGACTGACAAGTTGTCGGAAACGGGATATCGGTCAAATAGACGTACACCTCCGGTGTCTACATACAGATGTATGGCATGCTTCGTCACCAGACGGTTATTGTTTGCATTCCGGATGCGCGGAAGCGTGGTCAACTTCTCGGCGTAAGCCATCCAGTTCGCAGGGAGAACACTAGTTCGCAATATGTTCACCCCGGCGCCCGTGTCAAGTACAGGGCGGCAGCTCCGCAGCACACGCATGCATGGGCAAAGCGTGGCGAAGATGTCGCAGTGCAGTAAGGCACGGCGCAAAAATCTTGTCACCGTACGCTTTCGCGTTCCGCCGGGCAACCCGAAGTCGGGCACCCGGCCTAGGCGTTTTTTCGAGTCCTCGACGGCGACGGCCGGATGCTCGACCTCGTCTTCTTCGACGTGACCATTTGCAAATGCATGAACGCCGATAGGCAGTTGGCGACGTTCGCGAGGGCGATATGGCTCAGCACACTGTGCGGTGAAGCGCCCCGGCTTGATACAATTGTAACAGATGTCAGCCCGATAGGCTTGAGGGACGGCGGCCTGAGGGGGCGGCAGGGTGCAAACCGGTGTAAACGGTCGTTACGTCGTCGTCCGCTGGTCCTGTGTCGCGTAAGCGACTCTGATGGCCGTTGGGCAGGTCATCTTGAGCTGCAAGCGCAGCTTGTTGGTGCCGTTCCAGTACATCTGGGCGGTAGCAGTTGGCTCGGAAAGAGTCCGATCCGGGAATTGGTCATTCAAGACCCGCACGTGCGCTTGCATAAGGTCCGAAAGACCCGTGATGAAGACCTCCTTAACGTCTTGGATGTCGAACAAACCGTTAAGAAGGTCGCATTGCGTTTCCACACGGTGATAAAAGGCCGTAGGCGCCTTGCTGTTTCGTTGCTTCATCTGAATGATGTCTTGGTAGGAGTAAGGTATAGTTGCGTGTGTCGCATACTTCGAAAGAAGCCAGTTGACGGCATCTCCGTATGTACGGATGGCATAACGCTGACGTCCGAGGAGGCTGTTAAGCGCGCGGGAGAAGGCCATCTTGGCGTTGCCGGCAAGACAAAAGACCATGAGCGGAAGGGCTTGACCATGCGTCAGCCCAGCCGCGTCGCACGCGCGGCGAAAGGTCGTGAAGAACGAGAATATGCCCAAGATCAGGGCTCCCGTGAGTGGCTGTTGCCCATGGAACGATCCGTCTAAACGTTTGTCGAGACGATGCGACCGTTGTGCCTCCTTAGGCGTATATGTCAATTGACGGCGGATCAGGAAGTACGTCCTGTAGTCCAGGAGTGTCTCTCAGCGGCTATTAGTCGGGCGGATCACTTTGATCCTATCGGCCTTTTCAAGGCGCTTCTTCCGTTTGGTGGGGGTCGCGGGGCGCTTACGCGCGGTCGCGTCCGACTCTCCCGAGCTGTCGCTCGGCGACAACCCACTTGGGTGCGACGGCGGGCCTGGCGGCCCGTGGCAAACGTCCGAGGAGGACGTGTCCGTTGCGTTGGAGCTGCCGTCGTCTGACGACGTCGGGCTTGACCCAGAGGCAGAATCATCGTAAGATGAGGATGGCGCGGCGTTAGCCGGATCATCCTTACGGACGGACTTGTCTTTAGTCACCTTGCTTGTCTTCTTGACGTTCTTGGTCTTGTCGCCCGACTGGCGGCGAGAGCTAGCCACACGGCGTTCCTCCTTGTGGGAATCGACCTTGCGCAGGGCCTCGACGTCGTCGACCAACTTGTCATTGGCTCGCGCCTGAGCCTCGTTAGTCTGTTCTTGGGCCGTCAGGCATCGTTGAAGTGCTTCAACAGCCGCCTTTAGGCGCTCCACCCCCTGCATCTGCCCGGAGGCGGCTTGATCCGCAGGGATGGGAGGAGTAGGAGCATCGTCCGTTGGGGCGTCGAAGGCGGCAGGAGTGCCTTGTCCCTCGCCCGGCGGCCGGTAGCCAGCTGGTAACTTTCCGTCTCTGGCTCACCGAGTGCCGCCGGTATCACCAGTAGACATACTGGGACCTGAAAAAAGTGTTTCGACTTGGATAACGCCCTGCGCGCCAACGTCGAAGATCTCAACCGTGATCCCCCCGGCACCACGCCCACAAGTCGATGGCTTACGCCCCGCGCGCCGAGCGACCGTACAAAGACAGTCACAATGCCACGAGGCAGCAAGAAAGTTTTCGGGGACACCGTGCCGCGAGGCACGATCCAGGCGAGGGTATCCCCTGGTGCTCCACCAAATGTGGTATTAATACAGTTGGTGCAATTACTAGTGTACTGAGACCGACCGTAGCCAAGCAATAAAACGAGTTCTATCGCCTTCGCGGCGAGAAAGAAAGACCTTTTGTTGAAGCGCATCCGATGGTGAGCCGGGTGGTGCCCACGACGACGACCCCGGACCCATGGTGATTTGATATGAACGAGGGCACTGGTCGATCGACGGTCCGATCACAAGCGACCGTAAGGAGTGCCGGCAGACAGATAAGACAGCAAGGAAACAAACAATAAAAAAAAAAAAACATGCGGAAGTAACCCCCTAAAGGGCGTGCCACAGGCCAATTCCCACAATACATGGGCTTTGGCCCGTCAAGGGGGCTACTTGTGGCCAATTGTCAATTAGGAGCAGAGATATGCTACACAAACCCGCCCACCGAGGCCCCACGCAGGCCTTGCCCGCACTGCGGTCGACACACACAACCGCCCACAGGGCGGCATAGCCCCTCCTCCCAAGCTCTACGCAGGCATTATGAACAGATCCGACGACCAGCTCTGCCGACGACACGGCGGCCAAAGCCCCGACCCCCAGCCCCGTGCCGACGTCTTTCTCACAGGTGACAACCAGCACCGCCGCCGACACTGCGGCCCAGACCCCTACCTCTACCCCTGCGCAGTAGTCTTTCACACAGGTTTTCACGAGCACAGCCTCCGGCCGGTCGATGCGGCCCTCAACCCTCAGCACCGCGCAGGCCGTGCTTACAGAGCTGGCGATCAGCTCTGCCGCCGACACGGCGGCCCAAAACCTGATCCCCAGCCCCGCGCAGGCGTCGTCCATACAGGCGATGACCACCGCCGGCGTCGGCACGGTGGCCCAGAGCCCCCAACCCTAGCCCCGCGCAGGCGTCGCCCGCAGAGCCGATGACAAGCACCCGCGACGAAGATGGCGGCCCAGAAACCCGCGCCCTGCCTCACGCAGGCTTGTCGTCAGCAACCAGCGTCCGACGAGGTCGCCTACACAGGGGCGCAGTCCTTACGCCACATCACCACACCGAATCGCGACGCAGCGCATACGTCATCGACGCCGCCGACGCGGCAGCCACAGACCCCCAGCAGCCCGCCTCACCGACCATGGATGCCACGCCGCCAACCCTCGACGCCGCCGACACGTGGCTCATGCCCGGTGCGTTCATTACCAAGGGGAGCCTCGATTATCTTTCGGTCATGCTTGCTTGTACGTTTTCCACCACAGTCATGAAAAAGACAAAAAGGAAAAGAAAATAACCAGCAACTGTCATGGAGGTCACAACGAAAAGCATTGGCAGCCGCGCTCCACACTGCCGCACTGCCGAGAACAGTGCGCGTCACGGTCTGCACGGCTTACCATCGGAAGCGACGCATGTGGTGACAGAGCGAGTCGCATGGTGCCACGCAGGCGAGTTGGATGGCGGTGAGGGAAAGAGAACGGTATCGCAACCAAGGAGGGGTGGTGTGTTGGACTATAAGTTTGAACTCCTCAGGACCATTCACACCGGTATTGTGGCTGTAGCTGAGTGGTACAGTTTTCTAATCCCAACAGGTTATTGACCCAGAGCCGGGGCTGTGACAAGTGCAAGGTGTGCCAGTCGGCGTCGCGGCGGTCGAAAAAGACGAGGTCAGGTTGGTTCAAGGACGTGATGGTCAAGGCGCAAGGCTCGGCAAGGTCGGGCGCTACGACAAAACGACATCATTGACGGAAGCGCTGCCGGAATGGCCGGCATCAAGATCGACTAGTTGACGCAGATAAACTTCCACGAGTGGCGTCAGCGTACTAAGATGGTCCTGACGCTGCGCGACCTGGACGATAAGCTTGACGAAGACAGCAAGCCAACGGAAGCGGAAACGGAAACCCGTGAGTTAGCTTTGTGGAAACGTCGAGACACGAAGGCGAGCGCCATCATCGGGCTCACTCTTGGGTCTGAGCAGCTCGAACACGTGTCGGGTTGCATGACGACGGCGGAAATGTTGTCGACGCTGCAAGATGTCTTCCAGCGCAAGAGTTTGATGAACAAGATGAAGGCGCGACGCGAGTTCTACACCGTCGCGATGAACATCGGCGAGGGCATGCTGGAATACATCAACCGCGTGCGCAACCTCGGCGAGAACCTCAAGGCCATGGGCGGCGAGGTGATGGAGATGGATGTCGCCATGAACGTCCTCAACGGGCTGACGTCCAAGTACGAGAACCTGCTGGTGGCTCTCGACGCCAAGGCGGAGGACGAGCTGAGTCTCGTCTTTGGCAAGAGCCGCTTGCTTCAGGAGGAGCGACGGCAGGCGGACAAGTCACCGTCAACCAAGCGAATTGGCGACATGGCCCTCGTCGGCGCCATCTATCGAGGTCAAGAGCGCCGTGGTGACCTCTCCAAGATCGAGTGCTATTACCGCCATAAGTTCGGGCACATCTCTCACGATTGCCCAGAGCTCAAGGCCAAGAGGAAGAGGCAGCAAAAGGTGGCCGCGATTGCGGCTGATGACGGAAGTGACAGCGACGACGCCATCTGTCTTTTCGGCAATGTGGCTGACAGCGATGACATCTCAAAGTCGTGGCTTGTCGACTCTGCGGCGTCTGCACACAAGTGCTGGATGCGCGTGTGCTTCGACGATTACCATACGACCACGGGACGAAGCGTCACGATGTGTGACAAGGGGTCCGTAGCCACGGCGGGCGTCAGAACCGTCGTGCTCAACGTCATCGTTCAAGGAAAGACGCGCAAGATAAAGTTGAAGAAGGTACTCCATGTTCCTACTATGGGCTTCAACCTCATGCCGGTCGGCATGATGGAGGAGCGTGGTGCGGAACTGGCATTCAAGGGCGGTAAGACGATCATTGAGATTAGCGACAAGGTCGCTGCGTGCGGCATGCGGAAGAGCGGGCTCTACCACCTGGACATGGCCCCACTGTCATATTGCGGCGATGGCCTCTCCTCAGCTCGGGCATGAGCGTCTTGCGCACGTCAACGTGGCTGGCGTTAAGCGGATGATCAAGAACAAGGACATTGCCGGACTGAAGTGCACTTTCATGGCGCGCAAGGACGCCTGCGAGCCGTGCGTGTATGGGAACGAAGCTATGACGCATGTGCCTAGTGCAGGAGCAGATCGTTTGAGCAAGCGCCTGCAGCTCGTGCACTCGGACCTGGGCGGGCCAAAGTCAGAGCCGTCGCGTGGCGGTGCGCTCTACTTCGGCACCTTTACCGACGATTTCTCTTGCCGGACGGACGTGGTCTTCCTGCAGGAGAAGAGCGATCTGCTCTCTGAGTACAAGAAGTGGCTGACTAAGGCCCAGCTGCACACCGAAAGCACGATCAAGGTTTTACGCTCCGACAATGGCGGCGAGTACGTGTCCAGCGCATTCGTCGGCGGTCGTGCTTAAGATGACTCTTTGGTTTCTTTTGGGCGACACAATGTCGACGAAATACGACAAAGTGTAGCCAGAGAGTCGCGCTGGGAGGCTAAATGTGTCGCGGACGGTAGCAACACGAGAGCAAATCAGTGGCGGGTGAACATCCGGCCGTGCCGGTTTCTGGCATAATCTGCACAAAGTTTTACCACTGACTTCGGTCATATGTTTCTGTACTATTCTGGCGGATGTAGATTTGTTGATCCAATATAGTGCCAATCAATGACTGACACGCGACCAACCATATCAGGAGGACGTGGTCGGGCGGCGCCTTCCGCCGCCTTCGCGCCGCCGGTGCAGATCGCCACGCTGTCCCTGGCCACCGCCGCCGTCGCCCCGCCGTCGCCCGACGGCGGCCGGCCGCGCCGAGGCACCGTCGCCGAGTAGCCGCCGCCGAGTCGCCGCTTCCGTCGGCTGCCACAGCGCCGCTTCGCGCGGAATGCCTGCCACCTGCAACCGCGAAGTCAGAGGCAGCCGCCGCGGGGCCCTCCTTTGCCGCTTCCGGTGCCCGCTCGCCGCCCGGGGTCGACGCGGCGCCGGCGACACCGCCCCACCCCCCAGACGCGCGCAGCGCCTTGGCCGCCGCGCGACGTGGGGAAGGCGGGGGCGTGTCCCTCGCCCGTTCCGCTGCCTCGTCCGTTGCCGCCGTGGCGCCATTCGGCGAGCCCGCTGGCCGAGGCGCCGCCACTCTGCCCGGCGGTGGCAGGCTTCGCTAGCGCCACGCGGCAACGGCGACGCCGCCCCCCCCCCCCACCGCTGGCGACTCCCTGGCCGGCGCCTGCCGGGGATGAAGAGTGGCTGCGCCGCTTGACGGTGCCGCCGCCACGCCCGTCTGCGCGGCGTCGCCGCTTGCCACCTCCACCAGCCGCAACTCTGGCACCCCCGCACGCGGGAGGCGGTTGCGCTGGCGCCCTGTCGCGGCCTCACTGGTGCCGCCGGCCGCAATGGCGCAGCCGCACCCACCGAATTCGACGCCTGATGGGGCGCCCTCCGCGGTTGGTGCCGCGGTGCCGCCCCTCGCCGCCGCTACCTCCCGCGCCACGCACCCACGCCCCACAACACCGGCGGCGCCCCCCCCCTGCCGCCCCCGCTGGCGGCTCGTCGGCCGTTGCAGGCTGATGGGGTGGGAGGGTGAACGGGCCGCACGCCCGTGGCTCCGAGACCTTCGCCGCCGCCGCGTCGCTGTCGCTGCCCGCCGCCTTGCCGCGGTGCGCGGGCGGCGACGGTGGGGGAACGCGGACCCGATCCCCGCCCTTGCCGCTGCCGCCGCGTGCGGCCTCACCATAGCCGGCCGCGGACCGCGCCGACACTTCGCCGCCACACGTCGCCGCGGAACCGCCGTCGCCTGCCGTAGACCTCCGCCACCGTCCCGCCGCCAGGCGCCGGCGCCCCCGGTCGACCGGGACAAGCCCGCGCTGACGGTGGCTGCGGCGGCACTCTCGCAGGTCCTGCCGGCGACGCCGGGCGCGCCGCG
>Ga0114957_1004978_pt1 | contig 11188 bp, 8 predicted proteins | sample BantaG_FD_87175 | JGI IMG/M metagenome (GOLD analysis project Ga0114957, IMG submission 87175) | Marine algal microbial communities from Bantry Bay, Ireland - BantryBay_4 metaG | ecosystem: Host-associated > Algae > Red algae > Unclassified | place: Bantry Bay, Ireland | collected 2014-11-21 | reverse complement strand
GAGAAGTTTGACGAATACTTTTGAGAGGTAGAATCAAGGTTATTCGACAAAACTTCTCAAATCCTTGTTCCTTGTTCTATTGTTCGATATTCAAAAAAACGGTCGCGCGTTTTCCCTGCCCCTTTAGGGGCTGGGGGTCAATGCTTAAAATGTCTCACCCCAGTCATTACCATCGCCAAGTCATTCTCATTACAATAATCAATACTTAAATTATCCTTTATGCTGCCTCCCGGTTGAATCACCGAAGTAATTCCAGCTTCCTTTGCAATTCTCACACAATCAGGAAAAGGGAAAAAAGCATCACTTGCCATTGCTGAATCCTGCAAATCAAAACCGAAGCGTTTAGCTTTTAGGATAGCTTGTTGGAGTGCATCCACTCTTGACGTTTGTCCGCAGCCCATTCCTAATAATTGATTACCTCTTGCTAAAACAATGGTATTCGATTTTAAGTGTTTACAACATTTACTTGCAAAAAGTAAATCCTTAATTTGTTGTTCAGTAGGTGCCGTATTGGTTACTACTTTTAAATCCTCTGCCACTTCTGTTTTTAAATCGCTATCCATCTGAACTACACCATTGAGTAAACTCTTAAACGCTTTTTCTTTAATATGAAAGTCTTTGATTTTCAATAAGATACGTTTCTTCTTAGCACTTAACAATGTAAATGCATCTTCCGCAAAATCAGGTGCAATTAATACTTCGTAAAATAATTTATTGATCTCTTCTGCAGTTGCTAAATCCACCGTTGTATTACAAATTAAAATACCACCAAATGCCGAAACATTATCAGCTTGCAACGCGGCGTTCCACGCTTCCAAGAGAGTATAACGAGTAGCTACCCCGCAAGGGTTGGTATGTTTTAAAATTGCAAAAGTAGGATCGTCATTTTTAAATTCAGCCATCAAACCCACCGCAGCATCAATGTCCACTAAATTATTATAAGAAATGGCTTTACCATTTAATTTGTCAAACATCGAATCAAATTTCCCAAAGAAAATTCCTTGTTGATGTGGATTTTCTCCATACCTCAAAACAGTTGATTCAGGAATACTTTGTTTGAACTCGAAAGTTTTACTTTCGTCGTCAGCAGCTTTCGCCTCGTTATCATTATTGAAGTAATTAAAAATCGCAGTATCGTAGTGAGAAGAAATTTGGAAAGATCGTCGTGCTAATTCTTTTCGGTCAGCCAAATCAGTATGACCTTGTTTCTTTTGGATGATGTCTAAAATCATCCCGTACTCTGCTTGCGAAGGAACGACTACCACATCTTTATAATTTTTAGCGGCAGCTCGAATCAATGAAATACCACCTATATCAATTTTTTCAATGATCGTATTTTCATCAGTTGTTTCTGCAACTGTTTTTTCAAATGGATATAAATCTACAATGACTAAGTCCAATTCAGGAATTTCATATTCCGCTAATTCTGCTAAATGCCCTTCTTCTCTTCTCGCTAATAATCCACCAAAAACTTTAGGGTGTAAAGTTTTAACTCGCCCATCCAAAATAGAAGGATAAGAAGTTACATTTTCCACAGGAATCACTTCGACGCCCATACTTTCAATGGCTCTCTGTGTTCCACCTGTAGAGTAAATTTGAACACCCAAAGCATCTAGTTCCTTAACAATAGGTTCTATTCCGTCTTTATGAAAAACAGAGATTAATGCAGATTTAATTTTTTTAGGTACCATTCTCATTATGTTTTTTATGAATCCCGAGGGAAAGTGTCTCAAATAAAGCGCAAAAGTAGTGATTTTTAACGGATAATTTATAACGGATAATGTATAACTGATAACGATGAACGGATAATTTATAACTGATAATTGAGAACTTATAATGTATAACAGTTAAACGGAGAACCTGTGGATACATAATAGTATGTTTCAAAATTATTCGAGTTCACAGTTCGCGGTTATCCATTATCAGTTCTCAATTATCAGTTATAAATTATCCGTTAAAAATCAGAGTCCTGACATATAAAAAATAATCGGTTGGGCATAGGATTAAAAAACATCTACCTTGTTTTTATATTAATTAAAGCTATAAAACAAAACGAAAGTCCTTTTTGGAATTGCGTTCTTCCACATAGTGATAGGCTTAACAATGTGGCTATGGAAAAAGGAACTATTCATTTTTAACACTTTTTATGTTGGCATCTTACCTCCCTACCTGCACAGATTTTGTGCAGGGGTGGGTAGCTTTTGGGAAGAAGGGAAATAGGGAAGACGGATTTATGATTTGAGAAGTGTTTCGAAAATCGGTGATTTGGGAAAAATTAAAAACTAACAACCAAGACGAATGAAAATTACGTCGTAAGAGCTGATAAGATTTTTATAATTTTTTTAAGAATAGATCATGAGATTTTTTTCTAACAATAAAAATACAATTCGACTACTATTTATATTTTTTCTCTTTTTTGTAAAAACTGGAGTGGAATTGTATGGACAAAATATACAAGGAAAGGTTATCGATAAAGGAATAGGAGAAGAGTTAATATTTGTATCGATTTCAGTTTTTGAAAATGAAGAACTTGTGATAAAAGGAGAAACAGATTTTGATGGCAATTATAATATTAAATTGAGTAAAGGGATATACGATTTAGAAGTTTCTTATATCGGTTATCCTAGTAAAAAAATTAAAGGAATTATTCTTAGTGAAAATCAAACAATGGAAATTGACTTTCAATTGGAGGATAATCAACTTTCTGAACCTGGACTTTTTGAATATAAAATTCCTGTGTTAAAAAAAGAAAAAATTGAGGTTGTAAGGATTGACAACTTAGAAACAATTAATAGAAAACCCAAATTGTATCTGATTGAGGTACCTAATTATTTGAGTGATCGAAGTGCGAAAATTATAATAAAATATGAAAACACGATTGGACAACTACCTACACGTAACATCTTAGAAATAGCAAGTTATTTTAGTGGTGTAAGCTTTTGTCGATAAATAAAATTAATATGCATTTTTTTTATAACAATAAAAATACAATTCGAGTATTCTTTTTTTTAATTTTTCTTTTAGGAAAAAGTGGAATGGGGTTATTTGCTCAAACAACATTGACAGGGAAAGTTACAGACGCAGAATCAGGGGAAGAGTTGATAGGTGCTAATATAGTTGTAACGAAGAACGGAAATTTCATACAAGGAGAGACAACTGACATTGATGGAAATTTTAAAATCAGAGTTGATCCAGAAACTTACGATGTTGAAGTTTCTTACACCGGTTATCCTACACATGTAGTAGAAGGTATTCCAGCAAAAGAAGGAGTGAAAACTGAGGTAAATATTCAAATGACAGTAGGACAAGGACAATTAGCAGATTGGATTTATTCAGGAGGTTGCATATGTAAACCTTTGATAAGCCAAGATGAAACTACAACAGGAGATGTATTAGATGAGACTAAAATCAAAAACCTCCCAACCCGCAACATCAAAGAAATATTATTAACAACACCCGGCGTAAGTTTTTCTCAATAACAAAGAAGTAAAGCATTTTGTGAAAAATTGGATAACGTGCTTTTTACAACACGCTGTATATGTAGGCTCCAAAAATACAAGTACAGCTAATGTTTGAGCTTGGTAAGCTGCATCAAAGGATGCAGTTTTTTTTTATTTGCATACAACAGTTCATAGGTTGATTTAAAAATAATTTTTTTAGCCAACAACCATTTTCGGCAAAATTAGCGTCATTAAGGTTGTATGAAGATTTTAACTAAAAAAAATAGAACTATGAAAGCTTTTTATGCAATTCCTTTGATGATGGCAATTTTGTCTTTAATGGCATTCGAATTATCAACTTATTCTGAATACGGAAAAGTGGAAGGAAAAATTACAACAAATTCAGGAGAAGAAATGATTGGAGTAAATATTCAATTATTAGATGGAACAGTAGGAACAACCACCGATTTGATGGTAAATATTCCCTTCGACTACCTTCTGGAAAACATCAATTATTGTTTAGCTACATTGGTTACAAATCCTTGACTAAAGAGGTGCAAATAAGATCTGAAAAAGTAACTATTCTAGATGTTCAATTTGATGAAATGAGTGAGAAATTAGAAGAGGTTGTCCTACCTGTTTGGAAAGCTCCTATCGAAGAGAAAGATATTTCATTTGATGTTATAGAAGAGGAGCCAGTTGTTTTAGATGAAGTTGTAGTAACAGGTTCTGCTATAAAAAAAGAGAGAAAGTTAACAGCGAGTGTAAGTATTGTTAAAGCTAAATCTTTTGATGTAAAGTCAGATAGATATGCCAGTTCCATAGCAGATGTGAGGATCGAATCATCATCGTTTGATGATGGAGCGGCCATTTCAATTAAAGGTTCGCAAAGTACGGCTACTGATTTTTATTTGGATGGAGCAAGGGTAAGTACGGAGTCAGATATGGAAGTTTTGTCTACAAAAGATTTAACGCATAAAAAAGTGAAAGTGAAAGACAGTTATTTTGCTGCGGAAAGTTTTTTAATAGAAGGAATGATAGTAAGTGAAAATTTAATTCCTTTGGCAAAACTTTCCCCTTTGGAAACTATCGCTTTTGAAAAGGATATTTTAGAAAAACCAAAGAAAAAAGAACGTCCTAAAGCAGGTCAATTGACAGCAAGTGAATGGAGTGATTTAGAAAATTGGAAAGATTGGAAAAAACAACAAAAAGAAAATAAAGAATTTATCCAAGCTAGAAAAGATTGGCAATTACATCTAGAAAATCGTTACAAAGTTTTTATAGAAAATAAAGAGGCCCAACCTCTCGCAGATATTTTAGTTGAATTAAAAAAAGGAAAAGAAACCCTTTGGACAACTCGAACTGATAATTTTGGAAAAGCGGAATTGTGGGCAAACCTTTTTGATGGAAAAGAACAAGAAGGCAAGTTAAAGATTGTTGCAACATATAATGGAAAACAATATTCAATTAAAAAAGTAAAGTCTTCTAAAAAAATAAATAAACTCAAAATAGATACCGATTGTAATTTTTCCAATCAAGTGGACATCATGTTTGCCGTAGATGCGACGGGTTCAATGGGCGATGAAATCAATTATTTAAAATCAGAATTACAAGATGTAATCCAACGAGTACAAGAGTCCGATGATGTTTTAGATATTCGATTAGGATCAGTTTTTTATCGAGACCATAGTGATGCCTATTTGACACAAGTTTCTCCGTTGGATCGTAATATTCAAACCACCATAGATTTTATTCAAAAGCAGAGTGCAGGCGGTGGTGGCGATTTTCCTGAAGCAGTAGATGCTGCATTGGAGGTGGCCATTGGTCAACAAAATTGGAGTGAAGACGCGATTGCAAAAATTGTATTTTTAGTGTTAGATGCGCCACCTCATATGGGGCAGAAAAATATTGCTTCTCTACATCAATCTATTCGTCAAGCTGCCGAGAAAGGAATTAAAATTATCCCAATCACCGCAAGTGGAATTAATAAGTCTACGGAATTTTTGATGAAAGGAATGGCATTGGCAACCAATGGAACTTATGTTTATATCACGGATGATAGCGGAATCGGGAATGGTCATTTAAAACCATCCAACAAAAAATCTAAAGTTGAATTTCTAAATGATTTAATGGTTCGTTTGATTGGAAAATATACGGATCGAACTACTTGCGAAGAAGAGGAAGATATCAACCAATTAAAATTTGTCGATGATCCTAATCAAAATAATTCATCTAGTACAGTAGTTTTTCAAAATGATCCTTCTCTATTGAATAAAGTAAAATATTTCCCTAACCCTGCAACGGAATTTATCACAATACAATTACAAGAAATGATTTCTGAGATTACTATCATTCATTCTAATGGTCAAGTGGTCAAAAGATTATTGAATGTAAGTGCTGGAAGTATCGAGGTAGATTTGGATGGATTGTCAGAAGGGTTTTATCTGATTCGCTTTAAAAAGGATAGGAGTGTGGCGAGTGGTAAGTTGATTGTTATAAAACCGTGATTTTGACGCAGACTTGGGCTGACTTGCTTATGACTTTGTATGACTTTTTCTTCTAACGCGTTTGAGGACAGTCATAACATGTTAGAAGAGAAAGTCATACAAAGTCATAAGCAAGTCAGCCCAAGTCTGCGTCAAAAATCATGTTGCAAAGATTTGATCAAAATCCGCAAATGATTTAAACTCAATCGCATTCCCACTCGGATCCATAAAAAACATGGTCGCTTGTTCTCCTACCTCTCCTTCAAAACGAACATATGGTTCAATGATAAATTCAATTCCATGTGCTTTCAGTTTCTTTGCAAGGGCATCAAATTCAGCACGTTCCAAGATGGCTCCAAAATGTTTGATGGGCACTTGTTTTCCATCCACAGGATTAGCGGCAGGTTCGACAATAGGTTCATCCGTCAAGTGCGCTGACATTTGATTTCCCCAAAAATTAAAATCTATCCAACGTTCAGAAGTTCGACCTACTTCACAGCCGAGAAGACCTTCGTAGAAGTGACGTGTTTTTTGTAAGTCTGTTACTGGAAAAGCGAGATGAAATGGTTGAGTCTGCATAAGCCCCCGACCCCTAAAGGGGAGTTTTGGTTTTCCCTTTGAAAGGAAATTTAACCCCGATTAAAGGCTGATTCGGTATTTTTAAATGTTAGGAAATTATTTTTTCGGAGTCTAAATTATTGAAAATTATTGAATTGACTGTAATGTAATTTTAATTTTTTTTAAGACCATTTCCATTTCATTAATTACTTCTTCATTTCTAAATCGAATAACTTGTATATTTTGTTGATTTAAAATATCAGTTCGATTTTTATCAAATTCTTTTTGCTCAATTGTTTCATGATAACCACCATCAATTTCAATTCCTAATTTTTTTTGATGACAATAAAAATCTAAAATATGAATCCCAATAGGATGCTGTCGTCTAAATTTTAAACCATCCAATTTTTTCATTCTTAATTCTTCCCAAAGCAAGGATTCAGATGGAGTCATATTTTCTCTAAGCCTCTGTGCATTTTGAAAAATATGACGATCAGCCCCACTATGCATAGTAGATTTTTTTTCGTTTTCTTTTTTCATAATAGTTAGCCCCCGACCCCTAAAGGGGAGTTTTAGTTTTCCCTCCGATTGGGAACCGTACTCCACTTGAGTCTTTTGGGTATTTTTAAATGTCAGGAAATTATTTTTTCAAAAACTACCAAATTCAATTCAATAATTCGCAATGTATTTCAATTTAAAAAAACAAGTTCTAAATTAAATCGATCAAAATAACATCAACTTTTTTCCTTGCCGAAAGGCAAAGAAAAAAGGCTCCCCTTTAGGGGCTGGGGGCTTACTGATTCAAGAATACCGCATTCGAAAAAACAAATTTCCCCTGATACCAAAACGCCCTAAACAACGGATTATCCACCATATAAGTAATATTCCCTCGACCCATATCTTGCACCGCAAAGACAGAAGTATTTTTCTGTTTTTCTTTTGCTTTTGCTCCCACAAAACCTAAGATCAACGGGTTATCAGAAACATACCCCACATTCGAAGTATTCTTTAAATATTGAAAATGTCGACCACCAGTTTTTAGAGAAAAATAATAATCAGGCATTCCAAAACCAAGTGGATGCGTGTTATCCCAGTTCAATTTAAAAATAGCACCAGGAGAATTATTACTTAAGGAATTTCTAAGACTATGTGAATGAGGTTCCAAACGACTTTCTAAAGTTATTTTTTCATTTTCCCTATTAGCTATATTTTTATCAGAGTCCTTTGCATATTTTTCAAGATTAAAACCTTCCTTTCCTTCAAAGTTAGAAAGCGAACTTCCAATCGCAATCACTCGACCACCTTTCCGCATCCAAGTTTTTAATTTTCCTAAAACATCATCGTTCAATCGATACCAACCCTCAGGTAAAATAATCAAAGAATAATGATCCATTTCCAAGTATGGAAAATTCTCAACAGGGATAGTCGTAATTGGATACTCTAAATCCGTTTCGAAATAATGCCATATTTGACCAAAAGAATAAGGCGAAGTTTTATCACCAGCAAGGACAGCAACTTTAGGTTTTTTTAATAAAATCAAACTCTCCGAACCCAAGTCCGAACCAGCATCTGCAAAACCAGTAGAGACCATCGTAAAGTTTTTATAGTTCAATTGGTCTGCAGTATTTAAAATAATATTGTGAAATTCTCCACCTAGTTTTCGATTATCACCACGGGTAATTATTATCGTTCCCGCAGGATATTTTTTTCCTTCGATAGTGAATTCAGATTTAGCTACACGAGCCGTTACATTTTGATCCATCAACTTACCCAAGAATTTTGCATCCTCCAAAGATTCCCAATTCACTAAAAATGCAAAAGCATTGTTAATTTTCTTTACCTCTTCGGATTTTGATTGATATTTTAAATCAACAGGTATTTTAGTTTCGGTAGCGTAGCATTCCAAACCATAAGCATGAGGCAATGACCAAGCTGTAATATCATAAGTCAAAGAATCTACCAAATGCGAATTTGGTTCAAATAATACTTGGACAAGAACAGATTTAGGCTGATAAGCATTGATAATGATATCGTTATTATCTGCTTTAAAAGAAGTAGATTTTCCAGTTGAATATTCATAACCTCGATAAGAAGTTGTAGCATTGGTTAAACCATATTGAATTTTATTTTTGTCCAATAAATCCATCAAGGCTTCCTTCTTTGCTTTTGAGTTGGAATGTTTTATAACAAAACTCTTGTATTTTCCTATTGGATTTTTTGCATGGCTTTGAAAATAATTTTCAAAATTTTCTAACAATGTTTTTCCATTATTCGAAGTAGATTCAATCGTAGATAATGAAGTGGTTAAATGATGCGCCACTCGATCTTTTAAAGAAACGGTTTCTCCATTATTCATATCTGCCTCTCGACTCGCCGAACCACTTCCACCTTGCTCATAAGTCATACCAATGGCACCATTGAACATCGGATAAGTATCCCCATAACTTGGATAAAATAAATCAAAAATTTCTTTGGTATAATACAACCAGCCTTGCTGGTCAAAATACTTCGCATGATTTTTCCCAATCACCTCTTGAAAATCATATTGCCACTTGGTGAGATATTGATGATAAGGTTGAGCAGCTGGTGCAAAATAATATGGATCGTCTTTAAACATTTCATGAAGGTCAGCATGCACTTGCGGCAACCACTCATTATAAACTGCCATTCGTTGTTGCGATTCCACTTGCGTTTGCCATGCCCAATCCCGATTCAAATCAAACATATAATGATTCATTCGGCCACCAGGATGCGGCTCGTTATGTTCCCATGAATCCATGTTAGTAGTGATTTTTTTATTACTCACTCGACGTACCCAATGCGTGTACCGAGAGTATCCATCTGGGTTGACACTTGGATCCATGACAATCAAAGTATTTTTTAACCAAGCTTGTGCCTGTAAGTTTTTTCCACCTACCAAACTATGTAAAACGGGCATCGAACTTTCAGAACCTGCGGCTTCATTTCCATGTACGCTATAACTCAACCAAACAATTGGAATGTTATTTTTAGGTGTTCCTTCCTTGACTCCTGCACGAATCAAATTATCGTTTTGAATTTCTTCCAGCTTCGCTAAATTTTCCTTGGATGAAATAAAGGCAAGTACCATTGGACGATCTTCATAAGTCCGTCCATAGGGTTGTAAAATAACTTGGTCGCTATTTTCTGCTACATACTCAAAGTAATCCACCAACATATGATGAGGTGTAAATTTTTCTCCAATATTATGTGGAAGAAATTCATCAGGCGATTGAATTTTTTGAGCAAAAGTATTTTGAAAAAATAAAGAACCAATCAATAAAAGGAAAAGCGATTTTTGAGAAATCATCTTCGATAAATCATTCATAAGTTAAGGCAGTTTTTTTGAATAAGAAAGGTAGGGATTTATAATGAATAGTGAATAATTAAGAATGAATAATTTTCTTAGACGGGAACTGTTGTTTTATGAAATGATACTGTTAGGACAAATCTTGTGGAGTGGAAAGGTGAGATAGTATTGGAAAGAAAAAACAAGGAAAGACTAATTCGATAATAATTCTGGGACGCAAATTATTGAATTACTTTAGTCTTCCTTGCTTTTTAATGAATAATTATGAATTAAGGATGTTGAGAAAAATAATTAGCGTTGTTTATTTGATTATGGATTTAAGATTATGGATTAAGGATTTCGAAAATCGTGTTTATACACTCGTGTATTCACAATTATTCGACATCCATAATCTTTAATCCATAATCCATAATCTTTTTTCTAAAATAATTTTTAATTATTCATTAGCGAAGCTAATTCTTCTTTAGCGTGTTTATCATCTGGATTTATTGCCAAAACTTTTTTATAGTTTTCAATAGCTAATTTTGGATTTCCAGATTTTAAATAGGCCTCGGCTAAAGAATCAAAAACATTAGGTTTATATGGATAAGCCAATGCATTTATCCTAAAAACCAAAAGTGCTTCATCTATCTTTTTTTGAGATAACAATACGTAGCCGTAGGTATTTAATTCTGAAGAACCTTTGGCATATCGCGCTACATATCGGCTGTAAGGTTTTAGTTTTTCTTCCATTACGGTGATTCCCTTTTCTTGTAAACGTTGGTGAATCAAGCTTTGAGTTGGATAGTTTGGAGTTGTTGTTAAGCCATTTAAAATTTGAACAATATCGACCTCGAATGAAGTGACAGGCGATTCTACAATTCGGCCGATTTCTTTTCCTTCTTTATAAAAAATAAAAGTAGGGACACGGTGGATATTTAATCCTTTTTCTTCGTGGTTGGGACTTTGTTTATAATCTTCATCTAAGTCAGAAACGCAGACGAGTTTCATATTTTTTTCATCAAAACCCATTTCATCCATTACTTTATAAAATTGGGGGACGCCACGTTTGCTATCACCACACCAGGTGCCCATGAATGCCAAAACTTCTACGCCTTTTACTTTTGATTTTCCTTTGGAAATAATTTTAGGATTGGGTTGGTATGATGTATAATATTTGTCATACCATTCTTTAAATGGAGCTTGTTGAATACCGCTTCGAGTAGTAATCCCAATTAGATTGGTTCGTTCTTTTTCGTTTTTAATATCTTTAATTGTTTTGTTAACAGAAAGTGAGGAATCGGTTGTCAAGAATTTTTTTTGCGGAGCGCAAGAAGAGAAGAATAGTAATACAGTTAGGGTAAAAAAAATAGATTTTTTCATTTTTTTATTTTTTT
>Ga0114957_1004977_pt1 | contig 11188 bp, 10 predicted proteins | sample BantaG_FD_87175 | JGI IMG/M metagenome (GOLD analysis project Ga0114957, IMG submission 87175) | Marine algal microbial communities from Bantry Bay, Ireland - BantryBay_4 metaG | ecosystem: Host-associated > Algae > Red algae > Unclassified | place: Bantry Bay, Ireland | collected 2014-11-21 | reverse complement strand
TTTTTGTTGCTAGTAAGGCAAAAAAAGTAGGGATAGCCGCGCTATCACGAGGCTTTTTAACGAGACTAGCGGCAAAAAGATCAAGCCAAAAACGTAAATTTATTATTAACTCATTCCTTAAAAAGAATTAACACGAAGAGTGGGGAAATTGTTGAGAAAGGGTGGACTTGATGCATTAGTGCCCCAGGAACTAAATAGATCAGACGGCCCTGCTTAACAGAATAAACTTGTTACTTCTAAAAACTCACCAACCGCCTACTTTGATCCTGTACCGCCATGATATGTACCGGATCAATCCAGTATTGCTCCATGGTTTGTGGACGAACCCCCGCGGTATCATTAGCAGCAAAAGTAGAATTTGACAACTGCATCGCTGGAACAAAACGCGGATCAGTGGCGGGACTAAAGGTACGCTGAATCGTTTGAGCAACTTCTTGCAGTGTATCCAAAATAGTGTGTTTTTGAGTTAGATCCGAAGAGATCGGACCGACATTTTTACGACGTATCGGAACGGTTGACACCGGAACGGAGGCAGCCAAATAACCAAATCTGGTTTTTTCATAAGCGGTATCCGTTTCCTGAAGCGCAAGTACATTTTGTTCAGATAAATTTTGGGTGCCAGTCCAGGGAACAAAGAAGTAGAGGACAATCAAACTCACGCCCAAAGCAGGTTGCCAAGCCGGAACTGGATAATTGAGCAAAGTACTCCACCAGTTCGAATTGGTAGATTTTTCTTTCTGTGCAGCCAGTACTTTTAACAAATTAGTTTTCACCTTTGAGCTCGGCAATGGCAGGTCTCTGGCAAACATATCCGTAGCCGCCAAAAGGGTTTTACGCGTAGCATCATAACGCGCTGGAGAAAATTTACCCTCCAGTAGCAAGGATTCTGCTACGGTTAGCTGCGCATAACTTTTGGTCAACATCAGCTGCTCTATTTGTGGATTTATACTATCCAGTCTGCTTCTCATAGTTCAATTTTTTTAATGCTTCGGGTCGAAAAACCTGTAGCTTATCTGATAGCTTTCGGAGGGCGTAATAAAGCCGGGACTTTACAGTTCCTTCCGGACATTCCATCACTTCACTAATTTCTTTGATAGATAATTCTTCCTGGTAACGCAATATAAAACAGGTGCGGTGTATGTCTTCTAATTCTTCCAGGGCATCGGTCAATCGACTAGTAAACAAAGAACGGTCAATCGCATTAGGCAGATAAAAATCCATTTCATTGTCTATTCCAGGCCGTACATCGGTAATCATTTTTTCCTGATTATTGGTGAGGCGTTCGACACGACGGTATTCGTTTTTACAGAGGTTGCCTGCGACGGCGTACAGCCAGGTTGAAAATTTTCGATCGGTATCAAATCGATCTCCCTTCTCAATAACTTTTATAAACAAATCCTGCAACAAATCATTGGCCCGTTCGATATCCCGATTTAACATCCGATAAAAAAAGCGGTACATCTTTTTTTCGTAACGACTATATAGCTCGTTAAATGCACGTTCGTTGCCTTTTACCACGAGTGGTACCAGCTTTTCGTCGGAATATTTTTTATAATTTTTTAATAGATTAATCATAAACTAGAAATTTAGGTTGGGTCAATAGACCCGGTGAAACGATAAATTCAAAACAGTGAACTAAGTTTTGAAAAACGTTCCACGACCTCCATAAATATTCTAAAGCCCGCCGCAGGATCGGGTCCACGGTCAGTTATTTGATGATTGCCCGTAATTTTAACCGGAATCAGCCGCCGCAATTTTTTACCAGGTAATATATATTCAATAATTCCCACGGCCGGGCCGGAGATATTGGAAATGACAATTGAATTGGAAAGATGGGTTGAGACGTAAACAATAGAGTTTGGCTCCGCCTCTCTCGTTCGATCATCTTCCTGGTTCGAATTTTCATTAGCAGCGGCCACTGAAAATAAATTACCAAAAGACTGATAAAGTAATCTACCCGCCGCCCGGTAGTCCTCCCATCCAGTATTAGATTGGGTCAGAGACCGAAGCTTTTCTGCCGACTGGGTCAAGCCCATGACAGAAAGCAGCAACAATAAGGGTAGAAAGAATTTTTTCATTTTATTTTTTCCGCTCCGCGAAGCGATTTATTTTTTAAGTTTTTTTAGAAAGTCAGAATGGATACTTATTTATTCCTCATTCCTTAACGTAAAAAAAATTGTCTACGTTGCCCAATTCTCTTAGTTTTACACCTAATTTTATCAGTAGTTCACCAATTTTGTAAAAAACTTAGAAGTTGCTAAAAAAATGTTTACAGAAAGTGAGACTAAGTAGTCCTTCCAGCTAATACTGTCGGTTAATTTGGCGAATTTTGAGACTGCACTTAGGATCAATAAATAACTTCTTCATTATCCTTAAAATGCTCCTAAAGATAGTAAACAATCCATTCAGATGAAAGATTTAAAGTATTTACTGACCTATATTGCTCCTCTGGCGGCATATTTTGGTATCTATTACGGAGAGAGTGATTGAGTTTTAAGAAAACCGCGAGCAAGCAAAGTGCGAAGCAAGTTTTCTTAAAACGGCTTGATCGCAAGCGTATCTTGAGTAAAACATTCAAATTATAGCGTATTTGTAAAGAGAAAAAGAATAAAATACATGCCTCAAGTTTTATCGATTATTATTCCCGCTTATAACGAAGCGCGTACGATTCATTTTATTTTGGACAAGGTCAAAGCAGTGCAGTTAATCGGTGGCCTGGAAAAAGAAGTCATCATCGCCAATGATTGTTCAACGGACCAAACAGAAGAAGCGATTCTCCGCTACCAGGCGGCTAATCTGGATTTACCAATCAAATATTACAAGCACGATGTCAACCAGGGAAAAGGTGCCGCTTTACACACGGGCATCCAAAAAGCAACGGGCGATTTTTTGATTATTCAGGATGCAGATCTAGAATACGATCCGGAAGAATACAATATTTTGCTCAAGCCGATACTGGATGATTTTGCGGACGTGGTTTATGGTTCCCGCTTTGTTGGCGGTAAGCCGCACCGGATTTTATTTTATTGGCACTCAATCGGTAATCATTGGCTTACTAACCTTAGCAATATGTTTACTAATTTAAATTTGACGGATATGGAAACCTGCTATAAGCTTTTCCGAACGCCGATGATTCAGCAGCTTTCTTTGATAGAAAAACGGTTTGGTTTTGAGCCGGAGGTAACGGCAAAAATTTCGCGGGTAGAAAAGGTCCGGATTTATGAAGTGGGAATTTCTTACTACGGTCGAACCTATGAGGAAGGAAAAAAGATTGGCTGGAAGGATGGATTTCGGGCGATTTATTGCATTTTGAAATATAATTTATTCAAGAACTAGGAAGTCGCAAAAAATTATCCCAGTACTTTTCTTTGGTCATACTATCCCAGTGAAAGTCCAAAGAGAGAGATAAACGCCAGCGGTGTATAAAGAAAGAGTCCTTTTTTATAGCTAAGTAGTCCTTCCAGTTAATATAAGTGCTTGTCAAAAGCAAGCAAAAAGAGAACTTATAATAAAAACACCTTCACCATCAACACTATTCCAAACAGAACCAATGCCGCTCCACTTACCATCCGCAAAACATGAATATGATAGTCGGTCATGTACCGACGGATATATTTAGCCATGGCAACTTTAAGCGTATCCGTTAAAATAATTGTCAACATCACACCGATAAAAAATAGGGTAGCATAATCGGTAGAGTAGTCTTCACCGAGCATAATTAAACTCATCACACTGAGCCAAAAGAAAAAAGTAAATGGATTGATGGTATTAATTAAAAAACCTTTAGCCCACAGTCCAAGGTAAGTTCTCGCGCCAATCTCGGGACGATTTTCCTGAACAGTGGGTAGTCGCTTGGATTTAGTTAACATCATTCCTACTCCTAATCCAATCAAAATAATACCACCCACCGACCCAAAAGTCGCCTTGAATCCAGACCATTCGGTTACTGCGATCAGAAAGGAGGCGGCAAAAAACACGGTCAAAATAAAAATCAAATCACTGATCCAGATACCCAGCCCGACCATCAGTCCAGCCCGCATTCCACGCTCCACGCCCGCTTGCACAAGTGCAAAGAAAATCGGCCCCAACATGATGGCGAGTATGAGTCCGGTTTGTATACCTTGAAGTAGAGGAAGCATTTTAAGGTGATCTTTTATTTTGAATACACTGTAATCATAAGTTAGTGAAATTTAGGTTACCGTATATTAAGGTTAAAACAAAGTTACGTCCTTTATCCATAGAATGACCTACTTGTTAAGAAACTTAGCAACAACTTTGACGCTGACATAACAGTTTTATCCCCCGGCATTGTTCACTAATATCACCTAGTGCGTAAATACCAAAGCCAGATTGATTTATTTCAATCTGGCTTTAGTATTTTTTTAGCATTTTAAAACAACGACAAATGGGAAATTATCTTCTGCGCTGTTGGGCCGCTCATTTGACTATCGTCTAATCCTGTTGTTTGGGGCACTAGTATCCTTTTAATAAATACCGCATACCGTCCGCCTCAAAAGCACTTAAAGTACGCTTGGGCGTCAGATAAAGATAAACAGGCCCTCCCTTTTCCAATTCAACCTCAATCTGGTATCGCTCTCCATCGGGTGCAGCCGTTTCGTCCTCCCGTTCCGTCGTCTTACGAACCTCATATTCAGTCACTAAATCTTCGGTAGTTCCATCTTCGTAAGTCACAATGGAGCGTACCTTTACTACGCGTCTTTCTTTCAGTTTTATACCCGCTTCTTTCAGCTCCTCCTCGTCCATCATTAATGCTTCGGCGACGGTGGGTAACCCTGCTTCTGCTGCTACTTCATCGTTTTTCTTTTTCTTCTTCTTTTTCCTTTTGTCGATAATTTTCACTGTTTGAATAAATTCAATACTCGTACTATCCCCAAATTTCAATCGCTCCTGCACGCCCCGCTGCGCCTCGTGGATTCGAAAAAATGGGCGAATGGTTGTTCCCCATATGCTATCTTTATCTTCCAGTTCTTGTTCCCAGCGACCCGAAAAAAATGCGTCTTCTTCGTTACGCTGTGCTTCCGGCATCTGCGCCTGGTAGAAAATGAGTTCTTGTTCGTTGGTCGTTCGTTTAAAAATCAAGGCATCCACCTGCGCCCGATTATTCAGCACCATCTTAAGGTGTCCCTGAATCGTTGGATTACGCGCATTCATTAGTAAGAGTTTGTATCCATAATCGGTCGAATTGATATTATTAATATTATAAACACCTTCGATGCCTTCCCCTTTTACAAAAAGGTTGGACTGTGTAATGCCAAAAGAATATTCTCCCGGACTCAATTCTTGCTGAGATTCTCCCTTAATTTCCATGATTCCAGGTACAAAATCATATCCCATTAAATCCGTTGGATCCTTAAATTTTCGGTCAGAGATATAAGAATATTCCTCCTGCGCCATCCCTGAAAAACTAACGGAGATAAAAATTATAAAAAGTAAGTTTTTAAACATGATGTATCAGTTTTCTAAGAAGCTTTTAAATAAAATGCTTCAATTAGTAAATAGTGTTTCAACAGAGACAAAAGGCTTGCCGATTCATTTAATTATATTCAAAACTACCCTTTCAGACGTATTCATGCCCGAAAAAGGAACCGTTTTAGGATACTTTTATCATTTCTATAACTTTTGGAGCGTCGGTACGAGTGTATTGCAATATGCCTACACACCTTTATACACTACCTTTAATACTTCCTTCTCTAGCTTATCCGCCAACTTGGTCATGGCCAGTCCTTCTTTTACCACTTTTTTGGCAAAAGTCTTATCTTTCAACCCTCCTACATTAATCTTTACATTGAGATACGCACCATGTATGGCAGCGCGGGCACAAAGTGCTCCTACTCCCGCGTCGGAGATAGAATTAGGATTCCCCGTTTTAGCCATTGCCTCCATCAATTCAAAAGATGCCAGAGATTGCTCCATAACTGCCAGCGGAACCTCAATGGCCCGACGAGTAGCCGCTTCAATCGCTACGGCTCGAGACTCTTTTTCTTTTTTAGAAGACTTCGGTAATCGAAACGCTTCCATGATTCCGTTAAAAGCATTGGTATCTTGGTCTACCAGTTTTAGCAACTGATCTTTTTGCTGCTGCCCCTTTGCCGCCCAGTCAGAAAACTCCTCCCAACGGTCATCCCATCCTCTTTTGTGGGCTGACAAGTTTGCTACCATTGTTCCCAATGATACACCGAGCGCACCTACATATGCAGCAATTGAACCACCACCCGGGGCGGGACTTTCAGAGGCCGTTTCATCCGAAAAATCTTTTAGGGTACTGTGCACCAATGGCGTATCCGCAATATTTTCCAATTGGTATTCAATGATTTTTTTTCTTGGATCAAAATCACCTAGCTCATCCAGCCCTAACGACTTAACAGCAATCTTAATCAATTCTGCTTCGGAGACACCAATTGACCGCTCTTGCTGTTTTAAAAAATATTTTCCCGTATCCAGCATCACCTCTAAAGGGACTAAACCAACCAGTTCCGATCCCGTAATTCTTAGTCCTCTTTTATTGGCGCTTTTACGACAAGCCTCAAAAGCTACATGCAATGGGGTTACCCTGATATTGGTGAGGTTCATCGAAATTTGTGCAACGCCATATTCTTCAATAAACCAGCCGATCGCCTTGACACCTTTACAAGCACCCGACAGCCGCTTGGGATTGCCTTTCCGATCTTTGATGATAGCACCAGTCACCTTATTCCCTACCCTTTTTACCCGACCATTTTCGCGCACATCAAAAGCCACAGAATTTGCCCGACGAACAGAGGTCGTATTCACATTTACATTGTAAGCGATCAAAAAATCTCTGGCACCAATCGCCGTAGCTCCCGAACGCTCGTTAAACTGTGTTGGTCCATAGTCTGGTTTCCAGTTAGGATTTTTTAATTTTTGGGGTAGGCCCTCGTATTCTCCCGAGCGAACCGTCGCCAAATTACGACGCTCAGGTCGAGTGGCTGCCGACTCATACATATAAACGGGGATATTCAAATCCGCACCAACTCGTTTGGCCAGTTTATGGGCGTACTTGGCCGTCTCTTCCATCGTGATATTGGCAATGGGAATCAGCGGACAAACATCCGTGGCCCCCATGCGAGGATGTTCGCCCTGGTGCTGAGTCATATCAATCAATTCGCCGGCTTTTTTAATGGCTAAATAGGCCGCTTCGATGGTCGGTTGTGGTTCGCCTACGAAAGTGACCACCGTACGATTGGTGGCTTTACCGGGATCAACGTCCAGTAATTTAATGCCTTTCACTTTTTGAATCTCATCCGTAATCTGTTTGATGACATCCGGATTTAATCCATCACTGAAATTGGGAACACATTCGATAAGTTGTTTGGACATGAGTGGGTGTTGAGTTATTGAGTTATTGATTAATAATGAATCTATGGCTTTTAGCCAAAACACGTAATTAAGAATTTTTTAATTAAAAATGTACTTCTTTCGCGTTGACGAACATTAGGAATGAGTTAATAATTTTTCATTATCTAATTATTAATTATCTCTATTTAGAACAAATTTAGATAAAAAAAGAAGAAAGCGGGATTTGTCTGAATATTTATATAAGCGTAACTTTAGTGGGAATCAAAATCGTTTATTATGAAATTCATCTTATTTTGTTTTGCCCTGTTTTTGTTTTGTTGGTCTAGCACTTGTACCATAAATCGCCAGGCGGGTTATCCTTTCAAAGAACCGGACTTACGCTATCCGGCAAAGATAGATTTCAATACCAATATCCTCGAAACTGTTGATCAGAAAAAACCCAAATTGACCGAACAACAGATTCGTGGAAAGAAATTATTTCGAAAAAATTGTGCGAGCTGTCATCGTCGGAATATGGTGGACGACATGACCGGACCAGCATTACGGGGTACCACGGAACGCTGGGCAGGAAGAGAAGAGATACTCTACAATTGGATCAAAAATTCTCAGGCAGTAATTGCTAGTGGCGATGCTTATGCCGTCGCACTGTACAAAGCGTGGGACAATAACGAAATGAATGCTTTTCCGAAGTTAACTGATGAGGATATCGTGGATTTGTTGAGTTATATCGAAAGAGAGTAACCTTACAATAAAGTAGCGGGGAAAATACGTTTAGAAGTTGGTATTTTAGGTTTAAGTTTGTTACCTGAGGTACTGTTCAAAACATAAATTTTCTATAGATGAAATATATACTTACGCTAAGCTGTCTCCTGATATTTCAATCAGCCCTTTTTTCCCAACATAAAAAAAACATCGACTGGTATGAACTCGATGTCCATCACGGTAAATTATTTCAACCCAATACCATTGAGCCCTACAGCGGGACTGCCCACGAAAAATTTGGCGACGGGAGCAAAGCAAAAAAAGTTCCCATCAAAGATGGAAAGGTCAACGGCAAGGTAGAAGAATGGGCCATGAACGGTCAAAAAATTTCTGAACTAGCATATGTCATGGGGACGCCACAAGGAATGGAAAAACGATGGTACGAATCCGGAAAGAAAAAATTGGAAGCTACTTACGTCAATGGTACTATCGATGGCTTGGTTACCGAATGGTACGAAAACGGGATTAAACAATCCGAAGGTACCTTTAAACAGGCCATTGAGGAAGGAGATCATTACTGGTGGTTTAATAATGGTACCAAGGAACGACAGATTCCTTACAAAAATGGGAAAGCCAACGGGCTCGTCAAAAACTGGCATTTTAACGGAAATAAAAGATTAGAAGGTAATTTTAAAGATGGTATGGAAAACGGCGATTTTACCGAATGGCACATCAACGGCGAAATATCCATTACCGGTACCTATAGCATGGGCAAAAAGAATGGCATCTTTAAAACCTACTCTAAAAAAGGAATTCTGCTACAAGAACAAACCTACGACCAGGGAACACTTACCAAGGATCTTAACTACCGCAGTGGCAACATTAACTGGTCCGGCGGCTATACTCAGGTTTTTAATGGGAAGGAAAGTTTTTACACCGTAGATATTACCGGGCCCGACGTTTATCCCCGTGAATCTACCAGAGATATTATCTACGTAGTGGATCGATATTTTTTGCAATTATTAAACACGCCCATTGATTTATTTCAGAAAACTGACTTATCGCCAAAAGATGACTCCGAAATTTTAAAAAAATTCGTATCTTTTGAGTCTAAATACATAGAAGAAAAGTCGGGAAAAAAAATTGAGGTGATTGCTAAGCCGGGGGTTACAACTACCGGAATACCTTATATCCACTGGTATTTCAAACCAACACCAAAAGAAAACACCCCCGTCACTCCAAGAACGGTCAAAGAAGAACACTATATTTCGCTATTATGTAACCAGGAGATTCTAAGTCTTTATGGTCTGGTGACGCAGGTAAATGATCCGGAAGCAGTGCAACAGATGATGATAAAAGTAGCAAATACTCTAAAAATTTCTGACGAGCGAATTGAATTAAATGAATTAAACCAACAATTACATAACCGTTGAATTATTGGCGTAAGCCACCACCCAATATTAAAACCGTAGCTAATGAAATTTTTATTACCATTTAGTGTTTTAATTTTCCTTTTCTCGTCTCCTGCGGTTGCTCAAACGGTTACCGTTTCCGAAGAGATCTCAATTCGCAATGACAATGCGTATGATATTATTGGGAAAATGGGTGAACGGTTTTTACTCTATGAGGAGCAGACCAATAAAGTAGAAATCCAGGCATTCGATATGCGAATGCGACAAAGCTGGAACAAAGAATTAAAGTTTGAACACAAACGTTTCGACATCGTAGGACTCATTCCAGACCGCAATAGTTTTAGTATCATCTACCAGTATAAAAAGAAACGCAAAGAATATCTCCGAGTTCAAAAATACGACGCTGCGGCCAACATGGTCGATTCGGCTACTATCATAGAATATCCTACCACCTTCGGAGCCCCCGCTCATCAGATGATCTATTCAGAAAACAAAAAAAAGGCACTCATTTATAGCATTAAAAACCAAAGCGATATCAAAGCCATCTCCTACGACCTAGTCAATAAGAGGGTACTGTGGGAGGCCAATTTTGAAATTGATGATAGCCAGTTTTCCAACGAACACATTGAGATAATGCTTAACAACAAAGGGGTCATGTACTTGGTGATGAGTAAAAATAATCGTAAAAATAAAATTGACGAGCACCATTATCTGATCTATCGGTGTGGAAAACAAAATGAGGTCGTCGAGGCTTTTTTATTACCAATGGATAGCAAACTGACTTACAGTGTCTCTTTTGATTACGATAACCGTAATCAGGTATTAGTGGCCGGTGGCTTATTTACAGTTAAAAATAGAAGCCGAGCGGAAGGTTACTTTACGATGCATATTCCAGACTATGATTTTGGTAAATACCGACTAAGCTACCATGACTTTGAAGAACAACTCATCTCCGATCTGGAAGGTAAAGTTGTAAAAGATTTTAAAGGCCTGGAAAATGTTCGCATTCAAGACATTGTGCTCAGAAAAGATGGCGGAATGTTATTGATGTTTGAGCGTACCAAAGAATACGAACGACGAATGGCTTCGGCGGGTCGTGGCCTGGTGGGGGCAGATGGCTTACGTTATATCGTAGATTATTATTATGACCACGTCTTCATCGTAGCAGTTCATCCGGACGGAACGCCACACTGGGATCAAATTCTACATAAAAAACAATACTCGCAGGATGATAACGCTATTTTCTCCAGCTACTTTATTTTAAAAACACCTTCACAACTTCGGCTCCTCTTCAACGATGATATCAAACTGGAAAGTACCGTCAGCGAATACGTCATCAATAGCAAGGGAGAATATGATCGCAATAGCGTGATGAGTACTAAAAATCAAGAGATAAAATTACGTTTTCGAGATGCAGTGCAGGTAGCGTCGAATGAGGTGATCGTGCCAAGTGAACGGCGGAATCGTTTGAAGCTTGTTCGAGTGACGTTTTGACTTCGAGGTTTTTTGAACTCACCTCTCAGCGAGTCGTCTCAATGGAAGACTCCCTTACAAAATTTGCCCACACGCACTCCGCTCCCGCTCGTTTGAACGTCTCGTCCAGAAACGTCCTCACCGAAGTAAATTTCCAAGATCACCCGCTCGTTTAGACCGATCTGAACTATAAATCTGCGATACAAACTCATCGAACGCTATTCTCAAACTTCTCTTACCTTTGCACAGACCATAAAATAGTT
>Ga0114957_1004973_pt1 | contig 11192 bp, 8 predicted proteins | sample BantaG_FD_87175 | JGI IMG/M metagenome (GOLD analysis project Ga0114957, IMG submission 87175) | Marine algal microbial communities from Bantry Bay, Ireland - BantryBay_4 metaG | ecosystem: Host-associated > Algae > Red algae > Unclassified | place: Bantry Bay, Ireland | collected 2014-11-21 | reverse complement strand
TTTTTCATCATATTTCATAAAAAATCCTCGATGTAACACAGGCTATATCTACGTTTTTTTATTTTATCTGATAAAAAAATAAGCTCAAAATAACTTATGAATAATTGTGAACATGAACTTATTTAGAAATAAAAAAAAGTGAAAAATGAGTTTATCAAAACAAATTGCCCAACATGTAAGAGATATTTATTTTGGTAAAAACTGGACCAATTCAAATTTTAAAGAAAAGTTAGCAGAGGTTGATTGGAAAGAAGCGACGACCCAAGTTAATTCTTACAATACGATTGCGATGTTGGTTTTCCATACCAATTATTATTTAGCTGGAATTATGAACGTATTAAAAGGTGGGACGCTCGATATTCGAGATAAATTTAGTTATGAATTACCGCCAATTGAATCAGAAGAAGATTGGCAAAAAATAAAAGATAAAGCTTTTGAGGAAGGGGAGGAATATGCTAAATTAATTGAGGCAATGCCTGAGGAGAAATTTTGGGAAAATTTTGTCAAAGAAGATTACGGAAATTATTATCGAAATATTCATGGCTCGATTGAACATTTGTATTATCATTTTGGGCAAATTGTTTTAATTAGAAAATCTATTTTGGAAGGGGAGGAATCAGTTTGAATATATGGAAAGAAGTGTTGTTGTAAATGAAGCAGCTATACTCACAAAGTGACTTCGAGTCGAATGTAGTCAACTTCCATACGGACACGTAAGCGTTTTGAATTTTGAATATCCAACACCCAACAAGGAATTTCCAATATCGAACCTTGCAAAGTGCTAGTCATTGTGGGGGAAATTGGATATTCCTTGTTGAGTATTGGATATTCAAAAAATCCTTAAGTTGACGACATTCGACTTCGAGTCATCTTGTGAGCCGGGATCATACATTCCTTAGGATACAATTCTACTTTTTATAAATTTAATTTGTCCATTGTGATTCGACTCGTGTTCGACCACATGAAACCATTTGCAATAATTATTGGTCGGTTCTCTCCACATCCAATTTGGATCTATTTTTAATAACCATTCATCATCTTGGTTAGCTAATTCTTTGAGCGAATGTTCCCGCACTCGATTTAATTTTTCCAAGTAAAAATCTAAATTATTCCCTTTGATTTTTTTTCTACCTTTATTGCCAAGACCCATTGCTGTGCTAAATTCTTTATCATCTTTTTTTTCCCAATCTCCCCATTTTTTTCCTTCTAAAGTATTGATTTGATAAAACCGTTCCGTCGCAGCTAAATGCCAAAGCATGGCTCCAATTGAATTCGAATTTTTATCATGTAAGTAATCTAAATCTTTAATAGACATTCCTTGAACTGAACTAAGAACAGTATCTCTCATCCAATTCATCATAGAAACAAGCGTTCCAATTTGAGGTGTGTACCCATCTTTTGGACCAATATAATTGATGCTATTATTTTGGGAAATGGAAGGAGATTGATTGGCAAAATTCGTTTGCGGCAAAGTTAAAATTGAACCAGTTGCTAAAGTTAAAGTGACTGACTTTTTAATAAATTTTCTTCGCGAGCTTGGATTGATTTTCTTTTGCATAAGCTTTTATTAAGTTTTATTTTTTGAAAAAAATATTTTAAACTTAATCAAAAAAAGAGGAAAGGTTATTCTCTTATTTACTTTTAACAACTTAATAACTTCTTTATTGATTTGATTATTGACAAGGTGACTTTAGAGTCACCTTGTCAATAGGAATCAATTTTTTGTAAAAACTACAAAGGAATATTCCCATGTTTTTTCTTAGGTAATTGCACCGATTTATTTTCCAAACTAGCAAATGCTTTAATCAATTTTCGCCTAGTATCTTTTGGTAAAATAACTTCGTCGATAAAACCTCTTCGAGCAGCTCGATAAGGATTGGCAAACTTTTCAGCGTATTCTTTTTCCTTGGCTGAAAGTTCTGCTTCGGGATCTTTTGCAGCTTTAATTTCTTTTCGGAAAATAATTTCACTCGCCCCTTTTGCACCCATAACTGCAATCTCTGCATTGGGATAAGCGAAGTTCATATCTGCGCCTATGTGCTTAGAGTTCATTACATCGTATGCACCTCCATAGGCTTTTCGAGTGATCACAGAAATACGAGGAACGGTCGCTTCACTCAAGGCATAAAGTAATTTTGCACCATTGGTGATAATTCCATTCCACTCTTGATTGGTTCCTGGTAGAAAACCTGGAACGTCCACTAAAACTAATAATGGAATATTAAAGCAATCACAAAAACGAGTAAACCGTGCTGCCTTTTTTGAACTATCGACATCTAACACACCTGCCAAACACATCGGTTGATTGGCAACGATACCGATACTACGTCCTGCAAGTCTAGCAAAACCCACCACAATGTTTTCTGCATAATTTTTATGTATTTCAAAAAAGGTTTGCTTATCCGTAATTCCCTCAATGATGTCTCGCATATCATAAGGTTGGTTGGCACTTTCGGGAATAATAGTTTCCAATTCTTCTCGAACTTCATCTCCCATTTCGTAAGGCAATCGGGTAGGAGTGTCCTCACAATTTTGTGGCATATAACTTAAGAGTGTTTTTATTTTTTCGATACAATCAATATCATTTCCTGCGGTCAAATGTGTGACTCCTGACTTGGTGGAGTGCGCACTTGCACCTCCGAGTTCTTCCGAAGTGACTTCTTCGTTGGTGACAGTTTTTACAACATTCGGGCCGGTGACAAACATGTAACTGGTATTTTCGACCATGATCGTAAAGTCCGTCATCGCTGGTGAATAAACTGCTCCACCTGCACAAGGGCCCATGATTGCCGAGATTTGCGGAACGACTCCTGATGCCATCACATTACGATAAAAAATATCTGCATAACCTCCGAGCGAGCGAACGCCTTCTTGAATTCTTGCTCCTCCACTATCGTTGAGACCAATGACTGGTGCGCCAACTTTCATGGCAGTATCCATTATTTTGCAAATCTTCTCGGCATGAGTTTCGGAAAGTGCTCCTCCAAAAACGGTAAAGTCTTGTGCGAAAACATACACTAATCGTTGATTGATTGTTCCATAACCAGTTACGACTCCGTCGCCATAAAATTGTTGGTCTTCCATTCCGAAGTCGGTAGTTCGGTGGGTAACGAGCATTCCGATTTCTTCGAATGATCCTTCGTCCAGGAGGAAATGAACTCGTTCACGGGCGGTGAGTTTTCCTTTTTTATGTTGCTTGTCGATTCGGACTTGACCGCCACCGAGGTGGGCTTCGGATATTTTTTGATTTAGGATTTCTACTTTTTTTGACATTGTAATATTCTTTTTTCTATATTTTTTTTTATTTGTAACAATACATTTACGGAGTCATTATCCCCTCAATCATAATCTCCAAAATCTGCGAAGCCGCCTCCGAAATAACCGTCCCCGGCCCAAACACACCAACCACTCCCGCCTTAAATAAAAAATCATAATCCTTTGGCGGAATCACTCCACCAGTAATGACCATAATATCTTCTCGCTCTAATTTTTTTAATTCTTTGATCACTTGCGGCACCAAAGTTTTATGTCCAGCAGCCAAAGATGAAATGCCTAAAATATGAACATCATTTTCGACTGCTTGCCTAGCCGCTTCTTCAGGTGTTTGGAAAAGTGGGCCGACATCTACATCAAAACCAATGTCTGCAAAACTTGTCGCAATTACTTTCGATCCTCGATCATGTCCATCTTGTCCTAGTTTGGCAACCATGATTCTTGGACGACGACCTTCTAGTTGGGCAAACTTTTCAGAAAGTTCTCTCGCTTTATTGAAATCTTTATTGTTAGAAATTTCATTGGAATATGCTCCCGTAATTGTTTTGTTATTTGCTTTAAATCTTCCAAATTCTTTTTCCATAGCATCTGATATTTCGCCAAGTGTTGCTCGAAGTCGAGCTGCTTTGATGGCGCAATCGAGTAAGTTTCCTTTTTCCGTTTTGGCGCAAGAAGTTAATTTTTTTAGCGCAGCTTGAACTGCTTTTTCATCTCGGTTTGCTTTAGTTCTTTTAAGTCGATTGACTTGTGATTTTCGTACCGCAGAGTTGTCCACTTCCAAGGTATCTAAAATAGCATCTTCTTGATGTTGGAAAATATTGACTCCGATAATTTTATCAATACCGCTGTCGATTCTAGCTTGCTTTCGAGCAGCAGCTTCTTCGATTCTAAGTTTGGGTAAACCATTTTCGATTGCTTTAGCCATGCCGCCCAACTCTTCGATTTCCTCAATTAATTTCCACGCTTTTTCTGCAATTTCTTTGGTCAAATATTCCACATAATATGAGCCGCCCCAAGGATCAACGACATCAGTAATATTAGTTTCTTGCTGCAAATACTTTTGGGTGTCCCGAGCAATTTTTGCAGAAAAATCTGTTGGCAAAGCAATCGCTTCATCCAACGAATTGGTATGTAAAGATTGCGTTCCACCAAAGATAGCAGACATTCCTTCAATCGTCGTTCTGGCTATATTATTGAATGGATCTTGCGCTGTCAAACTCCAACCTGAAGTTTGAGAATGCGTCCGAAGAGCCATAGATTTTGGGTTAGTTGGATGGAATTGTTTGACGATTTTTGCCCACAACATTCTAGCTGCTCGCATCTTGGCAATTTCCATAAAATGATTCATTCCAATTCCCCAAAAGAAAGATAGGCGAGGAGCAAAGTCATCAATTTTTAATCCTGCTTTTAATCCTGTTCGGATATATTCTAAGCCGTCTGCCAGCGTATATGCCAATTCAATATCTGCTGATGCACCTGCTTCGTGCATATGGTAACCGCTGATGCTGATTGAATTAAATTTTGGTATATTTTGTGAAGCGTATTCGAAAATATCGCCGATGATTCGCATAGAAGGTTGCGGTGGATAAATGTAAGTGTTCCGCACCATGAACTCTTTTAAAATATCATTTTGAATCGTTCCACTTAGTTTAGATTGATCGACTCCTTGCTCTTCTGCTGCGACAATGAAAAACGCCATAATCGGTAAAACTGCTCCATTCATCGTCATGGAAACCGACATTTTATCCAAAGGAATTTTGTCAAAAAGAATTTTCATATCCTCGACGGAATCAATTGCTACTCCTGCCATTCCAACATCGCCTGTCACTCGTGGATGATCTGAATCATAGCCTCGATGCGTCGCCAAATCAAAAGCAACCGACAATCCTTTTTGTCCTTGCGCTAAATTTTTCCTGTAAAATTCATTGCTTTTTTTTGCGGTGGAAAAACCTGCGTATTGCCTAATCGTCCAAGGTCGAACGGCATACATTGAACTGTATGGACCACGCAAGTAAGGTGGAATTCCAGCGATATAATTGAGGTGTTTTACATTTTTAATATCGTTTGCATCAAAATGTAAAGGTATTGTTATTCCTTCGGGGGTTTTCCACGGAGTTGCTTTCTTTTTGGAAGAAGTGGAAGGTGTTTTTCGTTGATATTTTATTTTACTGAAGTCGGGTTTTTTCATAAAATTTTTTTAAAACTTTAAGAAGCCATAGGGGAATATTGAATATTGAATATCGAAGTTTGACGATATTATTTTTTTGTGGTCTTTGAGAAATTTCGTCAAACTTCTCAAATGGATATTCCTTGTTCGATATTCGATATTCCATCACATTTGCTCCTTTTCAAATCCTAGATTTTTTCCAATTTGAGTCACTATTTTCAACAACTTTCAACTGTTCTTTTTCTTCCAAAAATAATTGCAACGCCAAGGCTGCCGCAATTTCTGGTTCCTCTTTTTGATCTTCTAAAAGTTGCTCAGGTGAGAAATAATTTTTGACAAAATGAGTATCAAATTTCCCACTTGTAAATGCTTCATGTTCGCAAACAAATTTTCCAAATGGAAGGGTAGTCGCTACTCCTTCGATTTGATAATCTTCGATTGCTTTGAGCATCAGACCGATCGCTTCCTCTCTCGTTTTTCCGTAGGTAATTAATTTGGCGATCATCGGATCATAATAAATTGGAATATCTTGCCCTTGCTCATAACCATCATCCAATCGAACGCCTTCTCCTTCGGGACGGATATATGTTTCCAAAGTTCCGACGTTGGGCAAAAAATTATTTAAAGGATCTTCTGCATAAATTCTTAATTCTAAAGCATGACCGTTGATCGTTAAATCATCTTGAATGAAAGATAATTTTTCTCCCCTTGCCACTTTAATTTGCTGCTCGACTAAATCAATTCCTGAAATCAATTCAGAAACTGGATGCTCCACTTGCAGTCGAGTGTTCATTTCTAAAAAATAAAAATTCATGTTTTCATCCAACAAAAATTCTACTGTTCCTGCATTTACATAGTCACAGGCTTTGGCGACTTTGATGGCAGCATCTCCCATGGCTGCTCGAAGTTCAGGAGTCAAAACAATGGAAGGTGCTTCCTCGACTACTTTTTGATGACGACGCTGAACACTACATTCTCTTTCAAAAAGATGGACCACATTTCCGTGAGTGTCTGCTAAAACTTGAATCTCAATATGTCGAGGCGAGGTAACATATTTTTCGATAAAAACAGAACCATCGCCAAATGCTGAGATCGCTTCTGAAATCGCTCGCTCCATTTGTTCTGGTAATTCTTTTTCATTTTCGACGACACGCATTCCTTTTCCACCACCTCCTGCAGAGGCTTTGATTAATATAGGATAACCGATTTCACCTGCTATTTTTTTGGCTAATTTTACATCGGTGATCGCTTCTTCGATTCCTGGAACCATGGGAATTTCGTAAGCTTTGACCGCTTCTTTGGCAGCTAATTTACTTCCCATGACTTCGATGGCGTGAGTTCCTGGGCCGATAAAAATGATGCCGTTTTCTTTTGCCATTTTTGCGAAAGCGGAATTTTCACTTAGAAATCCGTAGCCTGGGTGGATAGCGTCTGCACCAGTATCTTTGGCGGCTTGGATGACTTTTTCCATTTTTAAGTAGGACTCAGAAGAGGGTGCTGGACCAAGTAAAACTGCTTCGTCTGCGAAGCGAGTATGTCGAGCGTTTCGATCTGCTTCGGAATATACGGCTACAGTTTTGATGCCCATTTTTTTTGCGGAGCGCATGACTCGTAGGGCGATTTCTCCTCGGTTGGCTATAAGTATTTTTTTCATATTTCTTTTTTTTAGGTCAGCTAAAGCAGACCACCACGTGTTAATTTATTCCAAGCTGCTTCTGCGAGGTCGTCTGTCAATTTCTCTAAATAATAACTCCCCGCCGCAGGATCTTGCACTTTATCCATATAACTTTCCAACTGCATCAAATGTTGAATATTCAACGAAATTCTTTGGTCGTTTAAAATGGCTGTTTTGTTTTTTAAATTTTTAGAAGGATAAATGTATAATCGATTTGTTCCTCCAATCACAGCAGACATCGCTTGCGAAGTTGCTTTTATTTTATTATAATTTTCGTCGTCGGTTTGAGTATGGGTCGTTAAATGTGTTTCTATGGTTATGGTCGATTTTAAAGAACCTTTCCAACTTTTGACGACTAAATTCCAAAGGATTTTTAAGGCCCTGATTTTTGCAATATTTAAAAAATAGGAATCATCGAGTTGAATGGAAAATTGAATGTTGGCAATTAGATTTTTTAAGGGTAAATCTTTTTTATTCCATTTTTCCAAATAAGCATTTGCTTTTGAAATCGTTTGTACCAATTCTTCCACGACGTTTTTTTGACTTTGATAAAAGTTACGTGCGTTTATTGTTATAAAATTGGCAAGCGGAAGTTGGTTGGAGAAATTTTGAACTGCTTGATAATCTGCTAGAGGAATCGTAGTGCCATCTTTAAATTGGAAAGACGCAGCTACCTTTTTTAAATTTTGATTTTTGTCTTTTAATATAGCGAGGAAGTTTTGCACGACTCCTTTCCAAGTTTTTTTAGGAAAAATAAAATGCGTCGAAATCCATTCATGGTTGATTCCTGTGAGTAGAATTTGCAACTCTTTTTTTGTCGGATTTTTTTCTAATTCAAAACATAAAGCATCTGCTCCTTTTTCCAAAAGAAAGAGTGCTTCCTTATTCGCAGTTTTTACATTTTTAACAATAATCCGAACTCCTTTTTCCCAATCATTGGAATTTCTATTTTCCAAAAGAGGTTGAGGTAGTTCTTCCAAATCATCGGAATGTGCAAACGGAGAGACGATCAAATTTTCGTTGATTTTCCAATTCAAATTTTCGATTGGTTTTCCTTTTAAATCCTTTTCGACTTTCGCTAACCAATCTTTTTTTGATGATTTTTTAAAATCCTTAAATAATGATTTCATGAAATTTATTTTCAAGATTTGTGAAAATTCGCTCAAAGATATTCAAACAAAACTAAGGGACAAAGTCTGTTTTCTTTTTTTTGAGAATGTTGAAATATGTTTGAGGAGGTTTTCTTTTATTATTGGTTAATAGGTTAAGTTTGGTATGTTTTGGGTCTCCCACAGTTCTACTTTTTTTTTCCTTAATGAAAAATAAAGTAGCAAAAAAAAAATCAAGGCTGTATTCTTTTTTTAACGGAAAATTGAATTCAAAAAGGCTAAACAGTTTAAACTCGCCCGACAAGTAAATCTAATTTCTCCTGCGTCGGAAAGGTTTACTAAGTCGGTCTCAAACAGTAAACTGTTCTTAACGCCTTTTTAAACACAATTTTCCTAAAAAGAATAAGGCCGAGAAGTAAATGGCAACGTTGGTTTTAATTGGAAGATAAGGCTTCGGTTTTAGGATTGGTCTTTTTTTTTCAATAAGAGGAAATAGTATAATTCCCATGGTTCTCATTTTATTTTAAAAAATGTTGGGAAATGGGAAAGATTTAGATAATTTCCGTTTCTATTTTTAAAACGAAAAGCTAAAAGATGCAATTATCAACTTTAGATTGGACCATAGTGGCATTCTACTTTTTATTTGTCTTAACTGTGGGACTTTGGTTTTCAAAAAAAGCGGGTTCAAATATTACAGAGTATTTTCTTTCTGGTCGAAATATGCCTTGGTTTCTTTTAGGTATTTCGATGGTTGCCACAACTTTTTCTGCTGATACTCCCAACTTGGTTACTGACTTGGTTCGACAAGATGGCGTGTCTGGAAATTGGGGTTGGTGGGCATTTTTACTTTCAGGAATGCTAACTGTTTTTGTATATGCAAAACTATGGAGACGGTCAAAAGTATTAACTGATATTGAGTTTTATGAATTAAGATATAGTGGGAAAGCCGCCACTTTTTTGAGAGGATTTAGAGCATTGTATTTAGGTTTTATTTTTAATGTTTTAGTCATGGGCGCAGTTTCTTTAGCTGCTGTAAAATTTGGAGAAACGATTTTAGGTTGGGAGGGCTGGAAAACTTTATTAATAGCAGGGTCGATTACTCTTTTATACACAGCTTTTGGAGGATTGAAGGCTATTATTGTTACTGATTTTGTTCAATTTTTCCTTGCAATTATAGGCTCGATTTGGGCATGTGTATATATTGTTACAACAGAGGTAGGAGGACTGGATTCCTTATTGTCCAATGTGAATGTAAGTGATATGACGGCTCTTGTGCCAGATTTTTCCAATCCTAATGTTTGGATTCCTGTACTAATAGTTCCCTTAGCGGTACAATGGTGGGCGTCTTATTATCCTGGAGCAGAACCAGGTGGAGGTGGATATATCGCACAAAGAATGTTCTCGGCTAAAGATGAAAAAAATGCAATTGGTGCGACGCTTCTATTTAATGTAGCTCATTATGCTTTACGACCTTGGCCTTGGATTTTGATTGCCTTAGCTTCGTTAGTCCTTTTTCCAAAAGATATAATGAAGGAAGATAAAATTGTTTTGAAAGCAGGCGGAAAAGAAAAATTGGAAGAGATGGTCATTCCATTTGCCAAAAAAAATATTACGGAATTAGTAGCAAGTCATGAGTATTTGATAAGTGAGTTAGAGGAAAATAATGACATGACATTAAAAGAAAATATGGATAAGAAACAGGCTTATCTTGCTGATGTTAAATTGATTTCGGAAAATAAAAACAACCTAGAAATTCAATCTTGGGCTTATTTGTATCTATTAAAAAATAGTACAAAGAATAAGGATGGTGTTTTAGAATTTAATGATTTAGATAAAAGACAAGACCCTATAAAGTCAAAAGAACTTACCCGAGTATTTATGTATGCGCCAGATATTTCTGCTGATAAAATTGGTCATGATTTAGGTTATCCTTTGATGTTGACTTTTCTTCCGTCAGGATTATTAGGTTTGGTCGCAGCGTCTTTGATTGCTGCATTTATGTCAACGATGTCAACTCAGATTAATCTTGGAGCGTCTTATTTGGTCAATGATTTTTATCAAAGATTTATTCAACCAGATGCTACTCAAAAACAATTAATTACTGCTGCAAGGTTATTTACAATTGCAAGTGCCATATTTGGATTGGGATTAGGATTGTGGCTTACTAGTGCTGCTCAAGCTTTTAATATGTTATTATTGTTAGGTGCGGGGACAGGGGCAATTTATCTTTTGAGATGGTTTTGGTGGCGAATAAATGCGATGACGGAAATAGTTGCAATGATTGCTTCTTTGATCATTGCAGGATTTTTTACTTTTGGCAATCATGGATTTGAAGGATGGCAAACTGTTGTCATTGGAGCAATTTTGACAACAATTGTTTGGGTGGTGGCTGCATTCATTACTGAACCGACAGATGATGAAACTTTACGAAATTTTTATAAAAAAATTCGCCCAACTGGAAGTGGATGGAATGCTGTAATTGAAAAAGCAAATGCAGAAGGTGTAAATATAGTCAAAGAAAAAAGTCATTACCGCTGGAGATATTATGTTGGGTGGTGGGATGTGTGGCGGTTTATGCTGCCTTGTTTGCGACTGGGAATTGGATTTATGGAAATACTTCAATTGCTTTTTTCTTGACGGTTATTTCTGCCTTGGGTTTTGCGTTTTTATTTAGAGCTTGGGGAAGTTTAAAAACTGATTAGATGGATGATGTAATGGGTTGATGGATAATTTGGTTGAGAAGAAATAAGTTAAGGAACGGTTCAATAATCGTGATTTATTCATGTAATGTTCCTAAGGTTTTACCTTTACTATGTAGTGAATTTTTTTTTACAATAATTTACTCAGGCAAAGTTCAATAATAAACTTACATTCTTGACTGTTTCTTTTGTTCCTATTTTTCACTTTGAAATCAGTCATTTATCCAGATAAACTCGTGCTTTCAAAATAAAAACTAGAAACAAAATAA
>Ga0114957_1004972_pt1 | contig 11192 bp, 7 predicted proteins | sample BantaG_FD_87175 | JGI IMG/M metagenome (GOLD analysis project Ga0114957, IMG submission 87175) | Marine algal microbial communities from Bantry Bay, Ireland - BantryBay_4 metaG | ecosystem: Host-associated > Algae > Red algae > Unclassified | place: Bantry Bay, Ireland | collected 2014-11-21 | reverse complement strand
TAATGACTAATCCCGCCACCACTACAGCCTCTCTTTATCAAGTACGTTTCAAATTTATTAAGCAACCTGACATCGATATCAGAGAAAAGCAAAACCTTTCTTTTACCATAAAATTTAAACAACTGATTTCTCAGAACAACATAACCATGAGCAGTATTTACTTGACCCCGATCCTTAAAATTATCAATCAACTCCTGCATGTAATCATAAACCGTCATTTGCTTTTTATTGCCGGTAAATAAATCCTTAAAAAGTTGGGGAGAAAAAGCTTTATCCGTTCTTCGAATTTCATCAAAGACATTTCTTGCCTTCAAAAGTAATTCTCTCAAGACCGCATTCTTAACCTTATGATTTTCCATACTTCGCTTAAACTCACGAGCCCGGCTATCCCACTTTTTTTCCTCCGTTCTATAGCCGGTCCGAATCCGAAAGGATTTACTATTGTGGGTAATGATGAGCATTACCGGATAGGTATCATTGGTTAAAGATTTTCCTTTGTACAGGGTAATTTTGGCGGTAGGCATTGTGAAACTAATTGTTTGTTTGTGTCAATATTTATGCTGTTTATTGATATTGTAAAGATACTAAAATTTAGTATTAATACTGTATTTTATTGATTTTCAGTTGGTTAAAATGAAATTTAAGTTCGGAATTAAAAACAAAAAGTATATAATTTTCGGATGAGGGCGTGGGGTCGCCAAATAAAATCGGGTCCTCCTAGTATAAAACAAGTATCTGGGAATCAACTGCTTATAAACAGAAAAAGCCAATCGGAGTGATTGGCTTTTTTGTTGGTGTCAACAAATATAGATATGGATTTTCTTATTTTGCTTTATTGTGGTATAGTAAAATGATCATGTATCATTTTTACTATTTTCAGGTGCCAGAGTAAAAAAAATTGAAGCCGCCCTGTTTTTGGAAACGTCTAAACTGTCGATTGGATTTTTTGCCCCAAAAGCTTCCACTTTAACGGAATAGTTCTTATTCCATAAGTGTTCAAATAAACGATTTACTCGATGTCGGGATAATTGAATATTGAAGTCTGTCAATCCTGTTTCTCCTAACGAACAAGCATGCCCTTCTCCTCCGTAGGGGATCAATTCTTCCTCTACAATTTTTTTCAAATCCGAAAAAACCCGATAATATTTAGGAGATAATTGGGAGGTATTGATATTATAATGAGCATATAATTCAATCATATCTTTATTTGTTCTAGTAATATATAGAGTGTCTTGAGGTTCGTTCTTAATTTCATGATTTTTTAACACGGCCAGCATTTTCTGGTAGACTTTTGCTAGACGATCAGCAGGTGTTTTTGGTGGATTTGGAGTTACTGGCTTTCGTTTTTCATCACAAAGATTCGCATCAATCCAGTTGTTTTTAATAAAATGCTCACAGATAAAAGAATACGCTTGTGGGGCATCCTGTTTTTTATCTTCAAAAAAGTGATAAAGTGGATCGCGTACTATCGGATTCTCGTTTTCTGGCAATGCTAATTTTTTAATAACAAACCTGGCAATGTGCGTATATGCACTATCCGTATAAACACAGTTTTGCAACATCGTCGAATCAAAATAAGTAATGACGTCCAGAATATTTGCTGCCGAATTTATCTTAAGGAGTGGTAATAATTGCGCTTGTTGGCAAGGTTGATTGATTAATGCTTCAAAATCTTTAACTTTAATCTTTATCTCAGAACCAGAACTAAGAATACCATCCGAGAATTTCACCGCCAATTTATAGCCATCGTTTATTTTTGATACTCGCCCTGTGATATGATCATCTTCGGGTACCAAATCGAACCACCCTGGCACATATGGTATATGATTCCATATATAATGGTATATTCCGCTCCATATCCATCGGTTAGGTTCCATCTTCCCCAATTCTTGTGTTCGATGAATTCGAATAGTCGTCAAATATTTCGACCAAAATTTATTTTCTGGATCGTTGACAACCTTGTTAAAAATATCATCCCCATGAACCGGTTGATGCGTATATTCTTTAAAGTCATAAATAGCTAGTTTGGTTGTAGTACTATTTTCGCTTTTATGGAAGTAGGGGAAATTATACGCTCCTGAAATTAGATAAAAAACGAGGGCTGGTATAGCCAGTTTTTTAGTAAGCTCCCAAAGAAACCGACGGGTATAAAAAAGACTATCTGACGGATCCATTTCAGCCACCTTCTCCGTAAGATTTTGAATGTTTCTGCTAAGTATAATAATATCTTCATCTGTTCTTGAAAAGGGGAATATTAACTTCCAAAAATTTTCTTTTCGAAAATTTTTCACCTCTTTTCTAAGATCCCGATTTCTTTTAGAATTGAAACCAGAGGCACCTTTATTTAGATGCTTGATTAATTCGCGATAAGACATCCAAAGTTTCGATCGGCTAATTTGTATATTTACCTTATCTATTAATTTCATGGGATTATTTTAATTTTTTTCTAGAATATCATGCTGGAGTGTTTGCTGCCCACTTTTTTTAAACCATTTTTTAATTTTTTCATTTTTAAGGGTTACCCAAAGTAAAAAGCGTTTCGACCAATTAGGTGGTGCTTCTTTTTCTGATAGTTCGATATTTTCGTGACCAGGAAGAGTGGCTTTTATTTTCTTAAACTCTATAATTACCTTATCTACGTTTCCATGTTCTGCTAGTAACGTATAAAAGCGCTTAATCAATACCTTACTCTCCTCTATATCAGCGTCTGCCTTAAAACCCAGGATTGGAATAATTGGCGTTCCTTTGATCTTATTTATATCGCGTATTTTTTCTGCAAAATAAGTTGAGTTACAATTATGTAAAAAAATAAATTGAAGATTCTTGCTATAACTCATTATCCAATCAGCGACTTCTTCATAGTCAATTTGAGTTGGTGCTCTATTACCTTGTTTCTTTTTAAACGAAAAGTTAGTTTTAGAGCCATGTCCAGAGATATGCAGGATATGAAAATTTTTGTTTTTTAAGGCATTGATAAAATTTAGGATAGTACCATGTGTGATCTTTTCTGTATTGAATAAAGCAGTTTCATTTTCTTTCAAAATGCGGTAAATAATATCCAGCTCTCCACTAGTATCCGTATATTCTTGTGTTTCTGCTCCTACCAATAAGGTCTGTAAATCAAATTGATCTCCCACTATATCTTTGATCAGGCTTTGAACCTCTTTAAATTTTTCATTTAAATCTTTTTTTTGTTTCTTTTTTTGCAACAAAGCCGATTCTATTACCAATTGGTTTAATTTATTTTGTTTAGAATCTTCTATTATGTTCTTCATTGAAGATTGTTCCCGTAACCATTTTTGCAACTCTTTGGGAAGTTGGATATGGACATTGTCTTTATTTATGGTAAATAAATTCATGAGAATGTAAATTTAAAATTTTGCTAAATTGAAAACGGGGCTTGATTATAAAATGCATTATTTATTCTTCCTTCTTTATGCATTTTAGGATTCTGTACCTTAGGCATGTTAAGATTTATGGTATTGAAAAAGTCGTTATAGCTTCCTTGAAAAGCTCCCTGATTCCAAACGTCCAAGAGCTGCTTGGTAAAGATACCATACCCTTCATATCCTTCATATGCTTTCTGTTTATCTTGACAAGCAGCTAATAACAAAATGGAAGCAGCTGGCGGAAATGGATCTTTTAAAAGAACTTCCTGAGTTGTCAATATTTTTTCTTTTTCCGTTTCAACCAAATTATCTCTGACCCCCTTAGGTAAATTTCTTGTAGGTAGTTGTGCAAAATTTCCTTCGATTTCCTCATCACTTTTCACCACCGTTCCGCTATGACAGCTATCTGATATCACAAGTACCCGGACATTGGATTTAAACTTTTTTAACAAAGAATGGATTTCATCATCAATCAACAAGCCATCGTACAAACACCAGGTTTCATCTTTTCCATCTCTCTCATCTTTTTTATGCTTTTTATTTCCTGTAAAATCTTCTACATAACTCCCGTGTCCCGAATAAGTCAACAAAAATAGATCACCCGAATCTACTTCGGTACTTGCCTGCTGAATCTGATGAATCACATTTTTACGAGTGGCATTTTCATTCGTTATTATTTTGGTGGATGAAAATTTATTTTTTACTGCAATCCGCTTCATCGCCTCTGCGTCATCGACACAATGATTTAATTTGCCATCCCAGCTACCACCATAAGCAGATCTTTTCACGTGGTCTAAACCGATATGTAATGAAATTCCTTTTGGCGTTTTTGAACTGTTAAATATTTTATTGAAAAATGATCGTATCATGATTGGTTATTTTTCTTTTTTGGAAAATGCGATAGATTTTTCCACTCGATCATTCACTAAGATATCCCTCAATACCTCCATCGCTCTTGGATTTATAAAATAATTCAGATGGTGTCCCGCAACGGTCTTTTTCGTCACTTTAAAATGATCCGGTACATCCATAATTTGTTCACAATTAACCGCAATATCATTAGGTACTCTACAATTCACCACATCCCCAACTTTCAGTAAAACCTTTTCGATAAACTGGTTAAATATAGAATCTGCTGCTGTTTTATATAGCGTTGAATCACCAGCAATAATATAATACGTTACGGAGGGAGGTTGATTGGTTTTCAGCTTCTTAACCAAATCACTCATTTCACTCATCTGATCGAGGGTTACCAAAATAGTGGGGGAGGCAACACCTAAAACGGAGTTGGCCTTTTCCAATATATTCAGGATAGTAAGCAACGATCCCATGGCGGGAGGATTGAAATTTGCCGCTACCAACATTAAGCTATTGAAAACGCGAATCATCTCTGGAATACTTCCAAAATTTGATCCTCCATTCGGCGTGCCAAACATAAATAATCGATCTACCAGCGGTTGGTCTTTTTGTAAAACTTCAATCAGATATCTACTGACCAAACCTCCCATCGAATGGGAAATGATATCCAGTTGTTTTCCGTCTGCGGCGTGTAATCCTACATTTGACAGTTGGTATAGAAGTTCTTCTGCGGTCTTTTCGATCGGCTCATTCAGATTTTCGTAATCAAAAGTTAGAATTATGTCGTATCCATACTCCGATTTTAAAAATTGTAATTGCTTTGCCATATCTTTGGTATCCCCAATAATTCCGTGGACCAACAAGGCTACTTTTTTGGCCTTCGCTACTTTTGTTTTTATTTCTTCGTCCGTTCTGATTAATTTGTCTTGCTGGTCCAATTCTGCCACTCGCAATCGAAATGCTTTACTTCTAAAGCCAGTGACCTTTAACAAACAAAACCAAAGCGCTTTTTTGATACTCCGCTTACGGTGAACGTCTGGTACCTCCGGAATTTGATCAATCGTTACTACGGTAGTTCCGTCCTCTTTTTGCCAGCTATGTCCAAATGGAATAACAAATCCATCGTGGTAAGTTACCGGTATCAGGTTTTCTTTCGCGCTTACTTTTCCTTTTAACTCTAACACCAAAGGTTCTTTGCGTAAGGCGACTTCTCCTTCTTGAGAAATCTCGTCAATTCGAATAATTGATTTCTCCGAAAATCCTCTTGTTTTCTTTTCTGACAAGTTTAAGATACCATATTCGCCACCCCGAAAAAGTTTAGCCAAAGCAGCCTGTGGATGTACACTTCTGGCACCAGACTGGATGGGTGCGAAACTAATTTCACCCCGGAAACTGCTATGCTCTTTTATCAGAATACTTCCTCCTTCCAGCACTACGTCCTGCGCTCCTACGAGAGACTCCTTCCGAATTGAATTTACTGTAATTGTTTTGGTACACCAGTCTGATTCAGTTCTTTTTCGTGCTGCTTTTGCCCCTCTGATTAACAATAGATCTTCCTTAATCTCTCCTCGACTAAAACCCGTTTGTTGAAAAGTGTAATCGTCGAAAGGTTCGGTGCTTACCAGTAACTGAAAAATATCTGTTACTTCATTCCATTCTAACTGGTCAATAAAGAGGGATCGTTCATCGTCAATGGTATACCATTTTTTATCCGCGCCCAGTAATTGGCAATTATAAAAAGTACTGATCTGATAGCTGGCATCAAGAAACAGTAGGGCGATATAATAGGGGCGTTGTCCAATATTTCTTACTTTTATTTCGAATGGATTTCCGTATTCGTTATGTGGATCATCGGCACTTTTTGGGAAATTTAAAGTAATAGATCCGGTATCATGATGTTCTATAGGCTCTTCATCTTGCTTTTTGTCTACAAATGTAATTTCAATATCTCCGGATATTTTGGTTTGTGGATTTTTTAATCCGGCTATTCGTTCCCATCCTTCTATTTGTTCCAGGATTTTTACAATGTATCGCACCCCGATTTCATCTACCGATTTACAACCATGAATCAATTCATTTTCCGCATTGTAAATCTTTAATCCATCTGATTCAATTGATAAAAAGTAAGGTGCATTAATTGCGGTGGGGTCTATTGCTAAAAATGGGGAAGACATTGTTTTATAAATAGATTCAAGTTTTGCAATGTTGGATGTCTCTCCCTTTAAACCGATTAGCAGAGGCATGGAAAATGACTGTATTTTCCCGCTATACATTTGACGGGGATTTAGGTCATCTGTAATTGTTAAAAGGCTTTCTTTCAAACAAACTTTCTGAATCGTAGCATTTGTAACCAGAGTCTTTTGATCAGTTTCTTTGTAAATTCCAATCTCTATCTCGCCATTGTGATCCACTGGTAATCCATGAATGGCTCCGAACGGTATGCGCCATCGTTTATTTATATACCGAACGGGATATCGACTTACCGCGCTTTCTTCTTCACCTCGCAAAAAAATCGTGTTAGGATTAAAGCCTTCGTGAGTATGTAATACTGGTGTTTGCGGATCTGGATATCTGCTTAATCCATGTCGGATTTTACTAAACAAGCGAGCATAACTAATCGACTTATTCTCCTTTAAAGCGTCCATTATCATGGTGCTAAACAAACCCCTTTGTTCCATGGTTTCCAAAGCCTCTTCGTGCCGACCGCAGGCTGCAATTACTAAATGCTTGCTTTTAGGGATAGTGATGGGCTTTTCGGAGATAACTTGTTCGTGATAGAAATTACCGGGTCCATCCAGGTAGGATTCAATCGGCCGCTCCATCATATCAGCAGGTTTGGAGGTAAACCTCTTTTTGTAATATGGTGGAACTGGAGTTCCAGACCTTGAAATAGTCGCAGCATGACAGGAATCTGCCACGACCACCACGTGAACCCCTGCCGGTATCTCTGACAATAAAACGGCTATTTCCTTATCTGCCAAATCATATCCGCCAGGTAGACGGCTATCATAACAAACCAGCGTCTCATCTTGTGCCTTTGGATCAAACTTTTTAAATATAGTGGAGGTTGGATTATACGATCCGTGGCCCGAATAGTAAAACAAAACCGTATCTCCAGCCTTTGCTTTTTTTGTGAGATTAGATCTAAAGGAATCAATGAGATTGAGACGAGTCGCTTCTTCATTTTTAAGTAAACTAATCAAGGGGTGTAGTCCCTGATAATTCAAACGAATAAAGGCTTCCATGATCATCACATCGTTGACACAGCCATCCAGACCTGTTACTCCTGTTTCAACAGGATAGGTATTTATACCGACTAATAGTGCGTGTAATCGTTTCATTTTATTGGTTTTATGATTGGGTAGATTCCCCTTAAGGTATTTATTTCTTAATAGATGATTTAAAATAACGGCATTCTGTTATCAGGCGATAGAAGGATCGGATATTTTTTCTGTTGATTTACTAAAATCTACCGATAAATTTGTGGGAACCATATCCACTTTGAAAACTGCAAAGGTGGTATTGTCAAAAGGATTTACAAAATCTGGTGCTTTAGCTTCCAGTGGGGTAGTACCAATGGGAATAAGTCCCCCATAAACCTGATCAAAATAGAAAGGAGTCTTTGTGAAAAATGGAATATCTTTGGTTTGAATCATGATCCAGACCCCTGGATTTAGAGATCCCAGTGATCCTGAAAAGTCACCAGTGGCACCAAACCATTCTGCCTTTTGATCTCCCCATTTGGTAAGGCTCACCAGGATACCTGTTCTAGTAGAAGAAAAAATATACTCTCTATCTTTTAACCGATCAATCTGATTCAAAGTATTATCAATAATATTTATTGCTTCTCCCGTAACGGCTGGAAAACCAATAGCTGAAATAACCGTTTTGCCTACCGTATCTTTGAGGAAGTTGAATAAATTTTTCCACCACTTTGGGTGTCTATGCTTAACTACATCCAAATGAATGGATACTACTCCTCCGGGGATTTCAATGGGCTTTCCATTAAAAGATTCATCTAGATTTATATCCATTTTCTGATCTCTATCCCCTTGATTATTACTGAATAATTCGTGTAATTTCATACCTGCGGATATTACCCAGAAAATAGGCTTTACCTTTTCCGAAATTTTGTTCTGAGCGGGTCCAACTACTAGACGAAAAGTAGCGGTAGAATTTTTGTCACAGTAAATTCTTTTATCAATATGAAATTTCTCCATTGTCATTTTCATATAAATATCGGGTGTTTCTGCACTGCCTTCTATCTCCGGTTGAATAGAATATGGATCAACTGCTTTAAAATTACCATCAGTCTCTTGTACTAATTGTAGAATAACACCCTGAGCTCCATCGGTTGGATCTTGTTTTCCATTACCTTTAGCTTTCTTTGGCTGTCTGAGGATTTCTTTGTAAGTCTTTACTTTGGAAGGGTTGAAATTAAAACTTGGCATACATATGATTTTTTGAGTTAAAAGAATATTTTATTTAAGGCATAGCGATGGCTAACCTACAATGATGTAAAGCGTTTGTTTAAACTCAATAGTATGTTGAAAAGGCAGGTAGTAATTATTTTATTTAATTACTGATTGGGACGTTCTAGCGTGTATTTAGTACTCTTAACTATAGCACTCTAAAATTTAAAATTTTCTTGGGGTAAAATTACAGGAAGGTAATCATCTGTAAATTTTTAATATCATAAATATATGTACTTTTATTTATTTGACAAAATTTTTATTTTAAAAATTTAAATATTTATTCCTCTTGGGTACGAAAATGATGCATAAGTGAATTTTTACGGAAGGAAATTTTTATAATTTTAATAACATCATTTAGTAGTTGACTGCAAGCATTACTATATTTTCCTGTATGTTACAAAAAAATTTATTGGTTTTTATATTTTATTAATGTATCAAAAATAATTTTAAAATATCTAGTACTTTCGGGGGAGGAAGAATTTATAACTGCTTTTTAAATATTCGGAAAAAGTAATGGAAGTATTGAAAAAAATAAAATATATTAAGAAATTCCAAGTGAGCAAAATGAAATTATACTTTAATTTAATGATCGTATTGTTTTTCTCATCGTTAACATTTGATGAAAAAGTATAATGTTTTTTTTGTGGATTAAAAGACATTCAGTATTATTATGGTACTAAAGCAAATTTATCTTGCTGGTTACCTCAATCAGCTACCATTTTAATTCTAAGAAGGGAAAATAGTACCCATATTCATGGGTAATTTAAGTTTAAAATTAAATTAAGTATTTAGTCAGAACCAGGTTATAGACATTTAAAAATTATTGTCGACTTAAACTGATTTCAGAGAAGAAATAAAACTAATAATTTAAAAATTTATTACTGTTTCAACAAAGACAGAATTCCTGTTGAATACTTTTAATAGAAAAACAAAAATCCAAGAAAATAAAGAAATATGAACTACCAAAAAATCCCCAATCTTGAATCCACCTACAAAACAGGCCAAGTTCAAAATTTCACTCTTCACCCGTTTGCTTTGCCTTTTCCCGGTAAAGATGAAAAGTTAAAAGGCTACACCTGCCGCCCAGCCGCAGGCTACCAAAGCTACTATTTCAACTCAAAATGTCAAAAAGAAAAAATCGTCCTACATCATACCGTCGGACATCTAGGAAGTGACTTACAAGCCTTGTCGAGAAAAAATTATCATGTCTCTGTCGCTTTTGTTATAGCGAGAAATGGCACAATATATCAGATGCATAATTCCGAACATTGGTCCTATCATTTAGGTCCGAATGCGTTGGGAGGTAATCAAATGCAAAGTAAAAAATCCATAGGGATAGAGTTATCGAATTACGGCTATTTATTGCCGAAAGGAGATGATCTGGAAACCTATTACTCTCGAAGAAATGGGAATCCAACAGATGTATATTGCTCCAAAGAAGAGACGGAACAATATGTCTACCTCGATAAACCATATCGAGGATATCAATATTACGCTTCCTTTTCAAATACGCAATATGAATCTTTGGTACAACTTCTTCGCTATTTGACTGTAATTCATAACATTCCTCGTACATTTTTATCCGAAGCAGAACGATACGAAACTACACCAACCGTTATTGATTTTAAGGGGATCACTTCTCATGTCAATTTTCGAAGTGATAAATACGATATTGGGTCAGCCTTTGATTGGGAACGGGTCATCCTGGGAGTACAAAAAGAATCTCCTTCCATTTCAATGGAAGCAGCAACAGCAACTCATGAAGCAGCAGAAGCAAACTTTCAAAAAATTCAACTACAAGTTTGGGATATAGGAGGAGAAGGAAAGGACGAGACCCTAGATAAAGCGCTTCGAGAAGCAGAAGAAGAATTGGTCAAGTCTTATGAAGACCTTGAAAAGGTTAAAGGGGAAATATCTTCTGATAAAAAAACTGAAATCAAAGAAAAATCAACAGGCATCGTTTTTTCATCTGAACAGGAAATCGATGAAGCCTATCCAGCTCTAAAAAGTAGAAGTATTATCGATTACGGAATAGATGGTCCAAAAGAGTTGGAGAAAGATGAGTTTGTATTTGGCGATAAGATTAAAGGAGGTAAAGAGTAGTATATCAAGAAAGCGGTTTAAAGTATTCTAAAAAAATAAATTTTTCCACTTCACATAAAATAATTTCACTTTCGTCTATCCCGTAACCACATTGTTACGGTGTCAGCTATGGTGTCAGTAACTTACACAATTCAACATTACTCAAAACAGGTCAAAAGTGAATATCTTCTTGATTACCAACATAATACAAATAAAAGATAAATAGAAATAACAATACACAATCATCTTTTGTCTGCTGGGGGGGGTGGGGTCGCAGGTTCAAATCCTGTCATCCCGACTCAAATAACTCGCTGATAATCAAAGAGTTATAAAAAATTAAGCTGGCCGTTCTGGCTGGCTTTTTTTAATCGTAACACAATCGTAACAC
>Ga0114957_1004968_pt1 | contig 11198 bp, 14 predicted proteins | sample BantaG_FD_87175 | JGI IMG/M metagenome (GOLD analysis project Ga0114957, IMG submission 87175) | Marine algal microbial communities from Bantry Bay, Ireland - BantryBay_4 metaG | ecosystem: Host-associated > Algae > Red algae > Unclassified | place: Bantry Bay, Ireland | collected 2014-11-21 | reverse complement strand
TCGCGCTTCTCGAAACTCGTATTCGGGCGACACTTCATGCCGAGGTGGCGGAATTGGTAGACGCGCATGCTTCAGGTGCATGTATCCTAGGATGTGGAGGTTCAAGTCCTCTTCTCGGCACCAAATATACAGCTGCAGCCCTTGTTCAATAACGATTTTCGGCTGAACCGATTCGTCAAGTACCCTGTTCAAGTACCCAGTTTAGACAAGGGTGAATTGAGTGTCACAAAAACAAACTGCGCTCCTACGCCACACCAGCTCATGCATTTCTGACCTCCTTGGTAGACTCAAGCCAGGCTGGCGCATTCATGCCCGTATAGATTGACTTGACCCCAGCATCAGCTGTTCGACAACCATCCTTGGCCCCAATATTCTACGATTCGCGCGATTTAGCTGACTTGCGGGGTTAGATGAAACTACCCATGAAAAACTTGCATTCACCTAGAACGCGGAGTGACTGAACATCTCTTTTCGGAATGACCTGCTCCTTATGCTTGTGGTTTGGGTTACTGCAGGTCAGTCGCAACTCGCCATTGTGCTTGTAGTGGATTTGCCTTACCGCGTAGGATTCACCAAACTGCAACACGTAAAGGGCGCCATCCTTAAGCCTTGCGCCCACGGCTGTATCTATGAGCACCTCGTCCCCAGCAACGATGCGGGGAGCAAGTGAATCGTCGAGCATCTCGACAGACAGCGCACGCCCCGACTGAATGAGCGCCACAGAGGTCCCTGCTGGTGCCTCAACCTGTGTGCCATCTTTGTTCGGCTGCATCACCGGCACACTAATGCCCCTGATAGCGTCAGGCTGAATATAGGTTGCGGCAACTCTCATGAGGCCACCCCCACTAGCGCTGCCACATGGCCCCCTGAAAACTCTTTGATAGCAGTGTACTTAACGCCCTTAATCGTCATAAACATGATTGATTCAATCGGAATAGAGCGGTATCCATTAGCATCCAGACTGAACACCGTCAGCAGGTTCTTGCTGGCATCGTCAAATTGCTTGGCACCGCCTTTCAGGTGCTTGGTAACGCCCAAGCGAGCCTGCATCTGACGCGACTCGCCGGTAGTCCGCTTGATGAACTCAACGCTGAAGAATCGACCGTCAGCAACTAATGCATGAACGGCATCACGAGTAAATGTCATTGAAGTAGGTTCGGGGCTGTTATTTTCAGCGTCGTTAGCGGCCAGCGTGTCTGCGGCGACCGTGACCACATCAGCATTATTCAAATCTGCAGCGATCTTTTTTTCGTTGGCGGCGTCTATCTCGGCATCAATGATCTCGATGGCCTGAGCAGTTGTCATGGACTCACCACGGCGGCGAGCTGTAAACAGGATGCGGGTGATGCGGTCTGCGCGATCCATTTTTGCAAAGCGCTCAGCACTGTATGGCTTAGTGGCGACTTCAGTAGCTGATACAATTTGAGTTGTCATAACTTGAGTTTCCTTTAACCGAGTTTCAGGTTGTGGCATCGGCTCATCGGTGTTCTAGCACCGGTGGGCCACTCCTTGCTGATGACCGGTCTTTCCTTGACCGTGTGAATATTGTAGCCACATATATACTTTGTGTCAATATTTTTGTAGCCACAATATACGTGTTTAGTTACACTGCTGGTCATGGACAAGCTATCGAGCAAGAAAAAACCCGGAAGACCACCGCTTGGAGGAGTGTCGGCGACAGTGACTATGCGCACACGCATCACTCCGGAACAACACGATCTATATTCAAAAGCTGCGGAGCTTGGCAACGTTACGATGTCCGCATGGGTCAAAAAAAATCTTGACCGAGCTGCCAAGCGAGATCTCAAAGACTAAACATCACATCAACGATTGAAGGGAGCAGCCTATGGCATTTGGGCAATTTGAAGTTCATGCTGGTGATTTTAAGGAAGGAAAAAACCACCAATTTGTGCCAAAGAAATTCTTGGTTAAAAGCAAATTGATTATGAATCGAAAGGGGAAGCTCTTCCGCGAAACTATTTTGACAGATCAAATAGAGGCAATTGAAATAGCTTCAGAGGAGTCGGTTAAAAGGCTCGGCGGGACAGTAGGCTGGGGCGTAGCAGGCGCAGTACTTCTGGGGCCAGTGGGACTGCTAGCCGGACTACTTGGTGGTGGCCGCGGCTCTGATATAACTTTTGTATGTAAGCTGCAGGACGGAAGAAAATTTATGGCCACCGCGAAGTCTAAAGACTATAAGGAATTGTCAGCTGCAGTTTTCAAGTAATTAGAAAGCTGGACTTATGCCAGATTCGGACACAAGTTACGACGGGATTTGTCGTTCTGTTGTCCAGCCAAGAAAGAACTGAATCTTGAGCTTTAATGGAACACTTTCGCTCGCATCTTTTCTACTAGTATATGGAGAAATTGACCGATGCAGGAATGTGTCTGGCGGTATCAGTCAGCGTTACCTTGCCCTTGCAACTAGATACCTGAGCCCCACCCCTAGCACGCGGTATCCGATCGCACGCTGATTCAGCGCTTGTGCTGGCCTGCAATCTGCTTCACATTGACTACCTCCAATAATTGACACCACTGCATCATCAAACCTTGCCAGAGCCTTACTATTGTCAGGTGCGCAGGCAGTGGCTGTTGGCACTTGGATCATGACGGAATATAACATCCAGCCCACTCGCGCGTGACTGCCTCGGAAAATTCTGGGTGAACAGACTTCCAGTCGTAAATGGTATCGACTTGCACGCCGACAACTTGTGCCAACTCTTCGTTGATCCTACTAATGAGTGCATGGGAGAAGCGTTGTATATCAGACTTTGCCAGCCGCCAGCGCTTTGTTGTGCCGAGTGGTGGCGCATTGGTTTGATTTAACTTGATACAAATTCAAGTTTTTAGGCCTGGACAGAAAGTTGGGAAACCCTACGATTCAGAATCTGTTCGGCTCTCGTGTGACTGCCTCCGAAAACTCAGAAGGACATATTTTTATGGCTACACCATCAGGAATGCACGCGCACGTGCGTTGATATATTGAGCCAGCAGCCGGTCATAGGTGTTCTGGCTCATGTGCTTGGGCGGGCCTTTGTGGCGGTTCAGCATTTCGCCGTTGATTAGGTTGGTACCAAACCCCAGTCGTATGCCCAGCTTCTGCGCTTTCCTGATTGCCCGGGCCGCTTCGGTTTCTTTCTGGCTCGGATACAGCAGGTCGTTGCAGCCACGGCAGGTTATACCGGCCTTACCAAAATACAGGACCGCGTAACGGCTGCTGCAGCACCGGCAGACAAACCATGGACGATGACCGCCATAGTGGCAATCGGTGTATGCAATGCTGACCGTCTGGCTTTGCTCGTTGAACTCAAACTGGGCAGCTGTCGCATCGCTATTGACGTGTAGGGCTATCGTAGAGCCGTTGGGCCATGTCAGAAGATGCGTGCCGTGACTGAGCTTGCCCACGCGCTTTAGTCGCCGGATATCCACCGGTAGGCTTCTACTGGTCATGTGCTTCACCGGTCCATAGCCCCACCGACTGCTGTTCATGCCGCCCATAAATCGAATTATTTACGAAATCAATAACAAGAATCAGCAGCGTGGCATCCATCCCTGTATCCACCTGTTAGTTTCAACAGCTTGCCCAGCACCTCAACCTTGTCGCCTAAAAGCCTGCGCTTTACCGTCACCCGACCGCTTGAATCAACCGTGCGCGTGACGCTAACCATCGGGTTGTCATCGTCCAGGATGCTGGCCCTTGCCAGTTGTATCATCTGCATGACCTTCTGATCGGCCAGCTCAATGAGGTGCGCGCGAACGTCTTTCGGATTCGGCTGATCATTGGCAGCAATGCCTGGCAGATCTACATCGACGGTGTCAGCGTGTTCCAGCCAGTCGAGGCAGTCCAGCAGTTGCTTGTCCAGTGATGCATTGTTAAACATGGCGGTTGCTCCGTTGTGATCTGACATCGATGTCACGCATCACGATTTTGACGTGGAAGATGCCCGCAGCCGTCCCCTCAAATTTCTGCGTGTAAATGACGGCTTCAACCCACTCGATGACCCTCAATAAATCGGGCCTGCGCCTATAATTGACCCAAGTGTTATTGGCAATCTTCAGGTGGTTGCATAACGCTACCAGTGAGAACGGTCGCAGCATAGGAACCTTGATCAACGTACCTTGACCTCGATACTTCATCACTTCATACCGGTAAAGCGGGTGTGCATCCGACCACTCGAAATAATTGGTGCAGGCAGTTTCGAGCTGATCTGGACATGAGTACTTCGGTTTCCGGCCATGTGCCTTTCTGGCCTTCCAAGCAGTGTTGTGCGACTTAAATCGGGTTGCGATGCTGGCCGCGCTCATGATTGCGCCGCCGCGATTGGCCAGTTTTCTGGTTGCAGGTTTTTTCGGTGTCTTTTGTGTCTTTTGTGTCTTGAAGGCTCTGAAACGTTGTAACCATGCGGGTTGTAGCCTAGACACGTTTTGCAGACACCAGCTTTACAATAGTGTCTTAGACACAAATGTGTCTTGCGGTTGGGTCTAGCTGAAACGTCGATGTGACGGCGTTTCAGGCCAGTTAAGACACGAAAGACACGAAAGACACGTTTTTTACAGCGACTCAGGAAAACAGGGTTACTCATCGTCGCCAGCTCCCAGAATGGAGTCACTGACAACGTAGAAGCGTTGCTGTTTACCTTCTGCGGTCCGTCTGCACGCTGACTTGCCGTCGTCATCACGAACCAGGTGGTCAGCTTCGATCAGTGCCTTCGTCACAGAATGAAGTCTCAACCCATCGCATACCTCATCTTTGAACACAGACGGGTATATCCAGTGCTCTGATCTCCGCGAATATCCTGCGCAATTGAGCGGTGTGCGATTGTCGTCAGATAGAAACCTGGCCGCATGGCGTTGAATAAATCCGCGCACCTGCTCTATGGCTTTCTCATGCTCCCGGCTGCCGGCGGGTGTCCAATTACTGCGCCATGACTTGAAGCACGCACCAGCGGCTTGTATTGCCGTCAACGGCGCCCATCCGGTTATACCTGCCTCGGTTGCCAGCTCACCTGCGGCAGCTATCAGCGCAAAGCGTTTGCCTACTCTTTGCACCTGACTAATTTCACGGTTCAGATTGTGCGCCTCGTTAAACACACTGGCGGTATCCCTGATCACCCGTAAACAGTGCTGCCGGTTGTCGATGATGTATTGCACGAAAGCAGGTCCGGCGTGTCCGGAGTGTTGCTTTGCCAGCGCGTCGAAGCTATCAGCGAAGGATTGCGCAGTAGGTGCACCGTGAAGGTCCTCGAATAGACCCATATCGGTGCCTGCATCGGCTTCGATGTTGAATAACCGCACCTCTTGCCCTGCCATGGCCTTAGCACCAGCTGTAGCCATGTGCTCACTCAATGACTTCTCGCCGGTTGTCAGGGTAATCAGTCGAAATGTGGCTGGTGGCTTGCCCGTCCCGTCCCGTCGTGCGCGTACTTTGCCTACTCCATTGCCCAGCATATAGATGGCTTCACCGGCATGGCGTGCGTCTATTTCGCCAATCTCATCCAGCATCAGCCCCATGTCACTGTGCTCTGCTGCGGTGGCCTCCAACCCGTTAGCGGTCGTGCGCCAGCTGGATACCTCAACACCAAATACCGTAGACGCAGCAGTCAATGTTTTGGTTTTACCGATGGATGTACCACCGACAAAGTGAATGCCGCCACCTTCGATGCCTGCCACGTCTAACAATGGTGTTGCAAACGCTGCGGACAGCGCCAGGATTAAGCGTGTGTTGCCTGTGCATTGCTTTGCGACGGTATCTCGCCATAGCTCGAGTGTGCCCTGTCGTGGCTTTGACGGTTTTGGGTTTATCAGCAAGTAGTCGCCACCGCCGATCACCCTGTCCGGCAGTACAAACGACTCACCATGCCAGCCAGTACGCTCAACGGTGGTATATCGCTTTTGACCGCCGTGGTTGATGTATACAAACAGATCTGCCTTTGCCTGAGAGCCGCCCACCACGAACAGGCCACGCTGTAACAGCTCGCGTATAGATTCTGTCTTATCCCCAGCAAGTAGACCCTTAGGCATAAGCCACTGTCGTTGATTGCCGTCAGCATCCATGTACTCGACAACGTTGCACCAGCCCACTGATTGGCTGTCACGCGCCTGTCCCGTTATCCATACGGCACCAGACACAAGGCGCTTGTCATCCTCAACAACTCGCCATAGTCCAGGTCTGCCGTGTTTATCGTCGATGATCCTGAAACCTGATTGGGTTGCCTCTGGATGCTTAGTGGGTTTCAGCGTTTCAACGTTATTAGGCGGTGGTGCGGCATCTTCAATGGATTGCACAATGGCTTCGGTCACGCTGCTCATGGAAACACCCACTTACAGGTTGCCGCATCATTAAAGTCAGTGCATGAACACTCTGCACACAATGGCGGATAGGCCACGCTTGCACTAACGGCCGTTGCTGCTTCATCTGCTTTCGTGCGTCCGGGATTACCCACCGTTAATCTGTCATCATCAGCACAAACTACTATTTCAATGGCAGGGTATTTGTTTCTGATGGCAGTACATACCGCCATGAGATTACCCGCCGAAAATGCGACGGCAACTGTCTTTCCAGTAGTCTCTCGAAGGGTACAACCGGTAGCGAATCCTTCTGTAATAAGAACCGCGTCGACACCTATCAGTGAGCCGATAACAAACATCCCACCAGCAGTTCGCCCAGCTTTCAAATACAGCTTGCCGCCATCGTTGAATATCTTCTGAACCGACTGAATCTTACCGTCCACATCAGCCATCAGAATAAGCCAGCATTCGAGCCGCTCATGCCATCTTGCGCCGTGATTGCTGGTTAGGCACTTGTTGGCAAAGTATCCGGTTGCAGGTGCGTCGATGCCTTCGTGCCATAGCTGCGTAGCATCGAGTGCAGCTTTTTCTTGCTCGGCTCGCCGTTGCTGTTCTGCCAGCCTTGCCAGGCGTTTCTGTTCATCTCGTTGTGCGCGGCACTGTGCGCCGGTGGTTGCTCTGGCATCAAAGAATGTAAAGTTCTCACCCGTTGTCCAGTTAGTGACATGGATGCAGTCGTCTTTGAGCATTACGGCCAGCGATTTGTTGCTATAGCTCTTGTTCGGAGCGTTCGTTCTGACCCATTGGTACGTAGTCAGGGCCGGTGCAATCACGCCGTTATCGTCTGCCCATCGAATAAAGTCGGCAAGCGCATGACCCAGGCCACCATGATGTCGGGGTTCCCTACATCCCGACATAGCACCTGAAGCCAGCCGCCGCGGCTCTATTCGCCCGCTCATGACGCGGCCCCACTTTGCTCTGCAACCGCTTTGCCACTCAACAACACGTATCGTCCGACTGTATGAGGGTCCGGTTGTATCGTCTCAATCCTGTAGCCAAGTTCGCGCAAGTCGCGTATGCGTGGCCTGGGATCAGCTACGCCCAGCTTAACAAGGTCAACGGTTGTTATGCCTGCAGGGAGGCTACGCAGAGTCTTCAAGACAAAACGGTTCTGGCGACCGGTCGGTTGCGGCGGAGTATCAAGGTAGGTGTACTCCAGGGCTTTCTTGCGCTGCTTGGTGGATGATTTGGCTGGTGATACACTCGGCACTGTCGAATGCCCGTTTGAATCAGCCTGCCCGTTCTGGGTGGGCTTATTTCTGTTCATCGTTCAGCCCTCCGCCTGTGTGGTCGCAGCAAGACCATAGGCTTCTCGTATTACACCCCATCGCCACATAGATGCTGCGCCGATCTTCTCAGGCTTTGGCAAGATACCAGCGCGAACATCCTTGTAGATCTTCTCGGTTGTGATCGGTAGCAGCGGCCGTGGGTCTTTCGCGGGGTCATAGTTGCGGGATCGAGCGATCTCGCGGACTGTTAGACGGGTGTCGTCGGTGATGTTTTGCAACGTTATGCTCCAGTGTCGGCTGTATTTGCCTGTTGTCGGAGCTGATGATTTCTTAAATGATGGTGGGGTAAATAGGGCAAAGTGGGGATATCCCCAACATCCCCACTTTTGGTTATAGGTGGGACTTTCTGATTGTTTCGCTCTTTAGTTTCCTCAAGGGCCAATTACCAGAAAGTTCACTGGAAATAATTTCAGAGCGAGAACGAGCGCTTGATAGACCTTCAGCAAGCAATTGCCGGCTTCTCGTCGCAACGTAGCTTCGTGTAAGCGCAGTGATTTCGTTATGACCTAAATCACATAAATCGTCTGGTCGTTCAACCATTTTTCCCGCTGTTAGATCAGTAGGCTGCTCTGTATCAATGTGTTTTTCGAGAATACGATCAACCCGCGTACCAACCGTGCTGCCAGAACTTTCACTTCCTATATATTCGCGTAATTCCGCGGCTGAGAAGACAAAATCACACCCGCCAGGTGGTTGCCCAAGTGGCGGTTCATCAATGATCGTGAAATGCCTTCCGTCTTCCACATTCATTACGCATAGTGGCTGATCAGGCGCATCGTCAATATCTTCGATTTCGTGACCAGCGAGCCTTCTATGAAGCGCCAACATATGTGATAAACCAGCGCCTTCTAATCGAATTTCAAAAACTCCCGGGAATCGTCCTTGAATTAGAGGTGGGGGGGTATTTTCTTGCTCAAGTATCTTCTTTGTTTTCTGCTCTAGATCTCTCCTGTATTGATCGTACTGGATTTCCCAATTATGGTAGCGCTCCTCATAGTCATCAGATTCTGAATCCTCTGCCAGCTCGTCAGCAGAATAAGCGCCCGGTAATCCAAGAGCATCACGTTGATAATCTGGCATATTGCGATAGGCTTCAGCAGGGTCAACAAAAGCTCCTCTGATCATGTCACGCATATCTGGAGGGATCTGGTCGCATAGGCCTAGCGCTCCATTTTTCTTGGCAAGCTCAAGAAAACTTAGCGCGTTGTCCGGAAGCCCATTGACCCAAGAAACTCCGTATGGATTCTTGTCTCGATCAAACTCATCACGAAGCGTTCGAGTCAAGCTGCCGTGCTTGCCGTAGATTGCGTCATCCATTCGCCCAACCGAATCAAGCGCAGCTTTGATCGCTCCTGTAAGTGAACCGGTATTCGATACCGCGGCGGCTAAACGCGCCTGTCTTGTAAATTCCTGATGCTCTGACGAACTTTGGCCAGTCAAGGCATAGACGTTCTTTCGCGTAATCTTGACACTGCGCTTTGGAGGTTTAGGTTCTGGCCCAGCTTGAGACCTCGCTCGCTCACGCGCTTCAGTTTCAGAAATTGTAATGAACTCAGGATCAGGAGGAATAGACCTACTGTCGAATTCAGCCATTGCCGGCAGTTTCTCTAACCGACGGAGCCCAACCGTTCTGAATGCCTGTGTTCGTAAATACAGCTTTAATCGCCCATCAGTGACCAACGTGATCACTTGTTTAGGCTCGACGATATCTGATAGCGGGGCACGCTCGACAGCATCTGTTAAAGCCGCTGTAGCTCTTTCTACAGACAGCCAGTTGTTCACATTATTCATCGCAAGCCTGTGCGCTTGATCTGTGAAAAAACGCACCACCTCAGCCGGTCACAGTTTCCGGTTTTCGCGCCGTCGCGCTAGAGGCGGTGACTAACTCGTTTAATTCTCTACAGCAGCCTTTCGCACTTGGAAATCCACTACGTTTGCTACGCCCTTCAGCCGGTCCAGATAATCAGCCCAATCACGCATCATCTTGTGACGCTCTCGGATGAACTTGGTGCGGTTGTAGGCGGTGCCGGTGTCGTCTTTGACCATATGGCTCAGCTGGTGGCGTATCAGATCATCACGCACGCCTAGCACCTCATCCAGCTGTGTTCTCGCAACTGCGCGCCACCCATGCGGTGTGTGCTCCTCCTGGGTTACGCCTACATCCCGGAGGCCATTAAGCAAACCGTTCTCGCTCATTACTGGCGATCTTGAGCGTCCCTTTGTCACTGGGTTGGGGAAGCAGTACACGCCATCGCCAGTGTATTTTCGCAGCTCATCAAGTATCAGTATGGCCTGTGGTGCGAGCGGCACAGTATGGATCTTATTCATCTTGGTAGAGAGGTAAGTCCACTCCCATCCCTTGACCTTTTCTTGGTAATCCGTTTTTGGGTGAACAATGTAATTGATGTCTTCCCACTTCATTGTGCGTAACTCACCAGGACGCACAAAAACAAGCGGAGCAAGTCGTGACGCTGCATATACCTGCGGTGTCGCGCCGGTATGCCCATCCAACAGCTGCAGCACCTCCGCAAGCCTGCCTCGCTGGCTCTCTCCTGCAAGCGCTGCCCTGTTCTTGGCTACAGGTGCTGCGCCTTTGGTGTCTTTGTTCAGATTGATGATCGGGTTGACCGAGATGCCGTACGTTTTACCTTTCACCACGGCAAAAGCAAACACACGATTCATGTAGGTGAGAATCTTGTGCGCTGAGTAGGCAGCCCCACCGGCCTTGATTGCCTCCATAACACTCAAACAATCGTCGCTTGATATACCAGCAATTGGCCGATTGCCAATGTGTGGGTAGACGAGACGGATCATGCGAGAATGTGTGCGCGCCCAGACCTTTTCGGTCCATTCTTCTTTGCGCAGTGCCAGCCAATCGTCGCAAACCTTGGCGAAGGTCGCCTTCTTACGCTCAAGCTCTAGCCGTTCAGCTTCTCGAGCCAGAGACAATGAAACCTCATCAGCCTTGCGCTTATCGATGGGATCAACGCCTTGCCTGGCAAGCGCTTTGTACTCATTCCGTAGACTGCGAGCCTCTGCCAACCCCAGAGCCGGAAACAAACCCAAGCCCATGTGGCGTTCTCGCCCTGCAAGCTGATACCGATAACGCCAAGCCTTGGACGCTGGTTTAATCAGAAGATACAACCCGTCCCCGTCATGCACCTTGCGAGGTTTGCCATCTTCGCGAGGTTTTTCGTTTTTGATTCCTGTGGCTGTCAACTTACCCATAAATCATCCCATGACAAAACTGGGTACTTGATAAATAAGTACCCGGTGCAAGTACCCAGTTTCAATCATTGTTCAGGTGTGCGCGTGTTGCTGTCTGTTGTGTGGATTATACGGCAATACGTGCGTAAGGCTATTGCAATCAGCTATTTATTGTTGCTTGTGTTGTTATTGATGGGCTTGTGTTGGTGCGCTGAAAAATCGATTCCGGTACCTCTTCTCGGCACCATATTATCTCTAATTACCCCATTAGAGATAATCCTGCTGTTAGCAGACATCCTAGCCATCGTAAGGCCATCGAATCACAACGTTCTCATTGCGTTCAGGACCTGTCGA
>Ga0114957_1004966_pt1 | contig 11204 bp, 8 predicted proteins | sample BantaG_FD_87175 | JGI IMG/M metagenome (GOLD analysis project Ga0114957, IMG submission 87175) | Marine algal microbial communities from Bantry Bay, Ireland - BantryBay_4 metaG | ecosystem: Host-associated > Algae > Red algae > Unclassified | place: Bantry Bay, Ireland | collected 2014-11-21 | reverse complement strand
GTGGTGATTTCGTAATTTTTATTTTTGGAAATGGATTGTTTGATCGCAGTCAAATCAGGATGTGGAGAATTTGCCACCATCAGGATTTTTTGTCGTGCATCCAAAACGTCGATAAAAATATCTTTTGTATTATTGACCGTCGTTACTTCACCTGCTACAGCATTGACGCTGATACGGTATCGTTGTACGCCACTTGAGTTGGCATCCAAAATGATTTCTTGCGTATTGAAAAAATCATTTTTATTAATTGAAATTGGAATTTGTTTGACCCGCGAACTTGCGCCATCTACGATTTTTGAAATAGTCAAATTAGTGTTATTGCCTACACAATTTTTTGCAGCAATATCAATTTGTACACTAAACTTATCTCCGAGGTAAGCGATTTTATTATGAAATACTCGTTTGAGAATTAAGTCTTTTTTGGCAGTTGTATCACCTAGCGCAATCGAATAAATTGGTGCAGTTAATTTTGTTCCAGCATAAATTGGATTACTTCCTTGATTATAAATTCCATCGGTTGCCAAGACGACTGCTCCCAAATTTTGATTGCTGTACAGGTCATACATATTTTTCAAAAAATCAGAAATATTACTCACTTTATCGTCAAATTGAAAATCAACTCCTTCTCGAACCGTCTCGCCAAAAGCATATTCTTTGACTTCGTAATTTTCGCTCAACTTAGTACTCAAGTCTTTGAATGATTGCTGATAAGTTTGCGCTTGCGCTTCGTCCATATCTGCCAAAATCGATTCAGATTGGTCTTGCGCCAAAACAATCACCGGTTTTTTTGTTTCCGAAATCAACGATTTCAAAAGTGGAGATAACAACAACATACTAATCAGAGTCACACTTAAAAATCGAATGATTCCTAAAATCCATTTGAGTCGGTCAGAAGTCTCTTTAAATGTTTTATCTCGAAAATATAAAAGAGTGGCTACACTTAGTCCTAAAATTGCGCAAAATAAAATGTACCAAGTGGGATATTGAAAAGTTAAATCTTCCAAGTTATATTATAGTTAATGGACTTTATTCGTTTGATGTTGAATGTTTGACGTTTGATGGTCTTCATGCAATTTCATTCAGAATTAAGTCTAATAGTGATTTAATTATTGGTTTAACGTTTTGATAATCAGTTCATTATATTTGCAAAAATAATAATTTTATGGTACTGTTTACCTTTTAGTATTTTTATTGTCTTTAGTAAAAAATCGAACAAAGATACATTACGATAATAAAGATGCAAAGTTTAATTATTTTTACCGCATTATTGAATAACCTTTGACTTAAAATAGACGTTTATATGAAGTGTTCGATATTCAAAAAACTGACACCTAAAAAAATAAAAATATTTATATGAAAAAATTACTCACTCTAGCCATTTTCTTTTTTATCGCGCTTCAAATGCAAGCAGCATACATGATTGTGCCGATGGATGAAAAACAAAAAAATCATCTTAAAGCCTACGGCATCACTTATTGGGTAATCAATAATGGAGCGGAAGCATTTTGGCTGTTGAATTATCGAGGCGGAAGTTTTGCTTTTCGACACAATGTTATTTTTGAAAAAGAATGTAAAACTCGAAACGTTTCTTTTGAAGTAATTCCAGATGCAGCTTTTGCCAAAATCCAAAGAGAAATTTCTAATCCAGAAGTGAATCAAGATGTGGTCAAATTGGAAGTCGCTCCGAAGATTGCAGTTTACACGCCTGAGTTTAATGCGAGAGGCGAGCGATTGCAACCTTGGGATGATGCGGTGACGTTGGTTTTGGCATATGCTGAAATTCCTTATGAAACAGTTTACGATCCAGAAGTTTTGGATGATAAATTGGCAGAATACGATTGGTTGCATTTGCACCACGAAGATTTTACGGGGCAGTATGGAAAATTTTATCGGATGTATCACAGCTATCCTTGGTACAAAGAAAATGTCAGAACGATGGAAGAAATGGCAAAAAAGTTGGGTCATTCCAAAGTGTCGCAAATGAAATTAGCTGTCGCCAAACGAGTCAAAGAATTTGTTGGTGGAGGTGGATTTATGTTTGCGATGTGTTCGGCAACCGATACTTATGATATTGCATTGGCGGCAGAGGGAATTGATATATGTGATTATATGTATGATGGAGATGGACCAGATCCGAATGCACAAAGTAAGTTGGATTATTCCAAAACGTTTGCGTTTAAAGATTTTAAATTGGTGAAAGATCCATTTGAATATGAATATTCTCAAATTGATAATTATAAAGGTCGAACGGTTACGCCGAAACAAGACTATTTTAACTTGTTTGATTTTTCTGCAAAATGGGATCCAGTTCCAACTATGTTGACGCAAAATCATACTCGAACAGTAAAAGGTTTTATGGGACAAACGACTGCTTACCGAAAGCAATATATCAAATCCGATGTACTTATTTTAGGAGAAAATAAACCTGCTAGCGAAGTACGATATATTCACGGAACTCACGGAAAGGGAACTTGGAGTTTTTACGGAGGACATGATCCTGAGGATTATCGTCACTATGTGGAAGATCCAGAAACGGATTTGAATCTTCATCCAAATTCTCCTGGGTACCGTTTGATTTTGAATAATGTACTTTTTCCAGCTGCTAAGAAGAAGAAGAAGAAAACGTAATTAACGGTTAACTGTTAATGATGAATAGTTAACGGAAATCCGTGGCATGGCTTAAAGTTATGTCACGGATTTTTTTAGAAAAGTTTGCGATGTTGTTTTTTATGAAATGTAAAAGCCTTGTTATCATAATGATAGCAAGGCTTTTATGTTTTGAAAAAATTATCCGTGGTAGGGTTTCAAACCGTGCCACGGATTTTAAAAAAAACTAAACATTCTAAGCTAAAAAAAGTATCATAAACATAATTTTTACCGTTTAATCTTTGATTTTATTTTCCAAAAATAATAAGAAACAATGTTTAAATATCTAATTTTATTTTCCATTTTATTGACAACTTCTTTCTGCACCAATAATTTTACCAAGGCGGTGAATAATGAAACTGTAGCAAAAAATGACGCTACCGATAATATATTTACGGAAACCGAAAAAGGCGAAATTAGTGAATCTGCCAATACTCAACAACTATTAAAACTCGTCAATCAACTTCGAAAAAAAGGATGTCGCTGTGGCAGAAAAAGAATGAAATCTGCACCATCGCTGAAAATAAACCAACGACTCAATCAAGCAGCTAAGGCTCATGCAGAAGATATGGCTGCCAAAAAATTCTTTGACCATCGAGGTTCGAATGGAAGTGACATCAGTCAACGAATTTCCAAAACTGGTTACGATTGGCAGGCAGTCGGGGAAAATATTTTTTGGGGACAAGTAGGCATTCAAGAAGTTTTTCAAGGATGGAAAGATAGTCCAAGTCATTGTAAAAATATGATGAGCCAGGAATTTCGAGAAATGGGTTTTGCGAAAGTGGGTGATTATTGGGTACAAGATTTAGGGAAATCATTTTAAATAAAAAATAAAAAAGTCCTTCCATATTTTAAAAAAATGGAAGGACTTTTTGGTTTAAAAAAATATTATATTTGTTTTTTGATTATATAAAATGATCCCTGAGTTATGCTTAAAAACCCTTTAATTTTTTCTGATTTTTATTCATTTATTATAGCAATTATAATCTTATCGGCTGTTTATTATTTGGCTAAAGTACTAAGTGATCGAAAAATCAAAAGCAAAAAGGAACTTGGAATATTTCGATCAGGAGGATTATTTTCGATTGTACTTGTCGGAGTAATAGTAGTGATACTTATCTTCCCTTGGAATACAGATTTTCGGAAGGATTTGATGAGCTTAATCGGGATTGTTATTTCGGCTGTTTTGGCATTGAGTTCAGCCACATTTATTGGAAATGGATTAGCAGGAGTGATGTTGAGAGCAATCAATAATTTCAAACCAGGCGACTTTATTGAAGTCAATGAGTTCTTTGGAAGGATTACGGAGCGTGGTCTTTTTCATACAGAAATACAAACTGAGACGAGAGATTTGACCACCATCCCCAATTTATATTTGACTACCAATCCTGTTAAAGTAATTCGATTATCGGGAACATTTATCACAGGCGTTTGCTCTTTGGGGTATGATGTGAATCGACAGACCATTGAAAAAGCATTGTTGGAAGCAGCAAGTCGAGCGGAATTAAAAGATGCATTTGTAAGGGTAAAAGAGTTGGGAGATTATTCTGTAATTTATACATTAACTGGTTTGGTAGAAAATATCAAAACAGTTCTGAGTGCGCAATCTCGATTAAATGCAATGATGTTGGATGCTTTACACGATGCTAAGATTGAAATAGTTTCGCCTACATTTATGAATCAGCGACCAGTAGGAGAAACTATTTTTATACCTGAAAAAATTAGAAAGCGAGATGAAATAATTGTTACAGATGCTCCTGAAAATAAAATGTTTGACAAAGCAGAAGAAGCGGAGTCTATTGAAATAAGAAAAGAAAAATTGGCAGAGGTAGATGAAAAATTAAAACAACTCAATGAAGAATTAAAAGCAGCAACGGAAGATGATAAGAAGGAAGAATTGAAAAAACGGATTGACAATTGGTTGGTGATAAAAACTAAATTGGTCATCAATATTGAAAATAAAGTAGATGATTTGACTTCGAAGAAATAAAGTTGACCGCTCAACTGTTTTCGCTTCGCTAAATATTATACTGTTGATCCCAAGATGGAATAGATAATTGGTTATTAAATTTTGGGAAAACAGTTTAACAATTAACGAAGCGAAAACAGTTCACCAGTAAATTGAAATCCTTCATCTTTTATCGAAGTTCTAAAATAAAAATGACTTCAAATCAGTTTGATCTAAATCAGAAAACATATTATCTCATAATATTATATCAAAATCAAATCACACATTATGAAATTGATTAGCTTTTTTTTCCTAGTTCTTTTTCCATTAATTTCTTTTGGTCAAACTGAAGTATCGAAAATTAAAAAATTTATTAGTACCGATGATTTGGGTAGATTTTTAGAATTTCTAGAAGAGGGAAATGATCTCGACGATTGTTATAAAATTAAAGATGCTGAATATTCTCTTTTGACCTTGAGCATTAAATTTGATTGCAAAAAGATTTTTAAAAAGTGTTTGGAATTAGAAGCTGATTTAGACAAAAGTTGTACGGAAAAAACGGCACTTATATATGCAATAAAATATCAGCGAGAACATTTTTTTAAAAAACTGATCATTGCAGGTGCAGACAAATCAATCGAAACACCTCAAGGAAAAACGGCTATGGAATATGCGGTGAAATATAAACGAAAGGAATTTATTTCACTTTTGAAATAAAAAAGACAAAATAGAAAATTGATCCGTAGGGTGGTTGTGACCGTTCTACGGATTTTTTTTTGCTAAAATAATAATACTCAATATCCTTAATTCAAAATATAATCGCATTACTATTTCGTAAATGGGTTGCACCCTCGTAAATATCAAAGGTTCAAATAGATATCTTATCTTTGGCAAATGACGACATTAAACTCGAAGTCACCTTGTGAGTTTGGACGGGACAAACTTAATAAAAAGAAAACCTGAGAATCAAAACAAATGATTCTCAGGTTTTTTTTTCAAAATAAAATTCTTATTGAATTCGGTATTAAACTCAATTTAGGAAATTGGATTATCATATAATTCATTCGCCTCTTTCTCCTTAAAACTTTGCACCAACTTCAATGCATCAGGCACCACGTCACTACAAATCACAATTAAAGATCCATGAACTGCATTGGTAATAGCATGAGTAATGGCTGCTTCCTCACTTGGAATAATAGTAATTTTTTTATTAGGATCATGTTTTTTAATCCCACTAGAAAGCATATCAATTAATTCCTCTTCTGTTTTTCCACGAAGATGTTTGTCTTGTCGAATAATGATTTCGTCAAACATCACCGCCGCCATTCTACCGATACCTTCATTGTCTTGTTCTCGTCGATCACCAATTCCAGCAATGATTCCTACAGTTGGTTTTCCATCCAAGTTTTCAATAAAATCATGTAATGCAGTCATGCCTGCTTCATTGTGCGCATAGTCAAGCAGTACAGAGAAGTTTTTAAATTTAAAAAGATTCAATCTTCCTGGGGTCTGTGCAGGAGAAGGAATAAATGATTCAATCGCCATTTTTATATCTCTCAAATCAAAGCCTCTGACGAAACCAGTCAGAACCGCAGGCAAAACATTTTGAATCATAAACTTAGCTTTTCCTCCAAATGTCAACGGAACATTAACCACTTTTGCTACTCTCATTTTCCAGGTGCCTTTACAAATAGTCACAAATCCATTTTCATAAATAGCAGAAAGTCCATTTTTAGCAGCATGTTTTTTGATGCGTTCATTATTTTCGTCCATAGAAAATAGGGCAACATTGCATTCTAGTTTTTCTCGCATTTTATAAACCAAATCATCATCTGCATTTAAAATCGCATAACCATCAGATACAACCGTTTCGGGAACAACTCCTTTTAATCTAGCCATTTGTTCAACAGTATTGATCCCTCTCATTCCTAAGTGATCAGGCGCAATATTGGTAACGATAGCGATGTCACATTTTTTAAAACCAAGACCAGCTCGGAGCAATCCACCTCTGGCAGTTTCCAAAACGGCGAAGTCAATAGTTGGATCTTTTAAAACAAAATTAGCACTTGCAGGGCCAGTACAATCTCCTTTGTCGAGCATATGATTTTGAATATAAATACCATCCGAAGTAGTGTACCCAACCTTATGTCCCATCATTTTTACCATGTGAGCAATCAATCGAGTCGTGGTGGTTTTTCCATTAGTTCCTGTGATTGCAACGATTGGAATTCTTGCTGTCGAACCATGAGGATATAACATATCCATCACGTGAGCGGCGACATTTCGAGGGAGACCTTCGGTGGGAGCGAGGTGCATTCTAAATCCAGGGCCAGCGTTCACCTCGAGGACTGCTCCTCCTGTTTCCGAAACAGGTTTGGAAATATCACTCGTCATCAAATCAATTCCGCATATATTCAAACCGATGACTTTAGAAATTCGCTCTGCCATAAAAATATTTTCAGGATGGACAATATCGGTTACATCCGTAGCTGTACCTCCTGTACTCAAATTGGCAGTATCTTTTAGGTTGACAATTTCTCCATCTTTGATGACCGAATCTAAATCATATCCTTTTTCTTTTAAAATATTAGTAGTCATTTCATTGACAGTAATCATAGTCAATACTTTTTCATGACCAAATCCTCTGCGTGAATCTTTGTTAACTTCGTCAATCAATTCTTGAACAGTAGATTTTCCATTGCCAATAACATGTGCTGGAGTTCTCTTGGCAGCAGCGACCAACTTGTAGTCAATTACCAAAAGTCGATAATCATCACCTGTGATATATTTTTCCACAATAACACTTCGAGAGATCGCTTTGGCAGCTTCAAATCCAACTAATGCTTCGTCCCAGTTTTGGATATTAATCGTGATGCCTCTTCCGTGATTTCCATTGATAGGTTTGATGACTAGCGGATAACCTAAGTCATCAACTGCATCTCGAAGTCCTCTTTCCGTTCTGATAATTTCTCCTTCAGGAACAGCAATGTTGGCTTGCTTTAATAGATGTTTAGTATCTTCTTTGTCGCAGGCGACTTCGACTCCGATGCTGCTGGTGTCACTTGAGACGGTTGCTTGAATTCTTTTTTGATTGATGCCATAACCTATTTGGCAAAGAGAATATTTATTCAATCGAAGCCAAGGCATCCCTCGATTGACTGCCTCTTGGATGATCGAACCTGTGCTTGGGCCCAACCTTTCTTTTTCTCGAATCTCTCTCATCTCTCGAATGTCTTCCTCCAAATCATATTCCGTTCCCTCTGATAAAGCAAAGGCAATTCTGACCGCAGCTTTGGCAGCATACCTTCCTACTTTTTCTTCGATATAATTAAAAACGACACTATAAACTCCTTCTTTCCCAAAGCCTCTTGTTCTTCCAAAACCGACTTCCATATCCGCCAAACTTTGAATTTCTAACGCAATATGTTCGATGACGTGTCCCATCCAAGTTCCCTCTTGTACTCTTTGGAAAAACCCTCCAGCAGTTCCAACCGAGCAACGGTGTTCATACATTCCAGGAAACATTTTTTTAAGGTTTTCGTAAAAACCATCAATCTTATTCGTTGGCTTTTGTTCATATTCCTCTAAGTCCAAAGTCATGACGATTAATTTATGTCTTCTGATAGACCAATAGTTAGGGCCTCTCATGGCTCTGATTTCAATAATTCTCATAATGTTGTAGGTTTTACGTTTTTAAAATATTTCTAAACTTAGAATATTTTTTGACATAGTTTCTACTATTTATTGATTTATTTTGTGAGGAATTTTAAAAACCATAGAACATGATGAAAAAAGGAACACTTATTCCAATCGGTGGGAATGAAGATAAAGGGCCAGAAGTGAACGAAGTCTATAATTTAGATTTTGTAAAAGAGGGCATTTTAAGTCGAGTAGTTAGAGAAAGCGGAGGTGTGGATGCAAAGATTATTGTCATCCCTACGGCTTCTCGAATTCCCGTCGAAGTGGGATCAAATTATATGAAGGCTTTTGGAGGATTAGGCTGTACTGATGTGACTGTTTTAAATATTACAGAAAGAGTGCATGCTGAAAAAACAACGTGGCTTCAGATGGTAGAAGAGGCGGATTGCGTTATGTTTTCGGGAGGAGATCAATCTCGTATTGTGGACATCATTGGTCAGTCTTCTGTGCATGAAATTTTGACTCGAAGATTTGAAAGTGATGGATTGGTGATTGCAGGAACGAGTGCAGGTGCGATGGCGATGTCAACTGAAATGATCTCAGGAGGAAGCAGTAGTGAGGCACTAGTAAAAGGAGCGGTTGATATGCGAGATGGAATGAATTTAATTCCGAAGCTAATTATTGATACTCATTTTATAAAAAGAGGAAGGTTTGGAAGAATGGCAGAAGCGGTGGCTAAACATCCTGGTTTGTTGGGAGTTGGATTGGCGGAAGATACTGGATTGGTGATTAAGGATTCTAATCATTTTACGGTGATCGGTTCTGGGATGGTAATTATTTTTGATCCGAGTGATTTGCAACATAATAATGAACAGATTTTGCCAGAAGGAATGCCAATGACGATGTCGAATTTAAGGGTTCATATTTTAGCGAATAGCGATACCTTTACGATTGATAAAAAAGAGATTCATGTGTTGCCAATTGATGCGGAATTTGAGTAGGAGGAATGAATATCGATATTCGATATTCATTTCAGCGATAAATTTCCACCAAACTATGCCCCGCATTTTTTGATGCCCGATACATTCCTTCACAATTAAAAGGCATCGAAATATTTCCATTTTTGTCTATAGCGACTAGTCCTCCATCGCCACCGATTTGAGTCAACCGATCCATAATCGCTTCATTTACAGCATCTTGCAAACTCAATCCTTTGTATTCCATTCGAGCCGAAACATCATAAGCGGTAACTGCTCGCATCAAATATTCCCCACTTCCTGTGCAGGAGATGGCGCAAGTTTTATTGTTTGCATAAGTTCCTAAACCGATGAGTGCGCTATCGCCAATTCGACCAAATTTTTTATTAGTCATTCCTCCCGTGGAAGTTCCTGCGGCAAGATTTCCATCTTGGTCGAGTGCAACTGCGCCAACTGTTCCGAGATATTTTTTATCTTTTTTAGTATGATCCAATTGGAAATTATCGGTGCCTTTTATTTTTTGCCATTGGTCAAATCGATGTTGGTCAAAAAAGTATTCATCCGATTCAAACTCAATTTCGAATCCTTTGGCAAATTCAGCAGCACCTTCTCCCATCAATAAAATATGATCGGAATGATGCAAAACTTTAGTCGCCAAGGAGATAGGGTTTTTTAAATTCCGAACTGCGGCAACTGCACCAGCATGAAGCGTTTTTCCCTCCATGATACTTGCGTCCATTTCGTGTTGTCCTTTGGCATTGAAAACTGCTCCTCTTCCTGCATTAAATAATGGGCTATTTTCCAACTCAATAATGGCAGCTTCTACTGCGAGCATGGAAGATTTTCCTGCAAGCAAACAGTCGTATCCTGCTTGAAGTGCTTTGTCCAAAGCTAGCTTATAATTTGCTTCTTTTTCAGGAGTCATTTCTGATTTGAGAATCGTTCCTGCTCCGCCGTGAATGGCTATTCCGAAATTAGGAGTACTCATTGTTTTTATTTTTTTGGCAAAAGTAGAATTTAGTTTTTGAATTGCTCCTATTCTGATTCAGAAATAAGTCGAAATTATTTTGGTTTATTTTTTTAAAATAAAAGTATCCTTCTAATGTACTCTTCCAAGTCATTTCCATCTTGATCAATATTCCAAACGACCACACTTGCTGATTTAAAATTATTGGTAACATAATATTGAGTCATCGTGAAAGTGTCTTGTTCAGGAATGGTAATTAAATTTTTTACTTTAAAATATTTTGGATCAATTTTGCTTTCCACCTCTTTCTCGATGATGATAGTGTTCATGCCTTTGGCAGAATAACTTCGATTGATGTATTCAATATTACTGATCAGGTCGTGATAGTTTTTTCCTTCGATTTTAACTCGACGATTCAAAGCTTCCAATTGAACTATCGCTAATAACTTGCCTTCTTTTTCATTTAAAAGGTAAGATCTTGAAGCGGATTCTTTGAGTGTTACTTTATTTCTCAAAGGAGGAATGCCTTCTAATGTTCTTTCTACTATTACTTTTTTAAACTCTTTGGGCAAAGGAAGTACCACTCCATCGACACGATGATTATTTTCTTTGGAGTTAGCCGTTGACGAATTGGAACAACTAGAGATGGTTGTAAAAAACAAAAATAGTAGGGCGTATTTCATTTAGAAATAAATATTAAGGAGAAATGAAAAAGAAGATTATTTATTGTTTTCTTATTTATTGTTTTTTTACATCATCGAACCACAAAATCCTATTCCAATCGTCAACCAAATTCCTGCAATAATCATTAAGGTTTTTGCACGCTTAGGATGTTTTTTTAATTGAGCAATTCCAAGAATTAGCATCACAATTGGAATTATCCATAACATCGCTATAAAAAATACGTAACTATTCAGCACACATATGCTGATATTTAAAAAAAAATATTTATTTTTTGTGATGCTTCCACTAGAGATACAAAATTTGATAAAAACTTTGCCCGAAGAAAGTCAGGCAGTTGTACAAG
>Ga0114957_1004964_pt1 | contig 11206 bp, 9 predicted proteins | sample BantaG_FD_87175 | JGI IMG/M metagenome (GOLD analysis project Ga0114957, IMG submission 87175) | Marine algal microbial communities from Bantry Bay, Ireland - BantryBay_4 metaG | ecosystem: Host-associated > Algae > Red algae > Unclassified | place: Bantry Bay, Ireland | collected 2014-11-21 | reverse complement strand
ACGTTACTTTGTGTATTGAAAGTCTTTTGATTTTTCATATCCAAATTTACTGATTAAAATGAGTTTATATAAACTCAATCTTTGTCAAGTAATATTGGGCATAACTAAATTCATAACTCATAATTTATAACTCATAATTCATAACTCATAAATTCAATACCTGATTTCAACAACTCCAATTTTAGAGCGATTTAAATACCAAGTATCATAATCCGTTATTTGGACGATGCCGTCTAAATTTCCATCTATTGGATCATATGTATAGAGAGATGCGGGATTGATCAACCAAGCGTCGCTGTCGGAGGTTTGGATGATGCCGTCTGTGGTGTAATCGCCTGCAAATAGGGTGGCTGTTCCGTCAGGGTAAGCTTTTTGCTGTAAGGGCCCAAAGGCATTGTTTGTGGTTGCCGTGAAATCATAACTCATATTACTTGATGCATCGACTTGTGATGAAGAAATTACATCTAAATGGTTTCGGTGGCGCACAACAATGTGATAAGGTTCATCCTGAACTAAATTTTCAAAGCTCAACGACTCATTGTTGGTATCAACGACTTCTCCATTGCTTAGTAAAAGTCCTGCTTTGCTTTCAACTATGTAAGTAGTGGCTTCTCCTGTTTCAGAAGGAGTGCCTCCTCGCATTTCTACTAACACCCAGTCCACAACATCTAGCGGCATATTGTCAAGGGTTTCTGTACCAGTATAATTCCACGGTGGAACATTGTATGGCTGTGATAAAGGCAGTAAATATTGATCGGCTAAGGCGGTTGTCATAGTTCGTGTCGTAGGGTCATAAGCTCCTTCTAAAAATACTCTGAGAGATAGTTCTGCGTTTTCGGGAGCAGGACATAAAGGAGCTGTTGCGGAAATGGTAAAGCTGCATTCACCCGATGAATCATAGACATCAAAGGTGTATTCTGACATGCCGTCCCCTCTAAATGGACCAGCTGTTACATAACCTTTGAACTGGAGGTCACCACCAGTGTAGGAATGGTCGGCATAGGGCGCACCATTTAAATCAATTGAGAAAGAATCTGTAGTGGCACCTCCATACTCAAAGCCTATATTAAAATAAAAATCATCATTAATATCACAAGGTTCTGTGGAGATAAAAGAATTTGCAAGAACACAGTCATTGGGACCAACCAAGCCAATCCATATTCTTTCTGAACCTTCTCCTTGATCTATACACAGAGAAGTGATTTCTACGAGATATTTTGTTTCTGAATCGGCAGGAAAAGGACCAATGGTCACTTCAATATCTTCGGGAATACGATATTCTCCAACAGGGACACCGTTGACTAAAATGGTGTATCCATAAAACATGGCAATAGGAAAATTGTCCCAATAATTTTCATAATTAAATGTGCCATTGGTGATGTGTATTAAAAAATCTTCATTGTTATTGACTTTTTCTATTTCATAGTCTGCAGCAAAACCATTTGCATTAAAAGTATTAAATCTACTGAAGAATTCACTATTAGAACAATCGTTATCGGTGTCGTAATCGCGAATGTATCTAGCCCTTGGTTTACAGCAGGGGTTTTCTGAATCAATAATTAGTAGTAATGTTTTTTCATAAGTTCCTGGAGGGATGCTGTCAAAATTTATTTGGAAGGGTGGTTGTACACCATATTCTCTGTAAAATGTATCGGCTGGATTTAGCCAAATGAGGTCGTAAGTATTATTTGGTGGATGGTCAAAATCTATATTAAATGTTCCTCCATCGGTACAGACAGAATCGGTTAATTCATCAATGGATAAGTTCTCAATGCCGCACAATTCAATTAAGCAGTCTAAAGTAATTGTTATTGAATCTCTACAATCTGTTGATAGGGAATCTACGACGAGAAAAGTGATTTCATTGCCACTGCCATTATAATAACTATCCAGAGAAACAAAGCCATTTTGATCAAGTTCTGTATAACTAATAGTAGCAGGAAAAAAGCTATTCCAAGAATAGACCTGAAAATTATTTCCCACCGTTCCTTGATAATCAAAAGATATATCAACTTGGTAACGACCTAAGCATCACATGTGGGAATAACCATCAAATTAGAAATTTGACACGCGGAACCCTGACAGGTCTGAGCATCAACGGTTATGCTATTGGTGCTACAAGAAGCTTGATTTTCATTGTCACTGACGTATATTTCCCAATCTGTTGTTCCATCTGCTGTGAAAGGACCAAGGCTTATAACTCCGTCCAAGTAAAGAGTTTGATAGCTGTATGAATTAAATTCTGTTCCATTGATCATAATAGCAAAACCTTCTGCACCTGGATTTTCAAAATCGAAATCAATGTCTATATACAGTTCTCCAAAACCATTACAATTTGTAGAAACTACGTTGAAATTAGATAAGCCACAATCACCAGGCGTTGTGCCACAATTTACAATAATGCTTTTGTGAAGAATTAAAGAATCGCAGGTTGTGGGGTAGCAAAATTCTTTAAATACATAATTAATTGTAATTGGTGTGCCGTGTAATGCTTCTGGAACAAATGCAGGGTCAAAATAATTTCCGTCCACACCAATTCCGTTGAATTCTACCCAGTAGAAACTTGATTCATTGATTAGGTATATAGGATCATCTGTACACGAGTAAGTATCTTGTAAAGAAGCGATTAAAGGATTGTATTCTTCTTCGTCTTTTTTATAAATTAATAAACTCCATACTTCTTCATCTCCTGACAAAGCGAAATAAGTATATGTTGGTCCTAATGCGGTATTATATCCATGACTTGAAAAATTATTGGGAGACGAAGAGTTGCAACTTGGTGTGAGATTCTCCATGTCACAACTAAATGTTAGATCATAAGAATCTTCACCGTCAACAAAGGAAAAATCATCTCTATCGGTATAAATGTACATATAATTTATAGCATCATTTGAAGAGGTGCAGTATTCATAACTAAAATCGAAGTTGTAAATGCTCTTGCTAAACATACTGTATTGAGGATCATTTAACCATATATTTCGAGTGTACTCTATTGAATTAATAGCACCAGTTGTTGGTGAAATGTTATAGTAAGTATATATCAGACTATCCCCTATAATATTTCTAGAAGTTATAGAATCAATGCCATAAATTACATTGACTAGTTCCCCTGTAAAATCGTAAAAATCTTGTTTATAATAAAGGACATCTCCCGCTTCATAAGGAATAAAGTCAGCAACGGTCCAAGCTTTTGTTCCTTGTAAAATATCATTGCTGTCTTCAAAACCCAATAACTTGACAGTTGTTTGCGGTGTTGTTAATAATTCAATGAAAGGCAAAAAAGTAAGGAATCCATAGTTTTTACTTAATTTATATTGATGGTTGTCATAATCGCTATCTACAGGCTGTCCATTGTTGTAAGCTTTGAGGCTAAAAATTTTGACACTATCGGTAATACCAAAAATGGACTCAGTTGTTTTATTGGTGCATGTAATTTGTATTTCATCAAAATTTGTAGGATAAATAGTAGTGCTTTGACCAACTTCCAATGTATGGTCAAAGACGAAATTTCCATTCAAATAGTAGTTTCCATTGACTTGTTGAACAGGTGTTTTGATGGAAATAAAACTACTTGTTTGAGGATCATAATAATCTAACCAAGTTTGATCACCAAAATATGTTTCTGATAAACAATTGAATATCAGATTGTCAAGGTATCTAACATGAAAATAATAATTATTGGTATCCCCATTTTCTATCAATGAATCGGCATAGTAAACGGATTTTGAATAGTGTGTTGGGTTTTCAAATTCAAACCAAGATTCTTGATTGTAAGGGAAAGGTGTCCAGTTTTGGGCAAATAATCCGCATGAACATAAAAGAGCAAAGAGGAATAGAAATTTTTTCATAAGAAGTTGTTTTTCAAACCATTAAAATAGGTTGTTCTGTGATTCCCTTCTATTATTTCCCATCAAAATAGGAAAAACTTACAGCCACACTACATATATCACAAACAGTCGATGTGTTGTCATGCAATATATACAATTCCAAGCTTCTATACAATTTTATTATATGTTTTAACGGTTTTTAGCCACTCCTTCGCCAATTTCATCCCCCGCACTTCCCTTGCTTTTTCTTGGATATTGCGCAGTCGTTATAATTGTTGGGTAATTGCAAGATGGGCAACCGCAAGGGTTGCCCGTACGTATTGGGAGATCGGAAAGATTGCCCCTATAATGAAATTGCATTTTGTGCATTTATTATATCAATTTGCAAAATCCCTTTGATAGATCGTTCTGTACTTTCTTGAATTTTAGATTTTCCTTAATCGTGCCATCCAAATATTCCACTGTTACCAATTCATTTCTACCTATTTTTGGGATGGCTGGTTCTGGGCTTCTTCTTTCTAATGTTGGTTCTTCAAATTCATTAAATAATTCTGAAAATTTATCGTCTTGACTCAGCACTTCCAATAACTCATCATCATCTAATTTTTCAAGTTCCTCTATTTCATCTTGTAATGCTGCCAACTCATCTTCATCCATATCTGCTACCATGTTTTCGAAACTAGCAATTGTCTTTGGATCAAGATTTAGATCATTAAAATCTATATCATCGAGCTTATTGTCCTCTTCTTCTTCTTCATTTGGAAGCTTTGGTAATTTTTTCAAACTCTTTAAGTAAATAGTACTATCCTCGGCAGGCTTTCCACTTTTAACGACATCAAAGAATACTATTACCAAACATTGAGCTATTAAGACTTTAGCCTCTTCTTCTGAATAACCTTCTGAAACCAATCGGTGAAAAGCCTGTTTTGCTTCTGGCGGATCATTGTTTTCTATTTGCTCATTGACCATATGCAACATGGCTGCCCTTCTATTTTCTTCTTCTTCAGTCATTTGAAATGTTTTTTCAGGTGATTAATAATTTATTTTACTCAGTGTGTGTATAGCAAATTTAGTAAAATATATTGGGAATAGCCAAAAATTGTTGTGTGCAGGTTTTGCTCAAAACAAACAAAGAAGGTTCGTCAGAACAAACAAAGAAGGTCTGTCAAAACAAACAAAGAAGGTTCGTCATCTCGTGTGCGAGTCCAACCAGAATTTCTGGAGCGTAGCGTAAGAAATATCTGTGGTCCGACATTTCGGGATCCACGCCTTCAATGTTTAGGACCCCACCAGTAAACAAGACCAAACCCATATTTAGTGCTATTACTTAATGTTTCAACCACCAAGTCACAAAGCACACAAAGCCCTTTGTTCTATAGGCTTATTGTTAGTCCCTTTTTTTGAACGCGGATGACGCAGATTTTCAAACGCGGATTTAAAAATCTGTGTTGCTTGTATCTGCGCGATCCGTGTTCTGTAAGATCATCGTAAAAATAATTGATACACTGCTGATGTTAATCCATCTTATAAAAATGTCAATACAAGTCCTGAAAGGACGCAAGATCATAAGGATGGATGCAATCCATCCTGACTGAGATAATAGGAGAGAGAATGCAATTTAAATATTCCCTCTCCCCGAAAATCAAAAAAAGCTCTGGTAGCAGGGCTCGAACCTGCGTCTACCCGGTCCAGAGCCGGGCGTTCTACCACTGAACTATACCAGAAAAAAAATGGGTGCAGGACTCGAACCTACGTCTTCTCGGTAATCGAGCCGAGTATTCTACCGCTGAATTAACCCATTTAACTTTATTAAATTAATTATTTTCTGGATAAAAATACTTTACTTTTTTTCCAGAAAAATATTTGTGCCTTTTCAATGCTGTTGCTAAAAAAGGATTGGATACTTCAACACCATGAACCAATTCAGGTGTTGGTTTGAACTTTTCTACTCTGTGTTTTCTTGGAGCAACCCAGCCTGATTTTTCTGCATCTAATCCAGCATCTTTGCAATACTTTATTACTAAATTTTTATTGCATTTTTCTTTTCCTTCAAAAACTTCCCAAGGCAAAGGGAGCTTATTCCAGACCTCCGTGTTTGGGTCTAGTTTTCCACCCGAAGAACAATGCCAAGCAACAACATCGGCTGCCATTAGTCTCATAACTTTACCAAAACAAATTTCATCTAGAATATAATTCATACCCATTGAATGAATTAAATTCATCCAGTTGTCACGAGCTTTATTCCAAGCCCCAGCAGTGTTGTTCCAAGTCGTAGAATCATTTCCTCTTTGGACAATCATTGTTTCTCTTCGAATGGAACTATGACTCCAAATTTCTTTCAATAATTGTGCTATATCTTGAATAATATTCGTCCATTTCCCCAATAATTGTCCTTTTTGATTATCAGTCAATTTAGTCAAAACTTCTTGATTTGGATATATATAAGATATTGCCAACCAATTTGTTTGATTGTCCATTGATTCTGATTTTTTTCTGCCAAACAAACTAAATGGGATGGTTCTTTTTCCCGTACATCTTTTGTAAAGCATATTACTTATTTCATCAAACGCTCTCGCTTGACTCTTGTTTGTGAATACACTTCGTAGATTGCATTTAGAGTTGTAGTAAGCAATGAAACAAGCAGTGTTTTTATTTTTACTAAAATTTTCAAAATCAAGATGATGAACGATTCCGTGTTTTGCTATTTTTTGAAATTCAACTTTTCTGATTTCACGTTGAAATTTCAAAAGTTTTTTTTCTAACCTTTTAAGCAATCTCCATTTCTTGTTATAGTTTCTTTTAGAAATATCTAGACCAATTTCTTTTCTTTCAGATTTATTTAATCTATCAGCTAAGAAGTTGTTGTTTCCGACATCTTTATGAATGAGTGGGGAAACTTCATCAATAAAACCTTTAATATCTGGAACATAGTTATAGTCGATTTCATTTACATCCTCAAGTTTGAATATTTCAATGGCTTTTTTTATTTGTTTTTCTGCACCAACTGCTGCGGAAAATTCTTGCATCATGGATGTATAGCTAAATAATTGCCTCTTTAATGAACCTTTAGCAGCTTTTTCAAGAACCTGCAATTCAGCAGAGTTAAGGTCGTTTCCAAGTACACTAATGATAATTTCTGCAATATCTTCAGGTCTTTTTCGCTGACTCAAACTTTTATATAACTTTTTCATTTCCATTTTTCAATCACTTTTTATAATTATACTGCAATATTAAAATGGTAGTGCGCACTCTTTTTGCGTAGTATGAAATTTTTTATTTTTTTTATTCTACTTCTACTTATTCACGCTCTATTTGTCAAACTGTGTGGATAGAGATTTCTCAAATCACAGTAGGTAGCATGGAGACTATTAATCTAAAGTAATTGTGAAGGTTTCGTTTGGATTAAAATTAAATCCTTCGCCTATTTCTACATAAACTTCGTTATTTGATACCACATTCAAACGAACTGAACTAGAGCTAGAAGATCCGCTGTTGATGTTTTGATCTTCATCAAATTTGAAGTAATAACGGTCAAAAGTTCCTGCTTCAAGTGTTCTAAAAGACATACCGTAAGTTGAATTATCTGCGGTTGCGACAAGAGTGAAAGTGATTTCATCTTCATCCAAATCAATATCGTACAAACCATTTAAGTAAGCTGGGAATTCTTTTGCAGTTGAGATGGTTTCTGTTGCTGCTAGTGCGTTTGCTGATTGACCAAAAATTGTTTCAATTGGTGTTTCTACTCCTCCTGTTCCACCATCTGAAGGGGCAGCAGCAGTTTGTAAAGTATTGGTCACTGTCACACTTGATCCCAATGTAATTGGTGTAGTTTCATCATCATCATTACAAGAAGTAAATAATGCACCGACAATAAATACACCTAATACGATTAATAAGTTTAAACTTTTCATTTTATAAAATTTTCGTAGTTGTCTATTTTTGATCATTCTTTAAGGCTCATGAAAGGATTTAGTGGAAACGCTGTTGGTCTTTGGCTGTTGGCCTTTAGCTGTTGGTCTTTAGCTTTTTGCCAAAAGCCAAGAGCTAAAAGCTAAAAGCCAAGAGCTAAAAGCTAAAAGCTTTTCCACTAAATTCCTCCATGAGCCTTCTTTAATAATACCACAAAGATGGGGATTATATTATAAGGTGACTTTATTGTCAAATTTGAGATGTTGAATTGTTTTTTTTTATTTCGTTTTATTTACCATCCTCCATTGCGCTTTTTCCATTTTTCTAATATACTTAATGTTTTATGATAGTCAATATACCCATTGTATTCTAAGATTTTACAAGAATAAGAGACTATTGCTCTTTTCTTTGCTGTTTTTGTTAATTTTTCTAATTGTTTTTTCACTTTATCCTCTAACTCATCTGCATCATCAAAAGAGTAATAGATTTCTAATCCAAATACAGCATAATACTGTATCATCTCATCTTTGTTCGTGATTTTTGGTTGAAGAATTTCCTTCATTCCTTCTATTTCATAAAATTCATATAAGTGAGTCATCCAATTCAGGGCTTCTCTTACTCTATTGCTATAGCGTTTTGATTTATCATCTTTGCTAGCAATTATTTCTTTTCCGTATTTTACTAATTGAGTCGCTACTTTTAATGCTTCTCTATCAAGACTACTATCCTCTTCATCCAAAAAATCTTCATCGTACTCTTCGTCAAGTTCTCTTATTTTCATTGGTAAATAAACAAGGATGTTTTTAGCAATTTCTTCTTCTCTAAAAAAGGCTTTTGTATTTTTTATTTTTGAAAGTTCACGGTGTAAGTGAATTAAATCTTTCATTTTTGATTCGTTTGAAATTTTTATTCTACGTAATTTTGTAAACAAATCCCAAAGACCCTTTTTAGCATCTTTGTATGAAATTTTATCATCCGTGCAAATGGTAAGTATTTCTGTGCTTATTTCTTTTATAGTTGTTTTTTTTACTATTTTCATTTTTCTTTTTCAATCTTATCAGAAACAGGTAAATGATGGCTGTTTTGAGAAGCTACACCATAACTAAATCCCTCCCGAATTTACAAATAATTTTGTTTTTTTACAAAACCTTCAAATTCAATTCTGGAAATTTTGATTCCGTAAAACCCATTTTTTTATAAACATTCATTCCATCATTTGTGGCGTGTAGGCTTACTTGTTCTTATGATGTTTTGTGTTCTGTTAAGGCGGAAAGGGAAGTGCGGAGGACGAAATTAGCGACGGAGCAGCTAAATTGGCGAAACTACGCCCGATGTGAGTGGAAATGTTTTTACACAGGTGTGTTTTTAATACCTACACCTGCGAGGTTTTCAAAATCTCGCAGGTGTAGGTATTAAAAACATTGCAGCGGCAGCGGGGAGACAATTTGATCGAAGATGATCCTCGCCGTCCGTATTATAATTATGAAGTATGAGTTATGAATTAGCATTAAACCACAGTATTCTGCCAAAAATGTAGAAGCATTCCAACATTGAAGCATTATTAAAACCTGATTCTTGTAAGTTCCGTATATCTACTGAAATGAGGTTGATAAATTTTAGAACGAATTATTAATTTCATTTCACTTATCTTTGCACTTAAATTTAAAATACAAAAACAAATAGAATGAATTGTTTTACCAAGATTTTCGCAATAGGTCTTTTATCAATGATGTTTGCTTGTACTTCTAATAATACGGCGGATACTACTCAAACTCCTGCTGCCACCAATTCTGCGGCTGCATCATCTGCAAACAATCAAAACAATGCTACTAAAGGAGCAGGTGCAAAAATAACAACAAACGGCAACTCTTCTGTTACTGAAGTGAAAAGTGGTTACAAAAATCCTGAGCAACTGAAAGATGTGTTTACCGTTGATAAGGCAAACACGCTTGGTCAGCAATTTGGAAAGCGTTACTGTAGTTGTGTGAAAAGCAAATCTGCAGGCGAATGCGATGAAATGATTAAAAAAGGCATCGGTAATATGAAAAATGTTATGAAAGCCAATGTAGGAAGAGCTTTTGACAAAGCATTTGACTATGCTAAAAATAATTGTGAGTAATTAGAACTTAAGAGCTTATTTAGGATTAGCTCATTTTAGTTTGTTAACGAGCTAATCCTAAATTTAATTTATAAACCAAGATAATGAGATTTTTTAAGCAAGTTTTCGCTATTTTTTAGTAGCGTTTATGATTTCATGTGCAGCAGATTCAAAAGAAACCGTTGTACCCAAAAAAGCAATTTCTAAAACGGCTCCAGTTTCTTCGACTCAAAACCAAAATCGAAATCAAAACCAAATTGGTAGGGCTGTAAATGGAAATCAAGGTGGAAAAAATGGGCAATCAATACAAAAATCGTCAAACCAGTCAGAGGCACAAAAGCAAGCTAGAGCTAATTCGAATAATGCAGTTCAATCAAACAAATCTTCAAAGCCCATTAAAACAAGATATAGTGCTGGAACAGCTAATCATTTGGGAGGACAATTGGGTGGCAAATTGTGTATGTGTTTGAAAAACGAAGATGCAAAGAAGTGTGCAGAAATTAACCAAAGAATCAATGATGTAAAGGAGTCAATGAATCCTGAGACGCTTACCATATTTGAAAAGGCTTTTAATGCAACAAAAGAGGAATGTTAGCTTATTTATTGCTGTTTTTAAAGTCAAATCTTAGAATTGGGTGAAGTTTTTTAGAGATAATTTTATCTTTGTGGAAACTTATATTATATATAAAAAAACCATTCTAATGAAGTCGTATATCCAACTTGTTATTGTTTTAAGCATTTTTATCTTTGCTTCTTGTGCCTCTGACACCACTGCGGAAGCTCCTGTTACAGTGGAAACAACTAATGCTGTACCTGCCAAAGCCCAAGAAAAGACTATTGTTAACACAAAGACTCCACAGGAAGTCAAAAAAGATCCTCTTGCTAACCTTGAAGTTGGCAATTATACTGGATCAACTGATATGGAAGCTGCAAAAAAGGGAATCAATGCGGGAGCTGCTACTAAATTGGGAAGACAAATGGGAAAGCGTTTTTGTAAATGTACAGAAGGCGGAGTAGTAGAAAGCTGTCAAGCTAAAATTATAAAAAACTTAGAAGGATTGAAAAAGACTTTACATCCTAAAATTGCAGAAGCTTGTGAAAAGAATTTTTTGTTTGAAGCAGACAATTGTAAGTAGAGAGTGAGACAACCAATCAGAAGCCTGAAATTCTTTCCATATTTGAAAAGGCTTTAGATGCTACTAAAAGAGGAGTGTTGAAAAAACGACACATGATAATTGTATTATAAACTATTGTTTTACGTCATAAAAAAAACAGTTTTGCGTGCTGATTGTGATTTTTGTATAAATATTTTTCTAAAATGGTTGTATAAATCTGTTAAAACTTTAATGTTTTTATTTCTACTAGTAGATTT
>Ga0114957_1004962_pt1 | contig 11213 bp, 7 predicted proteins | sample BantaG_FD_87175 | JGI IMG/M metagenome (GOLD analysis project Ga0114957, IMG submission 87175) | Marine algal microbial communities from Bantry Bay, Ireland - BantryBay_4 metaG | ecosystem: Host-associated > Algae > Red algae > Unclassified | place: Bantry Bay, Ireland | collected 2014-11-21 | reverse complement strand
GGCTGTGATTGATCACACAAAAATACAAAATGAAAGCTAATCACAACTCTATTTTTTATAGCTTCTTTTAAGTCTTTGCTGTGATTGATCACACAAAAATACAAAATGAAAGCTAATCACAACTCCATCTTGGTCCATTAAATATTTTTATTTAGCTGTGATTGATCACACAAAAATACAAAATGAAAGCTAATCACAACGGGAAAATAAAAGCACGCTTGATGTAATAAGCTGTGATTGATCACACAAAAATACAAAATGAAAGCTAATCACAACGGGTCGTTAGAAACGAGATACATAGCGTCTGCTGTGATTGACCACACAAAAATACAAAATGAAAGCTAATCACAACAAATAAACATAATAAATTCAAAACAATAAAGCTGTGATTGATCACACAAAAATACAAAATGAAAGCTAATCACAACACTTATCTTTACCGATAATAAATCTCCATAGCTGTGATTGATCACACAAAAATACAAAATGAAAGCTAATCACAACTATTCATATACTATAAAATCTTTTGTTTTTGCTGTGATTGATCACACAAAAATACAAAATGAAAGCTAATCACAACTGGTACAACTAATAAAGCCAATATGTTAGCGCTGTGATTGATCACACAAAAATACAAAATGAAAGCTAATCACAACAGCACGGCCGCACCTAAAGCCGCTTATCTTGCTGTGATTGATCACACAAAAATACAAAATGAAAGCTAATCACAACATTTTGGAACTAAGGAAGTAATAGAAACTAGCTGTGATTGATCACACAAAAATACAAAATGAAAGCTAATCACAACAGTTTCTTTATTATGTGTTTTAGAATTATAAGCTGTGATTGATCACACAAAAATACAAAATGAAAGCTAATCACAACAATTTAGCTTTAATTTCCTCGCTTATGTCAGCTGTGATTGATCACACAAAAATACAAAATGAAAGCTAATCACAACCGATAACGAGCGCAATATCTGATCTAAACAGCTGTGATTGATCACACAAAAATACAAAATGAAAGCTAATCACAACATGATCCTTGTGAGCCAGAACCTTGCTGCCGCTGTGATTGATCACACAAAAATACAAAATGAAAGCTAATCACAACATAACTTGCGGCGATTCGTCACAAATGTTTGCTGTGATTGATCACACAAAAATACAAAATGAAAGCTAATCACAACAGGTATAGAAACTAATGTTATAACAGAATGGCTGTGATTGATCACACAAAAATACAAAATGAAAGCTAATCACAACAATTGGATAACCATGTTTCCACGTTTCTAAGCTGTGATTGATCACACAAAAATACAAAATGAAAGCTAATCACAACGGATGATGAGATAGAATACACCTATCATGCGCTGTGATTGATCACACAAAAATACAAAATGAAAGCTAATCACAACATAGGATGCGAGACAAAAACCATAATAGAGGCTGTGATTGATCACACAAAAATACAAAATGAAATCTAATCACAACTCAATTACATATCTTATTATGATTTGATACGCTGTGATTGATCACACAAAAATACAAAATGAAAGCTAATCACGACCAACATTCATTACAAACAAATTATACAGTTGCTGTGATTGATCACACAAAAATACAAAATGAAAGCTAATCACAACTGTAAGCTCTATTAAGTCTAAGTGCTTTTGGCTGTGATTGATCACACAAAAATACAAAATGAAAGCTAATCACAACGAATGCCAGGGTATGAGATTTTAGAAATTAGCTGTGATTGATCACACAAAAATACAAAATGAAAGCTAATCACAACAGCTTTGTTAAAGCTTCATTTGTAAGAGGTGCTGTGATTGATCACACAAAAATACAAAATGAAAGCTAATCACAACGCTTCTTTTCGAGGCCTAAACAAATGACGGGCTGTGATTGATCACACAAAAATACAAAATGAAAGCGTACGAAGGAATGAAATTGCACTTTGACTAAAAAAAAGTTATCAAATTTTTCTCCTAAAAAAATCCTCTTATATGTATAACAACAACTATTTTTGCATAAACTTATATAAAGGGTTTTTCTGACATAAAGCTGTTAAACTTTTTAGGTTTACAAGCTGTTGCTAATATTTGGCACAGTTTTAATTGATTAAAATAATAATGAGAACTCTGGTATTACTTTTGCTTTTAGTTGTTACTCCAACCATCTTAATAAGTCAATCCTTAAATGTATTTCCGAGAGGTGATATTTATGCAACTACCAGCAGCATTTATGCCATTAATACTAATCCAGCCAACTTAGGTAAAAACCTAAAAAGTAGAGTAGAATATCAAATACCTGTGCTTAGTGGTGCTGGGTTTATTTCTTCTACCGGCTTATCAAGCAGTAGGCTTAGAAACATCTTTTTTAATAGAAATGAAAAAATAGAAGATTCAGAACAAAACGACATTAGCTCCTTTTTTGTGAATGAACAAACAGATTTAGCTACCAACTGGAGTTTTTTATCCATAGCTTTTAATACCTCAAAAAACGGACGCTTGGGTATTAATGTAAGCTCAAATGTTGCTGGCTCATTTAAAGTTAATGAGCCAACTGCCGACCTAATATTTAATGGAAGCGAATCCGTTTATGCCTTTGAAATTTTTGAAACGATTAGTGCTGGCAATGTTCAGGAATCATTAACAGCATTTACCAATGGAACAAGTGTAAGTTTAAATTCAGGAACAAATTTTGATTTTTCTTACGGGCAGCTAATAAAAAAAAGTAAAAATGCTAATCATTACATAGGCTTTGGTTTAAGGTATAGGCTCTATTCTTTAGATGTTAATTTGCAATCCAACGAAGGTGAATTTTCTGCCTACTCCACTTATTTAAATGATGACGAAGATTTTGATATTTTAGGCTTTGGAAGACCCAACACAATTTTAAAAAACCTGTTTGGCGATAATGGTTATGGTATTTTTTTAAATGCAGGCTATTCAGTTGAAACAAACAAAGGCCTTAATTTTAGCCTGGCTATTCGAAACGGAGGTTACAGCAGTATAAAAGCAAGCAACCTAATTTTTAATGATAATTTAGTAATTAATATTTTAGAGTCTATTCAATCTGTTGACATATTAAGTGAAATACCAGATTACTTACTCTCTGGTGGTTTGTTTGAAGTTGCAGAAAGTAAAAGAGTCAGAGAGTTTTCACTACCTTTTATTGTAGCCAGCATTTCACAAACCTTTTTGAATAAAAGATTGCTATTAGGTTTAGATGCTACCTCTCGTAAAGATTTTAAGTTTGTTACAGATGTAAATTTAGTGGATAATAAAAAATCTAACTTAGGTATATATACAGGTATGGTTGTTAATTTAACTTCCAGTAATATTTTACTTTGGAATATTCCAACTGGTTTTAGATTTTCCAGAGATTTTAAAAGAGTAAACTTTGGTATTAGTTGGTCCACTTATGTGTTAGGTTATTTTAATCAAAAACGGCCTATTATAAACGGGCGTTTAGGTATTCATTTGGCACATTTAAAAAAGTAAGTGAGTTGTCTTAATAAATCTCAACTGCTTTACCGCTCAAAAATAATGGTTAAAAATGGCGAAATGCCAACCGAAGGAATAATGCCTGGCCCAGGATAACCTGTTGCTCTGCGAGTGTAATAAGCGTTGTTAAATAAGTTATTAAAACCTGCATTAAATTGAAATTGTTTGTATTTGTAAGATGCTGTAATATCAACAACCGAGTAAGCAGGTATTGATCCAATTATGCCACTTCTGCTATCGCCAGGTACAGCAATTGCAGAATTTTGTGCATCTGTAAATTGTGTAGAAACAGAAGTAAGTTGCACACTCATCTCAAAATTTTCATACGCAAAATTAATACCAGTTTTAAAATTTAATTGTGGTACAAACTCCACCTGTTTACCAACTATATTTGTTCTTTCTGAGTTGTAATATCTTGAAAAAGTATATGCAGCATTTATAAAAACATTAAGCTTAATATTATTGCTTTCTGGCCAAAACACTTCTTCTAAATTTGTACTTAAAAGTGATTCTACACCTGCTATAAAAGCGTTACCAACATTTGTACGTACGCGGTTGGCTCTGTCATCTAAAACAATTCCAATTCTATTGTTATATAAAATACTGTAGGCACTTACATCGTACGATAATTGTTTTTTTAAACCACCACGTGCACCAACATCAAAAGTAAAACCGTTTTCATCTTTAATATTTTCATCAACTATAAAAGTTGGGCTAACCACTCGTATATCGCTAAAAGTAACTGAGCGGTAATTTTGTGAAATATTGCCATACCATTGAACTGTATTGCCTGGTTTATAAGCTACTCCCAAACCAAATAATGGAAACAAACGAGGTAATGATTTTTCTTCAAATAACACTTCATTAAAAATAACATTGCCTGCATTATCAAACCTTAAATTATTATAATTGCCATTTGCCTTAGTTAAAATATACTCTAACCTTAGCCCTGGCGTAATGCTTAATTTATCATTTATATAAAAAATATGTTCGCCAAATAATGCCAAATTTTTATTAGGAAATAAGTACGATGATTGATTTGGATAATTACTAAAATCTGCAAATTGAAAATCAGCATCTGCACCAGTTGAACCCGACCCTTGAATTGAACTGTTATTAGCATTGTAATATTTTGCCCCAAGCAGTACAACCGCTTTTTTATCTTTAATAAAATATTGCTTTAACCAACGCAGTTCAGCACCATAATTTTTAAAAGTACCCACAATTAAATCGCGTGGTAAAATGTAGTTGCCCGCTTCATCTTGTTCGTCTAATGCTGTAATTGGGTTTTCATTTAAGTTGGTAGAATTACCTCTAAAACCAACCGATTTTCTATTGGCATCTAAAGCAAACAAACTTAAACTAAGGTTATTATTTGTACTAAACTGATGCTTAAACTGCACATTGTACAACAACCAATTTACCGCAAACCAGTTTCTGCTTCTGGTACTTAGTTGTGGGTGATTTTCAAACTGTTCATCAGTTAAACCGCCCGCTTGCTTTGCCAAATATTTATAAAAAGTGGCTTCGGCAGCCAGGCTTGTTTGTTTACTAAAATTATATTTAAGGTGTAAATGTGCATTGTGTAAATTAAAATCAGAGTTTTTTCTAAAGCCATTGCCTCGCTTAAAGTTGTAATAAAAATTAGTGCTAAACTTACCAGCGTTTAAACCAAACCTACTAAAAGTATTAAACAAACCATTGTTACCAATAGTGTTTGCCAATTTTATATTATATTTTTTGTAAGATGGAATACGATACAATTTAAAATTAATTAAACCACCAAACTGTGTACCATATTGTAGTGAACTAGCACCTCTTATTATTTGAATTTCATCAATAGCTTCGGCTATAGGTGTGTAATAGTTTTCCGGATAACCCAGCACATCTGCACTAATATCATAACCATTTTGGCGAGTATTAAAATTGGCAGATCTATTGGGATCTAAGCCTCGTCCACCAATTGATAACTGAATGCCGCCCTCGCTACCTTCGTAAATATTTAAGCCGGGTATTTGTGCAAATATTTGGCGACTTACATTGTTGGCTAAGTTTCCTTTTACCAATTGCAACAAAACCACCTCTGTTTTTTTGCCTGCATATATGGCTGTTCCTTCTACATCTTTCAATTGTTTTATAGCAAAACGTTCTATCTTTTCTGTTGAAATTTCTATGGCACTTAGTTCAACACTTAATTTTTTTAGTGAAACTATTATGCTTGTATCTGCTGTGGCAATAAATTCTAATCGCTGTGTTTTGTAAGCTTCTGAAAAAAATAAAAATTTAAAATTATCTGTTTTTGGTAAGATGAGTTTTGCCTTACCTTTAGCATCGCTGTAAAGTAACGCTTGGTTGTTTTCGCAAAAAACACTAACTGCTTCAATCGGTTTTGTAGTTGCTTCATCTACAAATTGAATACTTAAATTAATTTGCGCTTGTGTAAATAATGAGCTCAACAAAAAAACAAAAACGATATGTAGCGGAGTATTATTCATTTAGTGTTTCAATATAATTTTTGTGTTTCAAATTATTGTGAATATTCAATAAGTTTACATTTTGCTTTACAAAGGTTTGGCTCGGCCTTCCGTTTAATGCTGCATAACTTTCTACATATACTTCTATGTTTTGGTGTCCTTGATTTTCAAAATGTTTACCAAGCAAATGTGCATACTCAATTATAAAGTCAGCTTGCGTACTCATTTGCTTTTCTTGCAATGCAGTTAAAAAATCATCATTTTGAACATAAAATCGTTTGCCAGTTATTGCATCAACTATTTTAAAATTAGCTGCACCTGTTTTTTCTGTTAGCATCACTCGCCAGGCAAAACGGTAACCTTGTTCGGTCCAAAGTACATTGCCTGGGTAAAGCAAAAAGCGCAACGGAAAAAGCAACTGAAAAATAGTTGCAAAACAAAGCAATACAAAAGCCATCTTACCAAAAAAACAATTGAAATAATTTAAAGCTTTAGCGTTATCAAATATTTGTTTTGGAAGGTGTAATACTTGGCTTATTTTTTTTAAGATGCTTTGATGAAAACTGTTGCTAAAAAATAGCAGCGTAGCAATTATCATTAAGTAAGGAAACATACCAATTGGAAAAAGTAAAGCGGTAAGTAAATGAAATATTACAACCAATAAAAATGCAAAAATACGAGTTGGCGCATACATTAATAAAAACGGAATAGTTAAATCGTAAGCAGCACCAGCCCAACTAAATGCAAAGTGTAACCATTTTTGTTGCATCAAATCACCAAATAATGGCAGGTTAAATTTTGCGGGCAACCACAAACTGAGCGGCATTGCTTTAAATAACCAATCGTTATTTAATTTGGCTAAGCCGGCATAAATGTAAACAATGCACAACATTAATTTCAATATGTCTATCGTCCATTTCGGAATTTTATTAAAGCGAAGTTTTGGCCTCAAATAAGCATCTAAAGAAAAATAATTGTGTGCAGGTAAAAAGATTAAAATAAAACTGATAACAGAAACAAAATAATAATGGTTGAGGTAGGTGCTTTTGTCCATCAGTTCTATATAGGTAAACGATAAAAAAAACACGATGATGGCAAAACGATATTTATAGCCAGCCGCAAAACACAAGGCACTTAAACCACAAATAATAAATAATACATAAGTGAAGTTTCCGGGTACAGTAATAAACTCAAAGCCGTAATAGTGGAAATGAAATTGGGGATTTAGGTAAAGTTTTTCAATCCAACCATTATACCAAAAACGAACAATACTGATGAGCATTAATAAACCGAAACAAATTCTGAAAACAGCTAATGGTGCTGCGTTGGTTGTTTTATTAAAATATTTTGGCAAACCGTTGATCATTAATCGCCATCTGCATCAACGTAATCAATTTGAATATTTAAGGCTTGCATCATTTCTACCTTCATTATTACTACTGCTTTTTGAATTTCATCGTAAGCGGCTAACATTTTAGGATTATCGGTTTCTACCTGTTGTTTAAAATTGTTGTCTAATTCTAAAATGCTTTCTTCTGCAATTTGCCATTGGTTAATTATTTTTTGAGCTACATCTTCGGTATTATTTGCTGCGGCTACACTTTGCAAATATTGTTTTAAACTTGGGCCTGTGGTTAATCCATCAAAACTCACACCATCAAAAAATTGTTGAATTGCCTCAAAAGCTTTAAGGCAAAGTTGCTTAGAATAAATACCCGAATAAGGAGCTTCAACAGTATGGCTTAGTGTGTTGCCAGAAAAAACACCAGCAGGAATTGCAATTTTACCAGCTCTAAAATATTTTTCGTAATAAAATAAATAATCGTTTATCAACTTATCGGTTGATGCGGTAGCAGATGAGCTATTGTTATTTATAAATGTGTTTTTAAAATTAGTTTGCCAATCGTTAAGCACAGTTTTGTTTAAAACATCTAATCTATCAATTAAATCGCTTAGATAGTTTAAGTATTGACTTTGAGTTAACTTTTGCAAATAACCTTCATTTTCTTTTAACAAGCCAAACAGCAAATAATCTAACGCTGGAAAACCTTGCGCCACAAAATTAGAAGGTAATTCTAAATTGTAAGTTTCATTTGCAATGTTGGTTTCAATTAAGGCTACATCAGTTGGGTAAGTGTTTATATAGTTACGATAGCCAATAGCTTCCGCCTCACCAATATTAAACATAGCTACGGTTTGCCAGGCTAAATAAGCATTAAGGTAAGCTGTTTTTAATAACTCAAAATCGGTAATTTTTTTGTTTTGTATGAAATCATTTTTTGCAGTTTCTAATTCTACTAAGGTAATTCCGTATTGTTCTAAGGCTGGTATAATTTGTTGTTCTGCCCAAAAAGTAAGCATTGCTGTTCTATCAAAACTATCGGTTGGTTGCGGCTTTGCAGGATCTTTACAAGCCCAAAACATCATTGCAAAAGCAAATACAGTTAATAAGGCAAAATTTATGTTTGTAGATCTATTGTTGCGCATTGTTACTCGGCTGCTTCTGCTATAGTAAAACTAAACTTAGCCGCAATTTTTTTTGAAATGTTATCAAGTGTTGCAGCATTAACTTCCCAAAAGCCATTACCTTGCATTAGTTGTTTTAATAATTCATCTACTTCAATGCTTGTAAAATAAGGTGCTGTGCTATTCGGTTTTCTGGTAAATCGCAAACTATAAATAAAGCCATATCCTTCTGATAAATCGTGAAAAGCGGTACCATAATTTTTGCTTCCATTTATAGGTAAAGCTTTTTTACTTTGCTGTAAATAATAAACTGCTCTTACAGCAATTACCTGCGAAACCAACTCGCGAATAATATTAGCTTGCTCGTCTCTAAGTTTATAATCGCCTTTAACAATTGCAGTTCTACCTAATTTAAAAGCATCAAAAATATCTTGAGCAATAGTAGAAAAGTCGCTATCGTTATTTACACGGGTGAGGTATTTATTTAAAAAATTATCTTCACCTAAGTTCTTTAAAGGATTAGCAATATTAGAAGCGGCACCAAAAAGGTAACCATAAGCTTCATCCCATTTATGCTCCATTGTAGTATAAATTTTACCGTCAACTACTGTGCCTGCATCGTTCAGTATTTTGTTATCTCCTTCATCTAAAACGGTTGTGCTTAGGTAATTGTTTAACATTTGATCTACCATTAAAGCTCCAATTAAACCTTTGTTTACTGCCTGATTATATTCTAAACCTTTAGCATTTGCATAGCGGGCTGTGGTTTCATCTGCAAATTGGCCTGCTTTTCCCGGGGCGGCTAACTCGTTTCTATTTGGAAATACTTCTGTTACCTGAGCTTTTATCCAATTTTCAAAATCGGCTTTAATTACAGCAGCTTCGGTTGTATTGCTTGAAAAGAAATCTTTAGAAGCAGCAACTTTTGATTTTATACTTTTATTAGATTGGTTTAAAACTTCGTTGATAAATGGGTTGGCATCTTCACCAGCAGTTGTGGTATTGGAATACATTTGTAATAGTGCATCAATAGTTTTTGTTGGGTTTTTTAATTCTGCAATTAATTCTTCTGCCATTGCAATGCGTTGCGTTTGGCCTGTAAAAGAAACAGTACTTTGCCCGTTGCGTTCAAAATTATAAGCTGAAGGTGCTTCAATAGCATCTTTTTGACAAGCAGTAAAAACAGTTACAATGAGTATAATTGCTATTTGAACACTGTTAAATTTCATCTTAAATTTATTTAGACTAATTCTTAATAAGCGCAAATATAGTACAGGATTTTAATTTAAGTAGGAAATTGTTGTCATTATTTTGAAATAATTTTAGTTGTGGTTTATCAATGCTGATTTGGGTTTTACCAGTTAGTTCAAGAGCTAGCGATTTAAGTGGTAAGGCTACTGCTACTTTATTAGTTGAATTTAGGGCACTTATTTAACCAAAAATTAGATATTTTTTTTAAAAGCGATAAGCAAAAAGAGGAAGCAAAAAAAACATTAGAATAGTGAGTGAAGAGCTGGGCTTATCTCATATATTTGGAGAACGGCTCAAAAATGCCAGTAAAGCTATACAAGATTTGTTTTTAGACATCAGTAAATACAACAAAGAGTGGATTTACAATAGAGATGACAAAGCCATTACTATTAACTACTATAGAAGAAAACAAAAAAATCATCAGCACCTATTCTGCAAAATGCGCCAGAAAAGATAAACACAAAAGAGAAAAGAAGCTTGCTAAAGCCAAAGCCTTAATGGAGCAGCCCTCTAAACTCTATGCCAAAGCCACCAAACATTACCTGTATAAAAAGAAAGGCAGAGGCGGTAGTGAAGAATACGAAATTAACCAAACCAAAATTGAAAAAGATGAGCAATTTGATGGCATACTGGCTATTACTACTAATGAAGTAGAAATGGAGGAGATAGAAGTATTAAACCAATACAAACAATTATTTAAAATAGAGTACAGCTTTAGAAGAGTGAAAAGTCTGTTAGAAGTCAAGCCAATGTTTCATTGGAATCGTGCCAGGATTAATGGCCACATCTGTTGTGTTTTGTGGCTTTGGCAATGCTGCGAAACCTACAACTTCGATTGTAAAAAGCCAAGAAGGATTAGCCAGAAAATCGCATTATAGCTACGCTTGATAAAATGCAAGTCAGCCAGATAATCCAAAACAAGAACAGCTACTACCTGTGCAGCAAGCATAACGAAGACCAGCAAGTCCTGAGTTCAGTCTTCAAGCTGCGCAACGTGAAGCACCTAACACCTAAGTCGCTGAAAATCAGATAGTTGATAGATTTGTGTTGCAAAAATTTAAAATTCAACTAATTGATAATCAAGCATTTATGTCCAAATGGCCCAATCTGCATCATTGCTAATGATGAAAAAGTAGCTGTAGGCATCGCCGGTAATGGCATTCAACTGTCCGCTTTTATTTTTTTGACGATAGACTACTCTACGATGGGTATGGTCGCCAAATTGATAGTCGAAACTACTGGCCTAGTAGGTTTACAAATCAATTGTAATGGTTTTATTAATTTGACGGTTTTACATTTGGAGTGCTTGTTAGTAGGTGTGAAGCTGGAAGTATAACCCCGAGTGGAGTGGTTATGCTATTTTGGTGGGCTTGTAGCGTTGGCAAAATAGCATTTGAACGGAAAGGTACTATCTTAAAAAGCAAGAAAAATTTTACTTTTATTTTGGGTGTAGCTTTCCTGTTCAATAAATTATCACTTATTGTCATTTTCAATCTTATTTTATATTT
>Ga0114957_1004961_pt1 | contig 11214 bp, 16 predicted proteins | sample BantaG_FD_87175 | JGI IMG/M metagenome (GOLD analysis project Ga0114957, IMG submission 87175) | Marine algal microbial communities from Bantry Bay, Ireland - BantryBay_4 metaG | ecosystem: Host-associated > Algae > Red algae > Unclassified | place: Bantry Bay, Ireland | collected 2014-11-21 | reverse complement strand
CGGCGGCGCTGCTGCGGTCGCTGGCGGCGATCGCGGTGGTGCCGGGCCGCCGCTCCATGGCCGCCAACTTTGTCGCCGTCGGCGCGCGCGGGGGCGGCTGCGGCGGCGGCGGGGGCGGGATGGCCGCGGGCCCCGCCGCGGCGGGTGGTGCTGTGGTGGTGGCGGCAGCGGCGGCTGGCACGCCCGGCGGTATGGGAGGCGTCGCCGCGAGGTGTGCCGAGGGCGCGGCGACGGGGTGGGGTGAAGAGGAGCGCGCGCGTCTGCTCCTTGCGCTCTGCCGCCTTGGGCGGCCACCGGCGGGGGACGCGCCCGACGTGGGCGACGCCATGGACGCGAATGGCGGCGACGGCGATGGGGACGGCGACGGTGCTGCAACCGGTACCTTTGCCTTGGACGGCGACGCCGTGGGTGCTGGCGCTGACGGCGACGCTGGCGGCGCCGGTGGCGCCGGCCGCAGCACAAACACGGTCGCAAATGGCGTCCCGCGCGCCAACGGCGCCGTCCATGCAATTGACGTAGACAGCGAGGACAGCAGCGACGGCGCCGCCGCCGCCGCCGCCAGCGCGCCGTCCCCCCCCCTGCCGGCCGCCGCGCTGACCGCCGCCGCTGTCGCCACGCGCTACTGGGCGGCGCTCGCGGCAGCGATTGGCAGCGGCCGCACGGCTGCCGACTGTCGCCGCTTTTACGGCGCCCACGCCGGTGCGCTGTGCTTGGACGCGTTTGCGACGAGCGGCGGCGCAAGCGGGCGGGAGGCTGACGACCGACGACGCCATGAGGCGGCGGCGGTCGTTGCGGCGGCGGCGGCGGCCGCGGCGGTCGTTGCCGCGGCGTCTGTGTGAAACTGGGCGGGCGGGACGCAGGATGTCGGTCGTCTGTTTTTCCCTTCACTATTTTTTCCCTTTTTTGCGGCGCCATTTTTTTTTGAGCAGGGGGTCTCTGTGCCGTCCGCAGGCCAACTGAACAAAGGGCGTTGGGGCGAGGGGGCGCGGCTACCGCGCCGGCCAGGCGCCCTCGCTCGCACGAGCACCTCGCGACGAGGAGCGGCGGGCCGCCGCGCTTCCGGTCGCCTTCCGTTCGCGGCTGCGGGCCACCCACGGATCACGGCCCGTCACAGAAATTGAGCTGCCTTGACACCCGTCGCCCGTCCAGTCTCTGGCGTCCTCGGCCTGCACCAATGGGAAGACCCTGTTCCCCGCCTCGTGGTCCGTTGCGACAGCACCGCCGCCTCGGTGCGGGCCCTGCCACGTGTGCAACGTTGTCGGCCGCTGCGTGGCAGCCCCCTGTCTCGGCTGCGGCGCGGCTCACCCCGAGGGGGCCCCGCGCGAGGGTCCACCACAGCGCATGCTGTGGCAGTGCTAACCCTGCCGCGGCCATGGTGTGTTGCTTGCTCCTGCGAGGATGACTGCCCGTCGGCATCATGCGGACGGGCAGCGTCGGGAGGTTGGGCGCACAAGAGCAATCCTTGTGACGTGGCCGCTAACACAATGTTCATGATGTTTACATGATGTTCATGATGTTCATGTTGGTGGCTACGTCACAGGAATTGCTCTTGTTCTCCCAACCTCCCAGCGCCGCTCTTGAGAACCGCCGAGGCCGCCCGGGGCCACCCCACAAAGCGACAAGGACACTATTGCCTTGGACGTTACGCGGTGATAGCTCTAGTCATTGGGCAATAGGTTCCAGCTATGGGCCACGGCCCGCACGGCGATCGTGTGGTCTGTGGATTGCATGGGCTGTGCTCGACGCCGCGGCGCGGCGCGTGTAGGCGCGACGACCTCGAACGGCCTTTGCGATGCGTTTTCAGCTTTTCAAGGCGGTATCGGTCGGTGGGCTTTGGATCCCCAGGTTCGGCCTTCTCAAATGCTGTGCGGGAGCGGTGGGCACGTGACTTGCCTTGTTGGTTTCCTTGGCTGTCCAGGGTCGGGTACGAGCAGTAGCCCGGCGTAGGACAGGAGCTTTCTACAGACAGCGCACAACACATCGAACGTATCAAGAGAAGTCACAGAAAGATATTCAACTGCTCGTGTGAGTGCGCCAGTAGATTTCCTCTTCAGTGGGGGAGCTAGTGGGCCATGGTCGGCTTGGGGGGTGCCACGCGGTTGACCTCCCGCTATCGCTCATGTTGCGGGGCACTCTGCGTGCGCGGGGTGCGGTCCTCGCGGCAGATCCTGGACCTTTCCCTTCTCAGCTATTGTTCTCGAAACAGGATGCCAATGCATAATGAAGGTAGGTCAGTACTCACAGGGTGCCACAGGCGGGGCGTGGACTGGTCATGAGTATGAGTGGAATATGACACCAGGCCTCACAAAGACGATGAACACTACATTGCATGGCGGGGGCCGGTCCGACGGATGCGTTGAGCTGCCAAGAAGCCCACTCTGACGAATTGGGCCTTCTTGCTGCTCGTACTAGCAAGCTCGTCGGGTGGAAAGCACTCTTGGGCAAGCAGCGCGTACCAGTGCTACGGCTTCACTGTACTATCGCTGCGCCAAGGCACTTGCAACACGGACGACGCTGGGGTCAACAGTTGCTCCATCGAATCGAGTGTCCTGGGCTTGGCTCACATGCGCTGGGCCATCTAAGAAGTACTGTATGAATCTCCGAGGAGCCGCCAGAACCTCTGACCGTTTCTGTCTCTAGTGTCCATTCTACTGCTCCCGCGGCTCAAATGAGGCTCAGATGAGGCTCAAATGAGGCTCAAATGAGGCTCAGATGAGGCTCAAATGAGGCTCAGATGAGGCTCAAATGAAGCTCAGATGAGGCTCAAATGAGGCTCAGATGAGGCTCAAATGAGGCTCCCTCTCATATGGCCTGGAAACGCGCCCTTTTTGGGGTGTCTGAGGCACCCCCTCCGAGTTTTCATCGTACACTGCCGCCGAGCTGGCCCATAGGTGAGTGGACTGCGCCGATTCCAGACCTATTCTCAGAAAGAGCAGCCGAGGCCGGGAACATGGTCACAGAGAGGCATCAAAAACATCCTCAAATGAGGGAAATCGGCTCAAATGAGGCGGCCAGTAGAATAGACACTAGTGTCTATTCTACCGAGTGCATCATTTGACGCCCTGGGCACTTTTTTGGCACCATATTTTTCGTGCTTCGCGGCCTCGCACGCTCCTTTTGACAACAGAAACGGACCCAGAGATGTCTTGTTACTGTTGGGGGAACTCGGAGCCATTGTGCTACAAAACGGGGGGTGCTCCAGACGCCAGAAAAAGGGGGGTCGAACCGTCGTTGTCTGGCCCTGTGAGGGGGTGCATCATTTGATGCATTACCGGGCATCATTTGATGCCATTTTGCGGTAGAATAGACACTAGAGAGTTTTGGCAAGTAACTCGACGGTCTCTTTAACGGTCTTTCGACTGTACATCGTGCCACGTTGCGGAGATACCGTCGAGATACAGGAATTCCCGACCGACCTCGACGGTATTCTCGGGATACAGTACACCGTCGAGCCCGAGTCGAGCGGACTGTACATCGGCGGTGCATTCCGACCACGTGTCGAGCCTGCGGGGCTCCCCTGGAGCGTGGTACGGCCGGAACATGTACTGGTACGACCCGATTCGGTACATTGGGGGCCGCCTGGCAGCCTCCGGCACAGCAATACAGGTGATCACATCCAGGCGGTAACTTTGAAGCCAAGAACAGGTGCTGCGTTCACGCCTAGTGTCTATTCTACCGTAGCATCATTTGATGAGAATCGCATCAAGTGATGCCCATTTTCGGAGCGTTTGTTTTGGCACTTCGCGACCTCTGACGCTCTTTTTGACAACAGAAACGGACTCAGCGATGTCTTGTCACTCTTGGGGAGCTCCCAGCCAATATGCTATGGATACACACGGGGGGTGCTCCAGATGCCTCAACGGGGGGGGTCGAAGCGTTGTTCTCTGGCCCTGTCAGAGCGCGCATCATTTGATGCCCAACCGGGCATCATTTGATGCGCGATTGCGGTAGAATAGACACTAGTTAAGGCCGTACATCTCGCTTGAAAGTATTTTGCTAAATTGGCGCCACGTAAGTCATAATCTTACAGCACGGGGCGTAATTTGACCACCCATGACGCCGCTGTCGCCGCCGCCCGTGTCGCACGAACCGTCGCCGTCACCATCGCCAACAACAAGCACCCCACACTCCCCTCGCCCCGCTGGGATCCCTCGTTACCAACCGTGTTTTCGGCGTGCTGCTGGTCGTCCTGTCACTCTTTGGAGGCGCTCTGTCCAAGCATCGACATCCATGGACGGCGACAACGAGAACGTGTGTCTAAGGTACGTACCCGGCCGCCTTTGCCGATCCCGATGAAGCAGCGTGAAGCAGTCAGCGGAATGAGCATTTGAAGGCATGACTGGAATGTGCGTCGGATGGGCATCTTGTGAGCCTGGGATAGCATGCGGGCGTGCTCCCATTCTGCTCCTGCTGGGGTGGACAGTGCTCCGAACGTTGGCACGGCTTCTATACATCATTCTTCTTCTTTCTATACTTCCTGCATGGTTTTCTTGATTGCAGTGTGTTGCTTGACCTAGCAGATAAAGTAAAGGGCGTCACCCACCCCGTCACCGGGCGACCGATGCCTTTTATTTGTGGACTTTGCTCTCGGGCCTTCCTCCCGCCCGGAGCGGCCGCATACGAGTACTTGTGCACGGTCTCCCACCTACCTGCTGATTTAGCAGCACACTCTGAGGCGGCGATGCTGCGGAGGAGCCGTAACGCACGGTGCTCGCGTGTGCTTGCTTCTGGAGTAGTCATTGGGGTATGCAACGCATGCGCCATCCCCTGCCGCTCTCCCCGTGCAAGGACGTCCAAGCGATTAGAGGCGTGCACAAGCCAGCGGCATGCCACTGCTAGCACATCCCCTGCCAAGCACACGCCTGGTCCGGGAATAATGCCCAACCTCTGGCCATCTGCCCAGGCGGACCAGGAGCGCGCTTCCTCTCCAGTGGGCCGTACTAAGGTGTGTGCTGGGTATAGGACACGTGCTGAGAGTGCCGCTAAACGTGCCCAAATTGAGGGCCACGCCCAGACACCTCCTGCATCAAGCACCGTGCCTGTGGAGGAATGTGGTGCGGCGGATGGTCCGCGTGCCATGGTCCTCGGCACCCCCTCGGGATTACATGCGCTGTCAGAGGCGGCGGCCACCGCCTTGCACCTGCCGGTACCCCCCCCCGTTCGGGGTGGCCCGCCTCTCCTGACTGCGGCAGAGGACCCCGCGGGTGGGTCCCAGCAGCATGCGTCGGAAATTGCCGGCGGCGGTGGCTAACGAGCCGGGGCGGCAAGTGCGGACGGACGAGCGAGGCGCTCACTTGGTGGAATTCCACAGTGATCTCGAGAGCGCGGAGGAGAGGCTGTGGTCGTCAAACCAATGGGTGGAACGCTTCGTCCGGGACGGGACCTGGGCTAACATCCCGCACACGACGTCTTTTGTGCCCACTGCACTGGGTGAACCTGCATGCTGATTCAACGCCAGACTTACATCTGTGCGTCGAGTTGGACAAGGGTGGGCGTGGCACGCCCACTGCCAAGCTCGTGGCTGCTGTGGCCAATCAAGCCTGCCCTCAGAGCCGTCCTAACAGCATCTTGATGTCGACAATGCCTTCCATGGCCGATGACAATGCTGCCCTTCATGAAATTATTGAGCCGCGGGTGGTGGACCTGGAACGGACCCTCAAGCGATGCGTCGTCGTGGGGAGTACCGGCAGGGCTGTAAGGCTCATCTGGACGGGGGACCTGTCTTTTTTGTCGGCGCTGGTCGGCCATGCCGGGGCTACGGCGCGGTTTCCGTGTGTGTTCTTCCCTGCCATTATACGATCGGGACCTTTGCACGCGGAGCTGATTGCCAAGTACGGCACGCTCTGACGGCCTGGGGCGCCTCCGACTGGGCTGCGCACGCGTCAACAATTCCTCGACGCAATGACGGCATACTGGACGTGCGATAACGATAGTTTGACACTGCCCCATGGCAACATCTCTCGATTTTCAAGTGTCCGCTGGTGGCGGTCGACCCTTCCAAGGTTGTTGTGATTCCCTCGCACACGACTTCGGGAGGCACCCTAACCTTAATCGACTTGGATTTGGAGGCCGCCTATGAGGCGCGGGACGCAGACGCCTGCTTGCAAACCGCGGAAGCTCTGGGGCGGGCCCTGCTGGCGGACATTCGTGTCAGCCCCGCACCCTACCACGGTGGCGCTCTAGAGGGGCACGAGTGCCATCGGCTGACTGCCAAGTACCCCCTAATTTGTGCCGCACTGTCGCCGTACAGTCATTATTCGCTTATGTGCCATTCACTTGGAGAGCATGCTCTACAAGTGAATGGCCCCTAGAGCCTCAGGACCGCGATCTCTCGCGATCTCGGGCCGAAAGAGGGTGCTACTTTTGTGGCGCACCCCTGCCATGAAAACGCATAACGACTGTACCTGTCGTCGGGAAGACTGGCCGCCCTGCGAACTGGGTGGACCGACTGGGCGGCTATCGTCGGGACGCTAAACACCGCTGCGGACATTCCATTGGCCGAGATTGAGTCGTTTACACGACTGGCGCGGGGTTTGGTGCCCCCTCTACAAGTGGCCTTCCCTTGGCTGAGTGTGACTCCCAAACTGCACGCCCTTGCACACCACGCGCCTACCTTTTTGCGGCGGTTTGGCTCCCTGGGCGCCTACGGTGAGCAAGCACTGGAGGCCTGGAATGGATTCTTTAACTACTCTCAGGCTCGTTGCACAGCCGACTCCTTCCTCGGAGCGTGCAAGCGGCTGGTTGAGCAAGCCGCGCTGCAGCGCCAGCCGGGTGCCATATCTGAGCTGGCCAACGGCCAACGCCGTACACCGTCCCAGAAGGCGGGGGCGCGCCTGGCGACGCAGCAGAATGACGGGCGCTTGAGGCGCAACGAGGACGCCAAGCGCGGCACCGTGGCCGGCGACTCCCGCGTGGATGAAGAAATGTGCCAGTGGGCAAAGAAGCGTGCGTGAAAGGCAAAGCGGCTTCTGGACGCGTTCAACGCTCGGAACGAGGTGGAGTATGGGTCGGACGATGAGTACTCTGATAGTGAGCTGGTGGGCGGGGACGAGGGCATCGACCGAGTGGCAGCCTTGGTGATAGCTTTCTACGACTGCAAGTACGCCGTGAGTCCAGCGCTCTCGTTGCCTCTTTCATTATTTATTTGGGATGCGCGTCGCTCCGTCCGCGATGGCGCAGCCCCACCTGGGGAGTCAAGTGTCGCAAGAAGTGGGCAACTGCGAATGAATGTGCGAGACCTTCCATTATCTTCGCGTGAAAGAAGCGGTCCACGTGGATGGGACAGGCCCTGTGAAGGCCCTTGACGGGAGATTGGACTGAAAGACCTTGATTCTCATCTCGTGTGCCTGTCAAATTTTGATACAGAGCCGATTGTTCGAAGGGTTTACGGAGTGGACCAATGTGGTGCCAATTGCCTCCTCGACAGTGATCCGATCGCCGATGGTATCCCTTTCAGCAGCGATGGAACTGTGGACATCACATGAAAAGCTGCATGTCTGCTTTGTGGGGTCTTAACTAGGCGTGCGTTTCCGCATGGAGTCTTGTGTCCCTCGTACCAATCTCCGTCACCCATCCTCACTCCTACGATCTTCTGTTTTTACCACCACCACTCACGTCGTTGGGGCCGCGAGGCCGACTCCCAGCCCAACCGAAGCCAACGCCGCCCCGCCCTGCCCCCCTTCCCACACAGTATTTTTTTACGCACTCAGCATGTTGCTGGTCTTTGCGGACAGACTGCGTGCCACAGCACAGCGTCCCCTTCTTCTTTATTGGGCGTGTATTTATTCCCATGCGTACAGTTGCCGAACCTGCTGAGCGGCAGGCCACGGCCCCTTCGCGGTAGGCCGCTGCTTCCCAGCTGTTCGTGTGCTCCCTCGCCTTTGCATTCATCTCCCGCGATGGTGTCTGTCACCGCGATTCATCGCCGCGCTCACCGCTCTCTCTCCTACGCCCCCCCTCCCATACACACCACAGTACGCTGTACGCACACCGATGCTCCCAACGCTCTCACTCACCAACAATGCAATCGCACGACCACACATCTGGCTGCGTCACCGCACCGGTGGCGGTGCGCCACGCCCTGTGTCACAGGTATGTACAGCACCGTCGAACTACCAGGAGTTTTACTTTCCAAAACTCACTTGAGTCCCCATCCAGATACAGTCAGTCTCCATCCATGTCCCACCCAGTGGAAAGCCAGATGTCCGTGCCTCTGCCTGTTTGTGGACACCAAAACACGACGATCGTGGCCTCGAAATGGGGTTGTTCCTCGGACTTATGGGACCTTGCTGACAGAAACCCTAGGGCAAATGTTCCGGATTTGATCTGGGTTGGTTCTTCCAGGCGTCTTTTGCTTGGCCACGCCCTCTTGCGCACCCCGCACTTGACTGTGGTCGAGTGCGCGGCCTGTCTTTATCGGCAACGCCTGGTCGTCACTGCCCTGTTTCCTTTCGCGGACACCATCCTCCGGGCCTTCAGCCCTTCGTGAACGGACGTCTCCGCTCTTTCGTGGCTGCAATGTTTTGCTAGTGTGGTAAACGCTGTGCTCCTTTCTTTCCCTTGTCTGCGCTCCCTTACCTGCCCCCACCCCGCCCCCCCTGTTTTCCGACTCTTCCAGCACTCATTATATGCTCTGCCTCATCTCCTGCCCCTGGCATACGCAGGTGCTTCGCCTTCGGCGCCGCCATCGACGAGCGGTGGTTGGCGGCCGCCGATCGAGTCACCCGCTCGAGGGGCACTCTTGCGCCAGGCCAAGTCAACTATCTGAGCACGTTCAAGCGGCAACGGAGCATCCTTTCAACCTTCTGTGAGTGAATGAAGCATTGAGCTTTGCGGATAGGGTTGGGAGGGTGATGCGGAGTCGGGCGGGGGTGTGGTTGGCATCAAAGCGGGGTGGAGGAGGGCAAGCACCCAAGGGGGTTTGAGGGCCTACATTGTCTCTGTAAAAATGAAGGAAGGTGGGAAAGCAATACCTTTTTCGCATCATATCCGCATGGCTCGCGTGTGAAAAGGGCGGGGGAGGCGGGGGGGAGCACAAGCGGCACGATCAAGCCGGGGCTCCGAAGTGTAGTTTGTGAAGACGCCAACAACCCCACCATTGACATTGTAGCATGATCTATGTGCGCTTCATGGAAGCTGGGAATGGGTGCATCGTCGGATGCTGGGGTGTGCGCTGGCGCCGAAGACGATTTTCCCGTCTCGGAAGAGAAGGACACGAGAACCAGGGCAAGACAATTTGAATTTCAATGAGAACCCGACCATATCCTGCATGAACGAAGTCCTCCGCAATCAATCCTCATCATCATCGATCAAAGGAGGAACGGTGGTGCTTGCTTCCACCAAGCACCCGTCAGCCTCGCAAATCATCCCCGCGGGCTGCTCCTCAATGTCCAGCCGCTCTTCCACCACCATCCGTTGCACGCCTGTGCTCAACCCCCCGAGCGTCACGCCCCCCAGAGTTGTGCCCGGCAGCATGGACAGCACCTCGTCCACGTCGGCCACAGCCCGAAAGGACCGCCGGTACCCCCCGTGCTCCTGGAGAAAGTCGTGCGTCCGAATGGTGCCCAGCACCTCCGCCTTTGCCCAGCAGTGCACAATGCACTCGCGGGTGATAGAGGCCCATTCCTCCTTCACCATGATGGCTACGTCCATCAGATTGGCCGCGCTGCCAGCCCCGAGGCCGAGGCCCCAGTTAGCCGAACGACCTCGGCGGGAAGCGGGGACGGCATTAGCCGCCTCCCTCTCGAGAAGGGCGCTGTACTCGGACCGGGGGGTCGACGGCCCCGTGCAGTCTGCCTCCGGGTTGGCAGCCGCCGCGGTGTGGGCAGACGGAGCCGGCGCCGCCTTGGCCGCGCTGCTCTCCACCTCTGCGCCCTCGGCATCGTCAGGTGGAGGCGATGGTGATATCGCCAGGTCAGACTGGCTCTGCTCGGCCGACGGGCTCTCCACGAGCTCCCCGAGGCCATCGACCACACTCTGTTCAGGTGCCGGCGTCTGTAGCCGCGCTTAACCGCCGCGATAATTCCGGCGTCCAGCGGCTGATTCCGAGCGGTGGAATTAGGCGGGAGGAAGAAGAAATGCACTTGTGGGTGACCGACTTGGGAGCCATGGAATTGGGAGCCATGGGACGACGCGTTGTCCATGATCAGCGCCACTTTACGGCGGTCGTGCGTGATCACCCCCGGCACGAACACCTCGTCAAACCACTTCTTGAAGCGTGTGCCATCCATCCACGCATTGGATTGGTCTATGTAAGGCAGTGGAGGGGTCCTGTCGGGGCCCTTGAAGCATATTGGCACCTTGGATGACCCAATGAGGGCGGGGGGTAGCTTCTCAATGCCGGACGCGTTGCAGAACAAGATGACAGTTACACGGTCCTTGGCCTTCATTGCCTTCACACCGCGCGCCGTACGCCGCGCGCCATTCGACACGTAGGATTGCGAGGGCAGGCAGCGATAAAAAAGCCCCGTTGCATTCATGTTGAAGATGTCGTCGTCCTTGAAGGCTACGAGCTCCTCCTGCAACTTATCCAGATCCCGCTCGATTGCGATAGTGTCCACGGCGCCGGCCTGGCCGTGCAGCCGCATCGACGCCAACCCATTACGGGAGAGGAAGCCACACACGTAGCCTCGGCTGGCCCGAAACGTGGCGAGCCCGAGCCGCCGTCCAGTCTCAGCCGCCTTTTCTTGAAGGAGCGCGAACAACACAGGCACCGCAGCGTGGCCAAGACGCTCGACTGCAGTGATCCACTCGAGCAGGAGCTTGTCCACCGCCGGAAAGTCTCCCTCCCGCCTTGTAGAGCGCATAGCCGTCATAGCATCGTCGGCGAGAGCCATCCACGTGTCCTTGCGTCTGTAGATCTTGCGTACCGCGTCCCTAGATACGTCCACGGGCAACTCGGCGATGATGCTGCTCCACGACATCCCCTTCGTGCGCATGCGACAGATCGTCTTCTTGACACCAATTGTGATTGGCACTCGCGTCTTGCGTGTCACCACCAAGTTGACGTGGACCACGTCAGTGGTCGACGAGGCGCCCACTGCCACGTCGGCCTCCTCGTTGTCGTCCGTGGCCAAAACCGCCTCACCCGAGGCCGCCGCCGCCGCGGTGGTCGCTTGGACGGCGCCTGGCACTCGAACAGCGAGCTCGGGGGCGGCTCGCACAAATGAAGCATGCATGGCTTGCGCCATAGCTCCTGCTTGGGGTGATAGGATT
>Ga0114957_1004958_pt1 | contig 11221 bp, 9 predicted proteins | sample BantaG_FD_87175 | JGI IMG/M metagenome (GOLD analysis project Ga0114957, IMG submission 87175) | Marine algal microbial communities from Bantry Bay, Ireland - BantryBay_4 metaG | ecosystem: Host-associated > Algae > Red algae > Unclassified | place: Bantry Bay, Ireland | collected 2014-11-21 | reverse complement strand
TTCGGTGCCAGGACCTTGCATCCAGCAGAACTCACTGTTGTTGCCGCTTGATCCGATTTTCTTGGCACGGAGCAAGCTGCCAACGCGACATCTTGAGATTTTCTACTGTCTCCTTGCCAGAAGCGCAGGAAAAAAGAGGAGCTGATGTTGACTTCCATGCTGTATGGGCACATGTAAGCTATCAGGAGCACCAAGTCAGTCCCAGGGGCGCATCTGATTGGTGGAGAGTGTTGGTCCGCAAGTCAGTCTCTGTCCACCAGGACATAGTTCGGGGATCAGCAATACAGAAGTGCAGAAGCGTGTACATGTAGCTGCGCGGCGCATACAGGACACGTGTCTGCATAATGTGCGGGTGTGCTCATACGCCCCGATGAGTTTCGTGGGATAAACTGAGAGTGGCGGTGAATACGTGTGCTCGTGGCAGTGGAGCACTAGCGTTGACTTCTGCGCGCCGGCAGTCGGTGGTGGTGATCTGGGGGAAACTGTTTCTAGTTTCGGATGTCAGGGCCAATTACAGCTTCCCTTCTTGTTCAATACCGTTTTCTGTTCTTGTTTCGTGCGAGCAGACGGGCAGGGAGTGCTTTGAGTCCATCTATCATGCATCAAGCAAGAGCATTTTCGTGCCTACACACCAGAACCTGGCGGTCCATCCTGGCCGTGCGGCCGCGGACCAAAATTGTTTCTCGGAGATGACTTACAAAGCCGCGTGCCTGGGTTTTTGTTCCCTTCCATACAGATCCCGCCCCACCAGCCATGTTCTATTTCTTTTTGTCGTCGACATTTATTCACCACCTTCATCCCCGGACAATTCGTCTGACGACGTCATGATCATATTCGCCGTGTCAACAATAGCCTCCTCCGCATCCTCTGCGTCCAATTACGACCGCTCAGCTTCACGAGCGTCTCCCTCAGACGTCACCCCAATCATGTCCTGTCCGAGGGAGGTGCCTCGCATCAGCGCAAGCACCTCATCCACATCATGTTCCACGTTTGCAAAACCGTTGCGGTACACACCATGAGACGCAGCGAAAAAGGCAGACACAGCTGCTAAGAGGATTGTGGACTTCACCCAACAGTGCAAAGTAGATGTTGACGTCACTGTTTCCCACTCCTCCACAATGAGTGTGGCCGCATCCAACAGGTGGGCACTTCCGCGCCCGGCCAGGCCACAGTCCCGTACCGGGCGCGGTGTCTGGCTCGGGAGCGGCAGAAGGGAGCGGAGTACGCCTTGTTGGACGGCCGCGTCGGCCGCGTCGTCGGGCGCCTCGAGCGCCGCCGACCGCGGCGCACCATGCACCCGCAGAACATCAACCGACGGGGCCCGCCACAGGCGCTCATTCTCTGAGCAGAAGCCCCGCAGAGACCTCGAGGGTGGGGGGGACGGCAAAAACGACATGGCCACAGGTGGGGTGGGAGGTGGGGGAAGAGGTGGGGCAGGTGGTAGAGGGGGCGGTAGGGGCGGCGGCGGGGGCGGCACCTGAGGCGTGGGCGACGGGGAAGTCAGACGAACGGGCAAGGACCTGACGAGGATAACCAAGAGGCGGCGCTTGTAGCGCCTCTTCAGCGACACAATTACGCCAGCGTCCTTTGACCGGTACACCGCCGTCGTGTTGTCGGGAAGGAAAAATATTTCCACAACCTCCGAGCTTAGTGCAACGTCATGAGTGGATGAATTATCCATGAGTAGAGCACACTTGGCGCCCCGGTGACGTTGGCCAATAGCCGATAGGAAGACGTCATTCCACAATCTGTCGTACACATGCTTGTCCATCCACGCCTTTTTCTGGTCGAAGTACGGCAAAGAGCATTCGTTGCCTTCTCCACAGAATTACAGCGGGCGGGCGGCCGAGCCAATCATGCCCACTTGCGACTGGTTCATGCCCGTCGCGTTCGCACATAGCGAGCGTGACTCTGTTCATCCAGCGCATGGCCTTTTAGCCGCGCGCAGTCCGGCGGTCACGGCGAGGTACGTACGATCGGGAGGGTAGGCACTTTTACAACAGCCCTGTCTCATCCATGTTGCAAACACAATCAGGGGGGCAGCTTACGAACTTCCGCCGTAAATCCTCCACGGCCGCGGCCGCCTCGGCCAGGTTGGTGCCACCTGCCTGCCCGTGCATGGCAATGTTGCAAATGTCGTACCGCTTCAAAATCCCTCAGATGGAGCCATGGCTGGCCGTGGAGCCGGTGACCGACAGCCGCCCGGTGTTCATGCACGCCACTTCCTGGAGAAGAGCGGTGGTTATAGGGATGCGACGGTGGCTCAGCGAGTATACAGCGATGTACCACTGGTACAGTGAAGTGTCTAGCTCTGGCCATTTGCCCTGCCAACAGTTAGTCCGTGCCAAGGTGTGTGCATCGCTTGGCATGGCGCGGTCCTTGGCGACAGACCGCATCATCCTCAGTCCCGGGTCCGTAGTGATGGAAATCGCCAGCTGCCGCAAGAATACCGTCCAGGAAACATCCGCATCCCTAAGGCGCAAGATCTGTTTTTTTGTGTAGATTGATATCTCGTGTCGGGGCCTGCTTCGCCGCCTCCGAGCCACCATGGTGGCCGGACGTTGGCCATTGGCCACGGCCACGTTGTAGCCACGGATCTTTGCAGCCGCCTCTACAGCTCCCTTAGTCGCCAATAGTCCTTGGCACGTTGCCGCCGCCGCTTGTGCCGCTTTGCGGACAGCATGGGGCCACTCATGCGTCAGTTCTGGCACAGCCGTCTGAAACGCATCCTCAACAGTAGCAGAAATAGCATCCAAGGGCGTAGGCAAACGTGGCGTGGTGTCGGTCGTGCCACCCGGAGGGCGGCAGGGGGGAAGCGAGTAGTCTGGTGCAGGGGGAGGGAGAGAGGGAGGCGGGGAGGTAGGTTGGGGGTGTGCGATGGGGTGCCGTGGTACGAATGGCATGGCTCGGTGGGGTAGGTGGGAGGCGGGGGGGTGGGACGACCATCATGACGGGGACGACGGGCACGGTATCGACGGTCGGTGTGAAGACGGCGCGATGGCAGTGGGCTCGACGAAGGCGTTTTTGCCGTTTATAAACGCTGACGGAAGAATTGATACGAGTTAAGTGGTTGAGAAATTTAAAGGTCAATCTACCAACCTTGGGGGATGCAGCAATGGATTGTCGGTCGACCTAGTTTCAGTGCTATCCCTCCCTGGACAAGAACAGAAGCGATAAGAATGAAGAAAGACTGTACGATCGCCGCACATGTGGATAGTAAGACCGGTACCAACAACGTCCGCATCGAGCCAGTTCCACATAAATTAAGAGCGCCACGTATGTCGCCGAGTGCGCCTGTGATTGGGTGTCGAGCCGCGGCGAGCTCTTTACGAAACGGTTCCACAAGGTTCTGGCAGACCGAATGTATTTGATGGAAAACGGGGGCTACTGAATAAATCGGTTTGCGAAATGCGAAGGCGACGTTGGTGGTTGCGACCTTCCGAACTCACGCAACCAGAGGTCTCGCGTCCCCGTGGCAGGGGCGCTGCGTGTCCTATGGCAGACGTCATCATTTGAGCGGCAGATCTTCCCTCAATCGTTCTAACTGGATGACACGGATCAGGTTTTTACGTCCATTCTAGCGTGAATAATCAGTCGTTCCGGCGAACATCCGTCATGCGACAGACACGTTTCGGGTCACCACGTGTCTCTAAGAGCTGAAAGCGCGGTCATCTGATTAGACTTCTGTTTCCTTCTGGTCGACTCGTCTCCGAAGGCGACGGTGACACCTACGTTGTGGGGCCCGCCGTGGCGCGATGGACGAGCCAGAGAGCGTCGCTCGAGCATCAACTAAGGGCAGGGCACGTGCATTACAGTTGACGGTGATGGCGACGCCACGCGAAGTCTGTTTGAGCGCCCGAAAAACAAGTCAAGGATGGCCACTTCAGTGCCGCATGGCCAGCGGCCATTGGCGTCGGGTGCGATGGCGGTGGAACACCCGCGGCCGCCGATGTGCGGCGGCCCTGCGTGGCGGTGGCGTGATGATTAGCGGCTGTGGTGTCGTTTTCGGTGGCGGCCGTGGGCGCCGTTTTCAGTGCAACTGTGAATCGTCAGTTGGGAGGGGGGGGGTCGGGTGATGTGGCACTCTGCCTACTGCTGCGGATAGCGATCTACGCCGCCCTTGTGGGCCACGTATGTCGCATCGTGCTAGCAACGGCGGCCTGTAGGCAGCACCACTGGCAGCACATTCACTATTTCTAAAAGAGTATCACCGGGCTCTGGCGCACTGCTGCCTATGAGTTCTTCACGAGCTGTGCACGCCGTAGTTCGACGACTATAGCACTCTGCCACTCGGTCCCCTGACCTTTCTGTCCAGTCATTGTGTTTTGTCGGTGAGGATCGGGGAGGGGCTCACCACTGTACGCGCACCACGCTGAAAGTCAAGCAAAAATACATCAGGGGCTGGTTCTCATTCTCTGCCTCTCCCTTCCCCGCACCTGCCAGGCTTACCTAATGCCGCTATGCTTGCTCAACTCCTGGCCGCCTGCCCGCTTGCCTCACCCTCTTCCAGAGGGGCCCTCTTCTCGGGCGCTCGCCACCGTCGCCTGGCTCTGTCCACAGCACTCACCGCGCACCGCGCGCATCGCCCGGCATGCTCACTGCTCGAGGCGTCCCCAGCAGGTGCTCTTTGCCTCTAACTCAGGTGCGCTAGCCCGCGCGACGGCGGCCTCGCTTTCTTTTGGCCGCCAAGTCGTACCTGGCCCTCGCGCCATCAGGCGCCCCGAGCTGGGCGCCAACAGCGGCACCGCCGCCGAACGCCATCTTGGAGCCCGTGGCCCGAGTGTAGGTCACCCGCTACATTCCGCCGACTGCAAAGCGACTGCCGTTCCGCGCGGCGACTCCCCCCACCGTCGTGCGCTTCAACCGATGCGCTGTCCGGCGCGTCAGTCGCCCCGCTGTCCGGCGCTTCAGCCGCCCCGCCGTCCGGCGTGTTGGCTTGACTGCTGTCTGGACCGTCTTCCACGCAGCCATCCCGCCCGTATGGCATTCCGCCGGCCGGTCCATCGGAAATCTCGCCGGCCTCGGGACTGTCCAACCCTGTCGACGCTGCAGAGGCACGGGGAACGCACAGGGGATTAAAGGGCAGACACTGTTGGCAGTGTCCCGAGTAGGCCACTGCAATATGAGGTATGATGACCATGCCCAAAGAGAAGAGTATCAACTAGAGGGGAAAAACTTTTGCTTCACAGCTGTGCGTCGTCACCGACACCTACGGCCCAAACAGAGCTCACTCTCTGCCTCAGTTTAGCACTGCATGGTGTGCTTCGGAGAGTGCACGTGCGCCAAGAACCTCCATAAGCTCGTCCCTGACATCACCCACCCCGTCTCTCATGGCTTTCTAGCCAAGCCGTGGCCCGAGAAAATATATTGAAGAAGATACGCCCTACGACAGTAGCACGCGAGTGTGGGCACAAAGTCGGTTGGCGGGCGGCCATGGGTAGGCGGCGGTGGGTGGGCGGAGGTGGGCGGCCAGACGCGTCGCGCGGCCGGAGAAAATCAACCGCGAAGATGATGGGCCCCACAACAGTGGCACGCAAGAGTGGGCGCAACGTCGGTTGGCGGGCGACAGAGGGTGGGCGGCGGTGTGCGGCGGGTCGCGTCGCGCCCCCGTGCTCGGCTAGCGGTATTTAAACAGCGCCCTGGCGCTGCTGCGGACAGACGGGGTGACGCCCCCCCCCCCCCGAAATCGGGGGCGCTGATGGGGGCGCAGCCGGCATCGCGACCTTGTCCCCCCAATAGGGCACGCTGATGGGCGTGCAGCCGTCACGGGCCCCCCGCTTCCGTGGGTTGGTCGGCTAACAGTGCAGGGCTCGGAATCGCACGACCACTTGACGCGTGGCGTTGCGCGGTTTCGCCAAAAACCCGTGCGCGGACACCATCCAGCGCGATCGGTCCCCACAGCGCCGTGACGCAGTCAAAGTCAAATCAGGTTCACGGCGCATGCTTCCCGATTGGTGCCCCAAGAAATGTTTTCGGCCTCGCGTGACGCGGTGTCATGGTGCTCGACCAAATCTGGCTGTGCGATCTAACGGTGCCACATGTGGCGACGATCGCGGTCGTCCTTCGGCTTCGTTTGGCGTCGTTCCCTCAATAACAGCACTCAGATGCATTTCAAACTTCTCGACACAGTCGCGAACGGTCGCTTGGTATCTGCATATCGGCCTGTCATGTGGAAAGCGCGCCGGCATTCGCGACCGCTTCCGAACCCCCAGCCTGTTATCCGGTTGGACTTATTTCAATCTTCTAAATCGCTTCTGGGGCCTTTGTGGACAGATCCGTCTCGCTGACATTGTCAGTGATCACTCAGGCTGCGTTTTTCCACATAGAGCGCCACGTGACGACACGTTGGACACGTGGGCCATATTTGGTGGATGCGGAGCGTTGTTGGTACCGCTCTAAGACGAACCCGAGCAAGATGCTTAACATCACGATGCCGACTGCCCCCTCGCCGTCATACTCGCCCTGATCGATGCACGCCCGTTCTGCGGCGGGCGCGGCTTACGCGTGGAGAGCTGCGCCGCTGCCGTCTAGGTTGCTGGGCGTGTAAGAGCGTTGTTAACAATGAGATCTGATCGCCATACTCACGCCACGTTCCACAACGTGTCCCATTAAGCACCTGAAGTCCGATTGAACACCACTTTTGTCACAAAGAAGCCCTTTTTTTGTTCGGGCCATAGAAATCGAACTACCGACTTGATTTTGGCTTGCGCTGACCAAGAATAGCTGTGCGGCTATCGGATTTCTGTTTCGACTCGGAATAGCTTTTAGGATAGCCGAGGCTATCTCACAGGAGACTCTGATTGGCCCATGTGATGGATCAACGACCCGTTTCACAGCACGTAGAAGAACGTGGCTGAAGCGTGTGCGCCACGTCTGCAAGATTGACTGCCAGTTCCTTCTGGGCAGATATGGTCGCTGTTCCGGACCGTCCGCATGAGCTGTTGGACATGGCGATGGTCCTATAGCGACGCCCTGACAAGGACCTGTTTCTTGTCCGTCTGCCGACGAGCGTTCTCTGCGCCTTCGTTATGGGTGATACGGCTTCTCACCACAGCTGTCAACTGCCGCTGCAGTGAATCAAGTCCTAGCTGAACATATCGCCTTCATCGGGCCAAGAAAGGACGTGGTGTTAGGGATCCTGCAGGTACTTCGGCTCATGACAGCAACGCAGCCAACCGCTGACGTACATGTGGCTGTCTAAAGACTTGGGCATGCTTCTAGAATGGAATAGCCGATAGAGATAGCCTGAGTTGTTGACAATGCTCTAAGTGACCACAACCGGTTTCACATCAGCAACAACCCGCACCGTCTGAAAAGGGAAGGTCACGACCGGCGGCGCGGTGGGCGTGCCGCCACTGCCGCCACTTCACAGCGCTGCGTCATCGGCGCTCGGCCCCATGGCGGCAACGACGGGTGAGCATGCCGGCAGCACAAGCCGCACGCGTACACTGTGCAGTGTCCTGTCCCAGTTGTCGCCCGGGGACCAGATTGCCGACCGCCGCGCGGCGGGCCCCGATATGCCATTGGTGGGCGCCGGCGTCGTACCATCAGCACCGTCTGCGGCCGGCTGGCCCGCACTGAAGCAATACGCCACCCGGTACGTGTTCGGCGTGGATGGCAGTCGAGCCGTCTGCCAGTTGATAGGAGGTAGGTCGCGTGAGCTGGTTGTCAGCGGCTCTTTCGCATGTTGTAATCAAGTCCAGGGTATTTGCGCGACCGCGTAATCAGCAGGGGTTGTCATGAATATGTCCTGCAGCAACATATCCATGCAATATACCCGTACCCGCTTCGGATACGCGCCGAGGACGCATATCCTGAATGCAGTATGAGAAAGAGAGGAGAGAATAAAACCATGCTCTCCGACAAAGATAGCGAAAACATATCAGATCCATATCCCAGATACAACAGTCAGGATACAGGAATATACAAAATTATTGAACTTCTCGTTCCGGCGGAATTCCAGTAAAATACAGTCCACATCTTTGTTCACGTTTCAGCAATTGGGCGATTCATTAGAAAACAAGTTGCAGCGACAACCAGCGATCCTGCCCGACTCGGGAAAAATCCGTTCAATCACGCGACACGGCCCGCTTGCGCTATCAGCAAAGTGAGACACGAGATTCAGAATGGTTCCTCTGACGACCGTGTACAAGAATGGCACGGAACCGCCTGGACCGCGCCCGTTGGGGCGCACACCTCAAAGGTGAATGTCACGTCGTACTTGAAAGCCATTAAGCACTCGAGAAGTGTCTGAATGGCGTCACTGTCTGGCTCTAATTGTGATGTCTAGCGGACTTGTAGGGATATCATCGGATACGATAATCGTATCCAGATACGGATATATTCTTTTCATTAATCCCGTTTTGGAGGCAGATATCCGTATCCGAATCTGAGTCAAGGGAGTTATCGGCAATCAGATACAAAGCATCGGCGTGTATCCGTATCCTATTTGGCGCCGAAATTCATACTCTGACAACCCCTGGTAATCAGGTCTTCGGCCGCGTTCGCGATAATACGCTGGCCATAGTTTTCTGAAGAAAGGAAGGTCCCCGGACAGCAGTCTAGTGTGCTTTTCCACACCCACGCGTCAAAAAGGTCCATTCTTCTGGTGCACGTTGCAGGAGTACATAAAAAAATGTTTTCGGCAGCCTGTTTGGCTCCCTACGCCAATGTGGGCCGTCCCAAGGCGCTTTCTTGAATATGGGAACATGCGGCGGGGCTGTCCGCATCCTTCTGTGCAGTTGTTAGTAATGGCAATCTCTTAATCGCCTGTACCGTCTGCGGAACCACAATCGTGAATAGAAAGGTACGTGAGGGCAGGTGCGGCGTTTACGGGGTCGTGAGGGCAGGTGGACGCGGCCACGAACGGCCATGATGTCGCATTTCTGCGGTAGTTGGCCAGAATCGGGCTCTGGGGGCCCTGTTGGAGACATCCAGTTTGAGTTTTCGAACGGGGGGTCGTGTCGGCACTAAATGCGCGGCGGTCTTGGTGATCGCGTCCGTTCCCCCAGTACCTGCGCGCGGTGCGTGAGGGCGGCAGCGACCACCGCTGGCGGCGTTTCTGCCGCAGCTGCCGCGGACGCGGCTATGGGCCCTGGACGACCGCGCGCACGACGCGCGCCCGCATGCCGCAGCGGGCGGCGGCCGTGGCCGCGGCGGTGGCGACAGCGGTGGCAGCCGCGGCGGTGTCGTGAACCACGTGTTGGCGGCGCGCGGGCGCCATTTTTGTGACGCCACGTACATCTGCTGCCGTAGGATACACAGCCGCCGCTGCCGAGGGGTCGACGCAGCCGCCGCCGCCCGCGATGAGGCGGCCGCCTGGGTGGTCCGGCGCCGGCAGCAGCGCGCTCCCTCGACGGGTCAGCAGGGCCCGAGCCTCCGCGCCCCGCCGCCGGCCGTGCCATTGCCGTCACCGCGGCGTCCAATCGCCCTTCCCATGACGGCGATAGCCGCTGCCACGGCCGCGTCACCACCGCGCCGCTGCGGCGCCTGAGATCGTGGGCGACCGCGCTGGTGGCGGCCGGCCGACGGACACCGGCACCACCGCCAGCGGTGGGGCGCCATCGGGCCGCCCATGGCGGCGCCGCAGCTGGCCTTGGCCTCCCCGCCGGACGGCGTGGCGCGTGGCCGGCGTTGGGGCACGCCTGACCCTGTCCCGCTGCCGCCGGTGGTCGTCGCCCCCGCCGGCGGCCGCCCCGCGTCGACGCTGTGCATGTGTGCACGTGGGGGGAAGTCTTTGTTGGCCGCCCCAATTGCCGCCGGCGCCGCAACGTCGGCACCCCCCCGCGCCGTTACCCCTACTTAAGATTCCAAGAAGCGGTCTCTTGGGCTTCTGGCTTCTCATTGGTCAACACGAAAGATTACTCGCATTCGAAGTGTTCCGAACAGTGGCACACCCCAGACAGTGGCGTGAAGCAGGTGTTGACATTGCGCATCGCGCGACCGGCGTTTGAGTGACTCAGAGCGCTATCCGTGCCACGATTCCTGACCGCCTCCTTGAAATGTCTTGACGGCGGTGCGGCTCAGACACGATCTGGTCTCCACAGCAATCGTGCAGTGGCGCGGGACTTGACGACATCTGATATCAAGACGACCCGACCAGGCGAGCCCTTTATTCTTCATCCCCCACTGGAAACGCCCACACCAAACACCCCATCAGCAATTCAACATCGTCAGGCGGAATGAGACCATCCTCGATGGCGTCGAGGACTGTATCCCTGCCCCGCCTCGTCTCCCACGCGCCAATGCGGCGGGCGGTGGCAGCGGCTATTGCCGCCGACCACATGGCAACGTCCTTCGCGTCCTTCTGCTTGCACGCTGCAGACTTGTTCGGAGCCCCGCGTTGAGTTTTGTTGCCACGCAACCGACAATCGTCAGCTCGCGTGGCCGCCCGCGCCCCCGCCCGAGCGGGCTTCCTCGTCCGTCCATTGATGTACAGGTCTCCGCCAGGTGCTTGGCTCATCGCCGACGCCTTGACGAATTCTCCACGGGACCCCAAAAAGTTGCCGGCCGTGTGCAGAGCAGCTTCTTGATTACACCTTCCATGCAGCGCCTCGAAGGCCTGCTCACTGTAACGCCCGAGGCTGCCAAACCGCCGTAGGAAGGCAGCGGAGTGGCAAGCCAGCACGTGCATTTTGGGCGTTACCGTAACCCAATCAAAAGATGCCCGGAGCCCTTCCACGAAAGAAGCAGCTCTCCATTTAAACTCGTCGGCGTCGTGTGCTGATATTACCACAGAGCGGTTGAGCGTCGGCAGCAGCGCCTGCCAATCACCGCATGCGCGCCTGTAGGGCACCGTCCACTGGGGCGAAGCGTGCTTCTCCAAAAGGCTGCAGACGAGTGTCAGCTTCCGACCAATCCAATGGCACTCGGACCCTTCAGAGGTGCCCCCAAAGTAGGGAGGAGGCGTGACCATAGCACGCTCAAGCAGGAGACCGCCGAGCTCCTCACAAATTTGGCCGACCGCACAGGTCCGCACTGTAGCGGTTCTAAGCACCACCACGTTGGTTCGTCGTCTTGCCGAAGTGACCTCTTGATCAGCTCGGTCCGTCGAAGGAACTGCCCCGGAAATCGACCCACAGCCCAGCCTTTCCCCAAGGGGAGGAGAGGATCACGGCAAAGCCCAGGGGGGAATCGTAGTCCAAAGCACAGTTAGTTTTATCAAACGGCGACGGGGACGGCGTCCCCACTCTCAATATACCCCTCCCAAACCCGAACGCCG
>Ga0114957_1004957_pt1 | contig 11222 bp, 11 predicted proteins | sample BantaG_FD_87175 | JGI IMG/M metagenome (GOLD analysis project Ga0114957, IMG submission 87175) | Marine algal microbial communities from Bantry Bay, Ireland - BantryBay_4 metaG | ecosystem: Host-associated > Algae > Red algae > Unclassified | place: Bantry Bay, Ireland | collected 2014-11-21 | reverse complement strand
TTCTTGGGAAAGTTGCTCGTACATGATGATTCCTTTTGTCGAAAACTGGAAACCACCATTCTATGGGCAGCTTGACCACTTTTCAACTTAAGGGGTTGCACTTATGAGTTGAATTCACCTTGTTTTACAACTTTACTCAGGTGTCATTTAGTTTCTGTATTTATTATTTAAAACTGGTAAATCTAAATTCTACTGTATAGATAGCTTACCTAGTGCGGTTTTTGGGACCTCTTTATGAAAATAGATATTATTAATATGCTGGTGCCTAGGCTGGGCTTTGTTGAACTCTTCTCTAAGCTCAGTGGATGCCTTAAGGTTGTGAATGTCTTCAACTACTAAATCTATTTGGTTATCATACTTTAAGTTTTTAGAGGCCTTTATTTGGCTTATAAAATTAATATTGTTTTTAAATTTTAATTTTTCAAAATCGTTATTGAGTTGCTGTAGGTTTACTAGCTCGCCGCTTACTTTTATTTGCTGATGCAGCCTTGAGATAAACTCTAACTTATTACCAGTAAGTTTTACTAGGTCATTTGTTTTAAACCAGTCTTGATTATTTTCAATAAAAGCTGACTCTTTTTGGGTGAACCTCACTTGGCCTGCGGTAAGGCTATCACCACTTAGTAGTAAGCAGTTGTTATCATCTAGTTTAGCCTTTAGGTGGGGTAGCACATGTAGTTGTGGTTTTTGTTTACTGCCGATATCACTTAAGTTTGATGTAGCAACAGATGAACAGGCCTCGGTCATGCCGTAGGTAAGTACCACGGGCCAACCCAGTGCGGTGGCTTTTTGGTAAAGTTCGGCACTTAGGTGGCCGCCGCCGATTAAGGCGACACGTAAGTTTTTTGGTGCTTTAATATTGTTTTTTATTATTTCAAAAACTTGTGTGGGCACCAATGAGGTTATGGTTACATTTTTTTCACTAAGCAGTGTTATAAACTCATTAACATCAAACTTTAGAAATTGTTTTAAGTTTACTTTGCAGCCGCTTACAAAAGATCGGGCCTCAATAGATAAGCCCCCCACATGAAACCTGGGTAGTACGTTTAACCAAATATCACTATTTGTTACGTTTAAATGGTCACAAACAGCTTTAGCTGAAGCTAGAAATGCTTTTTTAGGTAGGCCGATGAGTTTAAAGCTAATCTCGCCTGTGGTACCAGAGCTTCCCATCCAAATTACGCTTGGGGTTTTTGGGATGGCGTTGAATTTTATTAACTTTTGCTCTGACTTACTTAGCTTTGGGTTAATAAATATATAGCTTTCTTCTGTGTCCCACTCTATGAACTTTGGGTTTAATTGATAGCTAACCATTTTAAATCCTTTAAAATGAAGTCTAGCCCCCAACTTTTTTTGGTAAATACTTTTGACGGCACTGAAGTTTGTTCAGCAAAACGAATTTGCGAAAATAGGTTTTTTTCAAACATATCAAAACCCAGTAAGCCACCATCAAGTAATAACTCCCCTAGTTGTGGCTTTAAGGTTTGTGCAATAAAATTAGCCCCCATTTGCCCTACGGGGTGGTCCATATAATGGGTAACCGCAAAGCGGGCTTGCGTGCCTTTAAATTTTTCTACAATTTTATTCACATCTTGAATTGCTGGTTTTAATATAATCACGTTGGGAATTTCTGTATCATCTAATGTGAGTGGGTCAGCAGCTTGATCTAAGGCTAAATTGGTATCAAATTTAACCTCTAGGTGGCGCCATATGCCTGGTTTAAAAGGAAATGGGTCTTCTATGAACTCAACTTTTTTTAATATGCCGTCTTTGTTTTTTTCTAGCCAAATGATGAACTCTTTTTTTTCAATGGAGCAGTTAAAATCTAACCTAAATAACGTACTGTGGGCTGATTTTTCAACTAAGGCTTTTAAGGCTGTTGTTTCAAAACGTAGTTTTTTGCCCATTTTTATTTTAAACTTTTTAAATCCTTTGGTCTCTTGCCTTAATAAATCTAAAGATGTGAACTTAGTAACATTTTGTACCAGGTAGTGGTTTTTAACTATTTGAATTTTATTTTTACTTTTTGGGCTAAGGGGTTGCGACATTAACTTGGCCATTTCTAAAGTACGGTCCCACTGGGGGCCAGATATTTTTTTAAAGTAATTTTTAATATCAAATAAATTATAATCTAAAAAGTTTTCACCTATATGGTAATCACCATAACCAATTTGGCCATTTTTATACACACACTTTATTAATGCTCCGTATTTCTCAAGGCTAAAGGTGTTGCTGTTGAGCTGTTTGTTTTTAGGTATTAGTTTATAAGGGCAAATAAATAAATTCATATAAGTAGTCCCACAGAAAATAAAACCCCAAACAATAAATGTATAAGGGCCGCTTTTGCCAAGTACTTATTGTACACAGAGCTTGGCTCATTAGACCAAATATTTTTAATTAATATTAAAGCTAGCGGCAAAGTTATTAAACTTAAGTATATGGCTGGGTATGCCCCTTTAAAATACCAATAAGCTAAGAGCAAAAAGGTAAATAAATAAAGGCACAGAATTTCAATGCGCGAAAAGGTTAAACCAAACCTCACAGCCAGAGTGAGTTTATTTACTTTTACGTCTTCTTTACTATCTCTTAGATTATTAATGGTTATTAATACAGTGGATAAAAAACCAACTTGTAGGCCTGCTATAACAGATGAAGTGGATACAAGCCCTGTATGAATAAAGTAAGTGCCACAAACGGCGGCCAAACCAAAAAAGAGTATGACAAATAAATCACCCAAGCCCTTATAAGCCAATGGGAATGGGCCTCCTGTATATAAATACCCCATAGTGATAGACACCAAGCCCAGTACTAATATTGGGTAACCACCTTGAATAACCAGTGGTACCCCACAAAGGGCTGCCAGCAAACAACACAAAGAGCCTGCAATGAAAACCGTTTTACTAGTAATTAAACCAGACTGGGTGACACGCTTGGGGCCGGTTCTTGTTTCAGTGTCTGCACCTTTAGTGAAATCTATGGCGTCGTTAAATAAGTTAGTGGCGATTTGAATAAAAGTGGCTGATAAAACCGCCCATACGCTTAGTATATAATTTAAATCATAACCTTCAAAGCGCACTAATGCCGTGGCCACTAGTATTGGCACCAGGGCTGCTGTAAGTGTTTTTAATCTGAAGGCTAATAACCAGCTTTTAATCATAGGTGAGAGTTATCATAATTTAGATAAATGTGTAAGGGTTAGCCCGTATAGGCGAAGCCTATGTTAGGGCGATATACAAAAGCTTTTAACTAGTTGCGCTTCCGTCCCCATTGGACAGTGCTAGATTGTGCGTCTATCGCAGTGGCTGAACTCTATGTTTTTGCTTGCGGGCTCTAAAATGGCGTTTATTGGGTCATACATTTCAAAAATATGGTCTATGCTTTTATCCAAATCAGAAAACCCTGAGCCTCTAAAGTTATTATCGGGCAGGTGGGGGTGAACCTCTACGTCCATTAAATCACCAGTTCTGTTTCTCATAAATAATGGTAAAAATTTAACTCCATTAATTTTTATTGAGTTATCGGCTATTTTTTCAATATTAACGTATAAAACCACTGTTGATTTTTGCTCCACATCGTAGTGGAAAGTCGTGAAGTTACCCATTGAGTATAATATTAAACCATCGCGGCCATCACTAGTTGTGTACTTTTCCATGGGTTGTAAAACATGGGGGTGAGAGCCCACTACCATATCAGCGCCCTGCTCTAGCCATAAGTGCCCAGCGTTGACCTGCTGTTTTGTTGGCCTCTCGTGCTTTTCCTTACCCCAATGAGGAAGCATCACGACAACGTCTACACTTTGATCAAGCATGGTTATTAAATCTAAAATTATTTGTTTATCCTGGTGGCACATTAAAACTTGTTTTTTTCTATCACGAATTCCGTTAGTACTTTCAGTACAGGCAAGCCATGCCACTGATAAGCCTTTATTATCAGTTATAGTGTACCAGGGCCTGTCGTTTTCAGTTTCACCAGATTTTCTTGTGCCCGTAAATTTTAAACCTGATTTTACTAAATTATCCACCGTACGGTCAGCGCCGATGGCTCCCCTATCAAGGGAATGGTTATTAGATGTGGAAACAACATCGATCCCGCTTTCAATTAAATCATCCGCAAGTGAAAAATGAGTGTTAAACCTAGGGTATGTTGTGTAAACATTTTTTTCATATTTATGGCCAGGGTCGCCCACGTCTTTATTATCTAGGCTAATACCTTGAGCTAAAGGCGTTTCAAGGTTAGCATAAGAAAAATCAGCTAATTGAAAGTAAGGAATAACTTCAGGCCAAAGGGTTTTGAAATCATCATTACGGGCGGCCTTTCTTTGCAAAGGGCTATGCATAATTAAATCACCCACAAATGAAAATGTATAATTCACACCCTCACCGCAATTGCCCGAATAATCAAGGTTGCTTTGGGCAAAGGTGTTTGCCGAAAATAATAATACTATTAATGATGTTAATTTAATTTTCACCCCAAACCCCCGTTTATTTTTTATATGCCTCACCCTACTTAGGCATTACCACTTAATTGTCTTTTCGCCTCGTCTAGCGGCCACGCTCTAAAAGCTGCGCCTTATTACGGAATTGTCTATTCATTCCGCTTGGCAGCTCCATTACGAGTCTTTAATCTATCGCCTAACATAAGGCTTCGCCTTCTTATTACGGCTTACACACTACCCCGCTATTTAGCTCATTATAAGTTAAAACTTCGCCGTTAAATTTGGCGCTGAAGTACTTCATGGATTTATCTAGGCTTTTTGCTAATTTCTTTTTGTTTGGATATTTTTCTTTGTAGGCAGGAACTAGCTTACGCATACCTTTTTCACCTTCATATTGAATTTTCATATATGTGGGCATTACTTTTAAGTTATTAAACTGCACTTCGTTGTTTTCAAAGTTAAAACCAATAAAAGCTACAGCACCCACACGGCGCTTAAACCTGGATTCATTTTTAACTGGGTCTTTCCAATTTGATGGTGCCTGGTTGGTTACAAAGTTTCCAAGTGAGTAAAGTACCGGAACTTTAACCCCTTTAGGGCTTACTAAATACTCCACTGGCTGAACCACATGGGGGTGATGGCCGATGATAGCTTTGGCACCGGCTGCCACTAAGGCTTTAGCAAAGTTTTTTTGCTTACTGTTGAAGGTTTCAGCGTACTCAGTACCCCAGTGTGGAGTTACTATTACTGCACCCACTTGTTGACTGTATTTTTTTACTAAATTAATTAATATGTGATTAGCTTTTTTGCCTTCATAGCAATACATCACTTGATTACTTTTGCTTTTTACATTTGACCCATATGTGCAGCCGATAAAGGCAATATTCATATTATTTTTATTAATAATTTTAACAAAATCATCGTCAGACTGATCTTTATATCTAGTACCGAAGTAATCAATATTATTTTTGTATAAAAAATCTAAAGTTTTATTTAAGCCCTTCACTTTTCTGTCTAGTGAGTGGTTATTCGCCGTTGAAAATAAACTAAAACCACTTCTAACTAATGCCCTCACTGATTCTGGGTGAAAGTTAAATGTATAACTCCGCCCGGCCTCACCCACTGAGTACATACCATTGGTTGGGTGATAAATTTCAGATAAAGACATATCCTCAGTGCCATCTTGAAATAAACCTTCAGCTACAGGCCCCTCTAGATTTGTGTACATTAAATCTGTTTGTTGTAAATAAGGCGTTACCTCATTCCAGAGCCTATCAAACCCGCCCGTGCTGTCTTTTTTAAAGGCTTGAACTAATAAAGCCCCATGAAAGATAGTATCACCAGTGGCTGCAATAACTAGGTCGTTATCCATGCAAGTATTACTGGCAAATGCAGAGTTTGAAAATAAAGTGATAAGTATTAAGGCTAACTTTTTCATTAGTACTTCTTACACTTTTCTTTGTCGTAACAAATCAGGCCGTGCTCTTTATACACAGACTTTTCCATATAACGTCTTGGCTTCATATTGATGGTGTAATCTTTGTCTCCATATACAACGTTTACAAAAGCGCCCACTTCTACTTGCTCATAAAGCTCAATCACTTCAGTGTTATTCATTCTTATACAACCACCGGACTCATGGTAACCTAACAAACCCTCTTCAGGGGTACCGTGAATTAAAATAGATCTCGCTCTTGAGTTGTTATTTACTTTCCCCTCAAGGCCTCTTAACCTTAAAATTCTAGTCATAACAAACTTTGGGCCCCAAAAAGTTAAATCAGTTGTTGGCACTACGGCGTGGTTTTTAAACCCATACTTAGAGCCATCGATAGCGTAATTTAAAGGCCAGCCTTCAGTTTCACCTTGTTTTTTATAAATTTCATGTACGCCCGGAGGGGTCCCACCTGTTCTTTTAACATTAGTCACAGCTCCCCTGCCGCCTGATGCTCTATAACTCATTTCAATATTATGAATTAGCGTTTTACCTTTTACTTCATACGAAAATAAATGATTCATATTACAAGTGAAGTCGGCAATAATAGCGTTTGTGTTTGGCATTAGATTAAACTCATGCACCAGGCGATCCATACCAGCTTGAACAAATGTTGGAATGCCGCCACTTAAATATTTAGAACACTCTGGGTGGCCTGCTAATATTTCCATATTCGGTGCACTTATTGGCGCATTATAAAACATGTTTACAACGCTAGCTGTGGATAAGCTTGTGAATAGCAAAATTAGTGTGGATAAAGTTATATGTTTCATTAATTCCCCTTAATAAATAACTCGCCGTCTGAACTAATGCCAAGTGGTGAATCAAAATTTTCATTTGTTAGTTTTTTTATTAGTGTTACTGCTTCAAGGCCTGTATCAATAACAATTTTTGCAGGCCTTTTACTTTGCTTTGTCGGAATTATTTTTCCACTTTCAAAGTCGCCTGTTCTTTCATTTAAATTTACTTCTAAAATTAAACCTAAGTTCATTGGGTTTTTAAGGCTAAAGCCCCAGGGAGTTGCGAAGTTACTCAACGAGTAAGCAATCAGTTTATTTTTATACAGCTCCATACCTCTAGGTACGTGAGGCCCGTGGCCTAAAATTAAATCAGCCCCTGCGTCTACGGCTAATTTAGAGAACTTACGCAAGTTGCCTCTGTTTTCACCTGAACGGTAATGGGATTCATAATCAAGCGCTACATAAAGTGCATTTTTTCCCTCATCGCCACCATGAAAAGAAACTACAACAATATCTACTTTTTCTTTTACAGCTTTAATAAGCTTTGTTGCACGTTCATATTCTTTAATAGAAATTAACCGGCCCCAACCATTACTATAATGAAATGCAACAATACCTACTTTAGTTCCGTTAATATCCCTAACTCTAGTGCTAGTTTCATCTTTAGATTTTTTTGTCGGCATTAGGCCCACAGCTAAAATACCTGCTTGCTCTAAGTTTTTTTGAGTTTGGTTAGCACAGTACTCGCCGTAATCATAAATATGGTTATTCGCGATACTCACCACATCAAAGCCCACATTTAATAGCTGATCTATTACACTAGGGTCAGATTTAAAAGCGTAGCAAGTTTTACCCTCTTTACACTTCCAACTTTTCTCAGAGGTTTCACAAATTGTGCCCTCATAATTACCAAACGTAATATCAGCTGAGCTTAACTCGTAATTGATGTTATGAAAGTAGTCTTGCGGTAAGTGGCTGCCACTAGATTGCAGCATGGTATCGCCAACGGCTTTAATTGTTAGGGCTGAAGTTTGAATAGATATAACTAATGATATTAAAATTACTGATGCTTTAAACATAAAGTATTTGTAATTTTTTAGTTAAGATTTGTTAAGCTTAATAGCCTTCTTGTAAAACTTAACATTGTAATTCATTGTAGTTATGTAAATAGTTCAGTTACCAATTTTATTATTTTTTCTTAGTCTTTTTGGCTGATTTTTTAGATGTTTTCTTTTTCGTTTTCTTAGTGGCTTTTTTGACTTTCTTTTTTTTAGATTTTCTACTTTTCATACCTGGGACAATCCCAAACCGTTGGTCCTTATTCATTATAATTTCTACTAAAGAATCAAATAAGGGTTCAAAATTTGCATCTTCCATCGGCAAATAAAGCCACTTCGGTATTACTGGGTGGTTAACCAAAGCAGGTATATCAGTTTTTAAGCTTTCATGGTGCTCTCTGCTGGTACACACTAAAACTCCATTCCAAAGGTCGTAACTGAACTTTTCACCTCTCCACTCACGGTCTCCGGCCTTCTCAGATAATGTCAGTACCATTAAGCCATCATAATAAATGGCTAAACCTCCAAACATTTTTTTAGTGAAATAAGTGTCGCTTGCCATTAGTGGCTCAAGGAATTGCTCTAATAAATATTCTTTCATGCTTTATTATATGCACAAGTTTTAAAGTTTTTAAATGGATGCGGATCGAATTAACGCGACGAAAATCCCACGGCTTCGCCTCTGGATGACGGAATGACTTTCTTAAAGCGAAGAGATCCCACGTTAGGGTGAGTTTGCTCACCCGATATACAAGGGCTTTTAACTTCTAGTGCGCCGTCCCCATTGGACGGTGCAATGGGAGTTAAAGTTACTTCTATAATAATCGATGCCTCTGGATGACGGAATGAGTTGTATGTTGGTTTATTTTTTGAGCAAAAAAAAACACGAATCACAAAAGTGTGGTCGTGTTTATTGGTAGGGAATACCGGGCTCGAACCGATGACATCCACCTTGTAAGGGTGGCGCTCTACCAACTGAGCTAATTCCCTATTGAGTATTGAAGACTTTTTTATGATAATTTTGAGGCTTTGGCAACCAGAAAACCATATAAAAAAAAAGCCTAATTCGACGAATTAGGCCTTAAGCACTCAATATTATTTATATTTTAGTCTTCTTTTTTGTTTAATACCTGGTGTTTATTTTGAGCCCCACAAGCTGGGTGAATACACCTGTTCATTACAGTAGCAGCTAGCGAGGTATTGGACATATTTTTACACCAATTTCTCTTATATGGCCTAGGCGCACTAAAAGTAGCTTTTCTTGGCAGAACCTTTGAATCATTATCATAAAGCCTGAGGTTAAGGACGAACTCTGAATCATCTCTAAAATCAATTAACTTTAAAAAGAGAATAAAGCTTTTTTCTTTATATACTTGGTTTCCGTAAGCAATTAAATCCCAATCATCTGAGTAAACAACAGTCATTATTCTCATATGGCTGGTAGACTCTTCAGATATATAAAAAGATATATTTGCCATCTCACCATTTAAATCAATTTGCCAGTCTGTAGATGAAACAAAGTTCCAAGCAAATGGACATTCTGAACCTAATGGAAATGGCCAATACTCATCACCACTTACATCAATATCAGCAAACCCTGATGTTACCATCGCAAATGTTATACTAAATACTAATAATAGTTTTTTAAATACTTCCATGTTTCCCCCTGCCCTAAGATAGCAATACTTTAACGTCTTTGTTAAAATAGTAACCGTTTTTTGCTCTAAATAAATATTTTGGTTTTTCATTTTCTGGCTCTATTAGGCGCCTTAAACGCTTAATAGTCACATATAATTTGTTATCATGAACTCTTGGGTCATAATTTTGTTGCCAAATTTTATTTACGATCTCTTCCTTAGAGTAAACTTGCCCTGGAGTAGTCATAAATAACTTTAAAAGGTCTAATAAAATAAATTGATTTTTAAAATCGATTTCACCCTTACTTTTTTCTGAAATATATTTCTTGTCTTTGTTAAAAATAATATCAAAATTAGCGCTCTGGTTGCCCGAGATTTCCTCTAAAGTTTTTTCAACTATTGAGTGAAATATTTTTAGATTGTCTTTATCCATAGTTGTAAGGGCAAGACTTAAATATATCTTGGCCATATGATGATCGCCCTTAACTTTATAAGTTAACCCAATAGAATACAAAATACTTAAGTAAGAGAATAAGTTTTTACTACTTTTAACTTCTTCGAACGATTGCCATAAGACTTCAAGAGACTCATCAAATCTCTCTAGCTTTCTTAAAATATTAGCATTTAACAATTTGATATAAACTTCTAATTCTGGAAGGTTTATAACTTGGAAAAATACTTTTATATTATAAATTTCTTTTAGAGCCTCGTTAAACTGACCAGCTTTAGCATATGACGTGGCTATACCAAATATTGCATAACAAATGTCTTTTTTAGAGTTTTCTTGTAGAGCCAGGTTCAAGGACTTAGTAAAGTACTCTTTGGCAATACTATTTTGATCTTTATGAATTGCACATAAACCTAAAACATAAAAAGTTTTTGGACTTAATTCAAAATTATTTTTTAATACCAAATCTTGAAGAGACTCTTTAATTTTTTCAACTTCTTCTTGCCTGCCTGTTTCGGCATATATTCTGATTATGATATTTTGGGCATCTAAGTACTGATCAAAATTATTTTCTTGTAAGGATAGTTCAGAGGCTTGAACCAAATAAGGGAGTGCCTTAACGAAATCAGTTCTATCTTTATAAAGTTTTCCAACTTTTAATAGCTCTTCAGCCTTCAACCCTTGAATCACTTATCCCCCAATGATCATTTGATTTGTAACAATCTTACACAGGCTTAAAAATTCGTCTATAAGCATTTTGGTGATTTACTTTTTTTTCATGGTTTTTGTTTTTCTTAGTGCAGATTATACAATTGAATTTTAGCTATCTAGCTGTAATTACTTGTTTTGATTAATTAGCTAGCATTATGTGTGGCGTCAGGAAATCTCCTCCCGCTGTGGCTTTCAGCAGCATAGCAAGTTTAATGGACTCAAATTGAAACCATTAAATAGTTTCGCTAATTTAGCCCGTAATGAGCTAAGCGAATGTTAAGGCGATATAAATAAGATAAACGATTTATGGCGCTTCGTTTCCAATGAACCGCTGCAGTGCGAATTAAAGTTCCTTGCTTAAGCGGAGAAGATCCCACGCTTCGCTCTGGATGACAATTAGCTCAGTGTCACCATTAACTTAGGGTCACCATTAACTTAGGGCTACCATTAACTTAGGGCTACCATTAGCTTGGGGTAACTATTAGTTCTTAATGACGGTGTAGCTATGAGTGACATGCTTTTTCGTAACGAAAGCACTCTATATATAATAACCGGGCATAAAAAAAGCCTCTATATATAAGTAGATTCCCACGGGCAAGCCCGTGGTCCTTACCGCTACAGCTCCAAAAGGAGCTGACCTGAATCCTGCTGACCTTGGTTCTTTACATAATTTTTAATTATTTGTTCGTCCAAGCCAACGC
>Ga0114957_1004956_pt1 | contig 11224 bp, 8 predicted proteins | sample BantaG_FD_87175 | JGI IMG/M metagenome (GOLD analysis project Ga0114957, IMG submission 87175) | Marine algal microbial communities from Bantry Bay, Ireland - BantryBay_4 metaG | ecosystem: Host-associated > Algae > Red algae > Unclassified | place: Bantry Bay, Ireland | collected 2014-11-21 | reverse complement strand
ATTTTGTCCATATTTTTCACTTTAAAACCCTGAAAATATCAACATTTATGCGGCTTTTAAAGCAAAAACTATGAACAAAACCTCTCTCTCAAAAATCTGCATTTATTTTATTCGCATTCCATAGGGTAGAGTAGAGACAACATATATGTTGTCTCTACTCTTTTTTATTCGAAGCAGCGAGACAAGCAGCTCCAATTATACCTGCATGGTTAAGTAGTTTTGCGGGCATGACAGGGCAATCTACTTGTAATAAATCTTTATATTTATCAAATTTTTTACTTGATCCACCTCCTAATAAAATGAGGTCAGGAGAAAATAAAAATTCGAGATGTTGAAGATATTCATTAAATCTTTTTCCCCAATCATTCCAACTAAGTTCCAATCTTTTTCGAATAGAATCAGCAGCGTAATGCTCTGCAATCATTCCTTTGAATTTTAAATGTCCCAATTCAGAATTAGGTAATAAAACACCATTGGTAAAAACAGCTGAACCTAAACCAGAACCAATTGTGATTAAAATTACAGTTCCCTTTTTACTTTTTCCTGCACCAAATCGGAGTTCAGCAATTCCAGCTACATCAGCATCATTTCTTACATAAACAGGGCAGCCAGTTGTTTCTGAAAGTAGTTTTTCGACATTAGTACCAATCCATTTTTTATCAATATTGGAAGCTGTTTTTGCCGTCCCATTTTGAATGACAGCAGGAAATCCAACACCGACTAAGCCTTTCCATTCAAAGTGATTAACGATTCCTGAAATTGCTTTGGCAACTGCTTTCGGCTTGGCAGGAAATGGAGTTGGCACTCGAAATCGTTCCGTAACTAATTCTCCAGTTATGACATTTACGATAGCTCCTTTGATACCAGAAGCACCTACGTCTATTCCTAATGTTTTATCTTCAACCATTTTGATAAGCTATTTTCTAATTGATAATTTTTTGTAACTATTCAGTCCCCGTAAAATATCGAAGGAACTCAATATGAATAGTTACAGTTTTTTTTAAAATTGATCTTGAGTTAGTACTCTAAAATATTTACAAAGCGGATTTGAAAAAATAGGAAATGTAAATTTTATGAATTAAAATAAAAACCTAAACTTGTCCATATAAATGAATTCAAAACTTTCAACAAATTCAAAATTTAAGTCTATTTGATAACCCTCACTTTCATTTTGACATCGGTTTTGGGACGTGACCTATTGACTGGTGTATTAGCGATTTTGTCTATTACATCCATGCCTTGGATGACTTGACCATACACCACATAGTCTCGATCTAGGTGAGGAGCACCACCTGTATTATAATATTTTTTTCGTTGTGCTTCTGTGTATTTTATACCTGTCTTTTTTTCTAGTTGATCCAATTGCTTAGCAGTAATGGGAGTTCCATGAACTATATAAAATTGAGAACCAGAAGATTTCTTTTGTGGATTATTTGTTCGAGCTGCACAAAGTGCTCCTTTTATATGTACCAAAGAATCAACAAATTCTGCTGGAATTTGGTAGCCTGGTCCACCACCACCTAATTGAGCGTTAGCCGAAGCATTTCGAGAATTTGGATCACCACCTTGAATCATAAATCCATTGATCACTCGGTGAAAAAGTAAATCATCATAGAATCCTTCTTCTGCTAATTTGATAAAATTATCCCGATGATTGGGAGTCGAACTATACAAAAGAATAATCATCGTACCCATCGAAGTTTCCATTTCAATCAGACATTGCTCTGGAGCTTCGATTTCAATTTCTTGAGTTTTAGTCGTGATCTTCCCTTCTTTAATTGCTTTAAGCGTAATGGTATATTTCCCAGGTTTGAAATATTGATGTGAAGGAGTTTCTTCAACAGAGATATTTCCATCTCCAAAATCCCACTCATAAGATTCTGCTTTTTTACTTTTATTTTCAAAAGTGATTTTGGCAGGAGCAGTTTTGACCGCATTGTCAGCAACGCTAAAATTTGCGATTGGCTTAGAGCAAGAAGCCAGTAAGAAGGCAGCTATGCAGCACAAGCCAATTATTTTTTTTGTAAAAATCATAATTTTGATATTGTTCTTTTTTGATTCCAAATAAATATATGTGGAGCTTTATTTAGAACTTCTTTTTTTTGGAAAAAAATTATTCGTAAACGATGTAAACTTTCATTTTAATATCATCAAAAGGTCGGCTTCCATTTGGATTTGGAGGAGCAGGAGCTGCAGCAATTTTATCTACGACTTCCATTCCTGAAACGACTTCTCCAAAAACAGTATAATCACCATCCAACATTGGAGCACCTCCTACTTGCTTGTACAATGTTCTTTCTGCTTCGGTATAGTTTATACCACTTCTTTTGGCATAATTATCTAACATTTGATCGGTTACAGGAGATCCATCTACGATATAAAATTGAGACCCAGATCTTTTTTCAGGATTAGGAGTTCGAGCAGCACATAGCGAACCTCGATAGTGAAACTCACCAATCTCATGATCGATTTCTGCAGGATTCTTAGCGATTTCAGCAGCTACTTCTTCTGTTCTGATTTGAGTGTTACCACCTTGTATCATAAAACCTTTCAATATCCTATGAAATATTAAACCATCATAAAAACCTCTCTTAGCTAATGTGACAAATTGTTCTGTATGTCTTGGCGCACTTTTTTCGAATAATTTGACTTTGATATCTCCAAGGTCCGTTTTGATAATAGCATGTGGAGATTTTTCACCGCCACAGCTAGAAAGCATAAAAAGTACTCCAATAAAAAATGGTAATATTAATCGTTTCATAAAAGTTGTTTTTTAGTAAAAAAGTATTTTGTGTTAGATTATTGAATAATAAAGAGTACCGCTCGTCATCATTCAAAATTATATTCACTCTTCTTCGTCATTTAAGTTTTTAAAATACTCAATGACTTTGACTTTAAGTAATTCCTCTTGGCTAGCGACACCTTCTATATCAACTTGCCGTAGCGGATCAAAATGAGGCCAACCATCTGCATCTCTACCTTTAAATTTGAAGTAACCGTCAGGCTCCAACAAAGTACAAACGGCAACATGCATTAAATCTTGTTTTTCCTCTTTTGAAAATTTGTCATCGAATCGACCTAGTTCTTGAATACCGATCAGAAATAAAATATTATTCAAGTTGGGCAATTCCGTTTTGCCCATTGATTTTTTAACTACATGTCTGACTCGAAGCCATTCATATTCTAATTGCCACTCTTCCATGCTTTTTTTTTTGACTGCAAAAATAATAATATTTTGAAAAGAAAAGAGGGTGGGAGTCTCGAATATCGAATAACGAATATTGAACAAGGATTTGAGAAGTTTGACGATGTTAATTGTATTTTCCCTATAAGAAGTATCGTCAAACTTCTCGAATCCTTGTTCAGTATTCGTTATTCGATATTCAAAAAAAAATCACCCTTCCTGAATCAAAGTATTGATTTTAGCTGCTCGACGAGCCGGTCCTAAAGTTGCTAACAATCCAATAAACATCACGGTAGCCGAAACAATAATAAAATCTCCAAATCGTAAACTTGATGGATAAATATCAATGATCGAACCTTCAGGCATTGTGACAAGTCCCCATTTTTGATGAATGATATATAAAATGAGGGACAATATAATTCCCGAGATTATCCCCAAGCTGGTAAGCAAAATTCCATTATTTAAAAAGATGTTTCTAATCTGTGAATCTGTTGCACCCATTGATTTCAAAATGGCAATGTCTTTCTTTTTGTCCAAAACAATTACCCAAAGTGCGCCCACCATATTAAATGCCACCAAAACCATCGCAAAACTCAATAAAGCAAACATCAACCATTTTTCCATTTTCAAGACATTAAAATAAGTTTCTTCTTGCTGATAGCGATCTTTGATTTCAAAATTTGGTCCGACGATTTTTTTGATTGCTGCAATGGTTTCTGATTGATTGATGTCAGGATTAAATTTGATTTCCAATGCGCTCAATCTATTGGGTAAATTCAATAATTCTTCCGTAAATTTTAAAGAGGTAAAAACATATTGATTGTCTAATTCTTCTTGGTAGGCTGCAAAAATTCCAGCGGGAAAAATCGATACTTTTTTAAATGGTTGACTAGTGGCAGAAACCTTTTTTCTTTTTGCAGAATAAATAGTAAGCGGCGTAAATGGGTCGTCTAAGTTGAGGGCTAATTTTCTTCGAATTCCTGCACCGAGTACCGCCATTTCTTTTCCCTCAATTTTGAGCGTATATTCTCCTTCACGAATAATGGAATCAATTCGATTGACATTTTCAAAGTTCTCATCCACCCCTTTTACAATTCCAAAAGTTTGATCGCCGCCACTTCCATATTCAAAGAACGCTACTTCTTGAAGTGTTTTGGAAATAAATTCTACGCCTGCTAAATTTTCAATTTGAGCAATATCGAGGGAGTCTTGCGAAAATGTTTTTCCAGTAAAAGGAACCACTTTCGCATCTGGATTATAAGTATTAAAAAAACCTGTTAACAAATCTTCCAAACCATTAAAAACCGAAAAAAGCAAAATCATCACCGAAGTTCCCATCGCAATTCCAAATACAGAAATTCCCGAAATGACGTTGATCGCATTCGTAGATTTTTTGGAAAAAATGTATCGTTTGGCTATGTTAAAAGCTAAGTTCATAAAAATTAATTCTACTATTGAATCGTTGTATTCAACGCATCATAAATTATCTGTTGAATTCTCGGTCTAAAATCTTCTCCATTCCATTTATTTCTACTCATCGAAGGGTAAGTTCGATTCGTCAAAAATATAAAAATTAAATTATTATCAGGATCTACCCAAGCACAAGGTCCCGTAAAACCTAAATGACCGTATGTATTTCCAGAAGCTTGCGCACACATATTCTGCGAACGGTTAGGATCTAATTCTTTCATGTCAAAACCGATTCCTCGACGGGTACATTCACTATGGCGAGTCGTAAATAATCGAACGGTCGAAGGACTGAAAAATTGCTCTCCACCATAGTATCCTTCATTCAATAACATTTGCATAATAATGGCCAAATCATTAGCATTAGAAAATAAACCTGCATGTCCAGCGACTCCTCCAAGCATGGCAGCACCCATGTCATGCACATGTCCTTGCACTCGGCTTCGTCTCCAATATTTATCATTTTCAGTTGGAGGAATCATAGCTTTGGAGAATTTATCCAAAGGGTTGAAAGTCGTAGAATGTAGTCCTAGTTTATCATAAAAATTCTGGTTGGCATATATATCTAAAGGTTGATTTTTAACTTCTTCTATCATTTTTGAAATTAAGTAAAATGCCAAATCACTATATCTATATTTTCGTGTTGATAACAACTTCGACTCATAAATTTGATCCCATATTTCATTTTTATAAGTCCCTTTTAGGAAAAGTTTATCAGTCACGGGAGTATCAAAAGTGGTACTTCTTTTACTACTATAATATTTTGGAAGTGGTTTTCTTTTCTTGGAAACTGTTTTTTTATAAAATGGAATCCATGGATGTAACTGCGCTCGATGCGCCATCATATCTTGGATGATCAAAGGTTCTTTATTTGTCCCTTTTAATTCTGTAACATAATCACTCATGGGATTATAAATATTCACAGTACCTTCTTCATAAAGTTTCATGATGGAAATGGTAGCAGCGGCAATTTTTGTAACAGAAGCTAAGTCGTAAATATCCGTTTTGGCAACTGGTCTTTTCTTAGAATAAGTATGGTAACCGTAAGATTTATTATAAACAATTTTTCCATCCTTCGCTACCAAAACAACTCCTCCTGGAGTTGCTCGCATTTTAATTGCTTCTTGTACCAATCCATCAATTCTGGTTAAAGTCTGAGCATCCATTCCTACACTTTCAGGAATGTTAAAACCCAATCGCAACAAACTTTGAGTTGTTACGCCAGTATTAAATTTACTTTTTCCAGAAGCAGTTACGGGCAATCGACCATCAATTGGAATCGCTCCAAATAATGCCTGCGCTGCAACTTCTTGCGTGATGTCATCTTCATCATATGCTTGCAAAATATAATCAACATTGTCAAAATATTTCAAGGCATATGGATTTCCAAAATGCACCAAAACAACTTTCGTTTTTTGGCGAAGCGCATCTATAAAATCTTTTTCTTCTTGCGATAATCCAAAACCTTTTTTTGCGTAACTACTCAAATCATGAACACTCACAAAAACCACCTCTTTATCTTGAACCGAATTTATTAATCTTTTTTGTTTAGAAGCACTCAAATTTTTAGGAGCTTGGTGGTGCGTCATTTTTTTATAAAAAGAAAGAGTCTGTTGGAATTTTGTCAAAGACTTAGTACCTAAACTAATGGAAGCAAAATTGGTAGTTTCCAAATTTTTAAATGGAATTAAATTATTTGGATTGCGCACTAGCGTCATCGCATTTTGAATGAGTTGACGTTTTAGCGTATATGCTTTAGGTGTATTTAATTCAGCTCGGATATTGATTTCGTTGATTGGACGGTAATCATTTAAACCAAGGCGATATTTTGCTCGAAGTACTTTTTTTACACTCTCTTCGATTCTTGATTCTGGCAATTTTCCTTCGGAAATATATCGTTTGATTTCACTCACACATTTCTCAATATCATCTGGCAAATCCAACACATCGTTGCCTGCCATCAATGATTTTGCCGCAACTTCTCCTGGTGCAAAATGTTTGGCAACTCCTTTCATTTCCAAAGCATCTGTAAAGATCAAACCATCAAAACCAATTTCTTTTTTCAATAAATCTGCTACTGCTTTTGGCGAAAGTGAAGTCGCCAAATTTTCTGTATTGTCAATACTTGGAACACTCAAGTGAGCGACCATCATACTTTTTACGCCATGCTGTGCGAGTACTTTAAATGGAAATAATTCCAAGCTATCCAATCGGTTTCGATCATGCAAAATGACTGGCAAATCTAAATGTGAATCCACATCAGTATCACCATGTCCAGGGAAATGTTTGGCGCAAGCGATAATATTTCCATCTTGCATTCCTTGCATGTACATATAACTTTTGGCAGCAACATTGTATCGGTCTTCGCCAAACGAACGAGTATTAATGACAGGATTATTTGGATTATTATTGACATCGACGACTGGTGCAAAATTGACATGCATTCCCAATCTTCGGCATTGACGAGCCACCTCTTTCCCCATTTCATAAATGAGTCGATTGTCTTGAATTGCTCCCAGAGTTAATTGTTTGGGAAAACTGACTCCGTCCTTTTTGAATCGCATACCCAAACCCCATTCTGCATCGACCGCAATCATTAATGGCACTCTAGAGAGTGATTGATAACGATTGGTCAATCGAGCTTGTTTCTCGGGTGTTCCTTGAAAAAAAGTCATTCCGCCAACATGATATTTACGGATTTGTTCCTCAACCCAATCGGTATGTTTTTTACCTAAGTCAGAATGTGCCCGAATGGAAAATAATTGACCAATCCGTTCGTCCAAAGTCATGTTGTCGTAAAGATTATCGACCCATTCTTTTTCTAAATTAGAAATGTCATTGTAGAAATTAGAAGATTGGATTTGAGTTTCACCTGCATTGATACAGATAAAAGTAATTAAGAGGAGGGTAAAAATTTTTTCTTTCACGGGGGTATGATTTCTGTATTTTTAAATAGTGCGTACTTTTAAAGCACGTGGTGGTTTGCTTTAGCTGACCTGGAAAAAAAAAGCAAAGCGAGTTTTTTCCTCAAAAGAAACATACCTTAAAGTGAATTTTTTTTAAGAATATCGCTTTGCTCTTTCTAGGTCAGCTAAAGCAGACCACCACGTGTTACTGACCCATTGTTGGATCTATTTCTTTCGCTTTTTGCATCAATTGTGCGCCTCTTTCAGTTTGTCCAAAGTTGCTCAACGCAATTCCCAAGTTAAACATTATACTCGGATTGTTGGGTTGGAGTTTCAAAGCTTTCTCTAAATATTCTACTGCCTTGCCACCATTGCCAGACATGCCGAATGCGATGCCCAAAAGTCGTAAAGTTTCTGTGTCGTTGGCATCTCGCTGATGAGCAATTTCCAAATATTGAATTGACTTTTGAATATTTCGAGTCACCTCTCCGTAGTGTTTTCCACCATTCCGATAAGCGAGTGTCAAATTATTTTCAGCATCAGCATATTCCGAATCGAGTTGCAATGCCTGATTATAAAATTGAATGGACTCATCAAATTTTTTCAAATATTGATGTGCATTTCCCAACAACAAATAAGCATTTTTATAATTGGGATGAATGCGAATCGCTTCCTTTAGATGTACAACTGCTTCGTTGAGTAAAATATTTCGTTCGGGATTTGTTTCAGGTAATTTTGTTGCAGCTTCTATAGTTGAACCACCCATTGAGTTACGTAACTTTGCGCTGTTTTTTGAAACTTCTACGTCGGTAGAAAACAAGGCATAATTACTTTCCCAAGCAGGAATTCGTGTAAATGTTTTGGCAGAAAAAAGTAAAACAGCTACTCCAACAAAAGCCAACGGCATCATAAAATTAGCAGTTGCTAATTTCTTTTCCCCTGAAATATATTTTGCAAAACGATAAACCAAAACTCCAATTACCAAACAAAATCCAACCGAAGGCATAAACATAAATCGCTCTGCCATATTCGTCCCAACTGGAAATACAATATTAGAAACAATCGAAAGGGTAATAATATAAAATGCAATTCCGAACGCTACAATGTCTTTTTTCAAAATCCCCATCAGCGCATAAATCCCCAAACCAGCATACATCAAGAAGCTCAAAATTACTCGCCAATCGCCAAAGGTCATCGTCCCAACATGATAAGGATAATAATCATGTGTCAAAGGATGTGGAAAAAACAATAGTTTTACATATTGACCTAAAGTGAAGAAAATGGTGGCAATTTTTTCTCCACTAGAGTAGGCGATATATTTTCCATTTTCTATTTTGATAAATGGATTATTCATCAATTCCATACTATCTTCTCCAAATCCATTTCCTCCTAAAGCTAAATATCGACACAGTAGAAAAACAACTCCAGCAATAAAAAACGGAATCGTTTGCATCACGATCTCATTGGTTTTCGCTTTGGTAAAAACAAAATAGGTGAGTGGCAAAACTGCCAAAAATGTGATCGGATTTTCCTTAGCTAAAAGTGCGAGGAAGAAAGCAACTCCTGCGAGTATGGTAAATGTTATGTTTTTTTCATAATAAGCTTTTAGGGAAAAATACATCGCAGCTAGACTTCCGAGCAAGGCGATAATTTCATCTTGCCCTTTGATGTTTGCCACAACTTCAGTATGAATTGGGTGAGTGATAAATAAAATCACCGCTACGAATGATACGAAAAAAGCAAAATCATCTCCCTTCGATGGGCGCAACATTTTGATCAATAAAAGATATAAAACGATGCCTGTCAAGCCATAAAATAGAATCGTAAAAAAATGAAAAATCTTAGCACTCGTTGGATTTCCATCAAGTGGCGCACCTTCCTTTTCTCCAAAAACTGACCAACCCATCGCAAAGAAAACCAAGGTCAACGGTCGGTATCTTCCTCCTTCTACCAAAAATTGTTTTCCTTCTTTTTTGAAAAAACCATAAAAAGTATCATTTCCCAAAATCCCTGGAATTCCAGCAACACCATCTTTGGTGTACATATTATCGGTAATCACAATTGCATCATCCTGCGCATAACCATAAGTCAAAGTCTTTCCATACAACACAAAACTCACTACCATGATGAGTCCACAAATCATTGCTTTGTTATAAATAAAAGCAGGGAAAATTCGCTTCGATTTCGAAGGAGAAGATTTTTTAGTATTACTATTTTTTGGATTCCCACCAGATTGGCGGACAGGTTTCTTTTTGGACATAGTTTCTTTTAATGGTTAACTGTTAATGGTGAATGGTTAATTCCGCTGGGTGTTAACAATTACTGGTATTAACCATTAACCGTTAATCATTCACCATTAAAAAACTTACAGTTTGTGTGACGCGTTATGTGCTTTGTACCGACCTTTGCCGAATTTTGTTCCATTAAATATTTCTGTTGTTTTTTTTCTCATCTGCTCTTCGACTGGCAATTGGATAAAGTCTGTACATTTTTCAGAACAACAATTTTGAAATTTCCCTGCACATTCATCACATTGGATAAATAAAATATGACAAGCATCGTTGGCACAATTAATATGAGTGTCGCAAGGTTTCCCACATTGATGACAGTTGGCGATGATGTCTTCAGAAATTCGTTCGCCCATTCGATCATCGAAGACGAAATTTTTCCCAATGAATTTATTTTCCAAACCTAACTGTGCTACTTGGCGAGCATATTCGATAATTCCGCCATCGAGTTGAAATACATTTTTAAAACCTTTGTGCTTATAATATGCACTTGCTTTTTCGCAACGGATTCCGCCCGTGCAATACATGACGATGTTTTTATCTTTTTCGTTTTCGAGCATTTTTTCCACTTTTGGTAATGCTTCTCGAAAAGTATCTGCGTCAGGTAAAACGGCATTTTCAAAATGTCCCACTTCCGTTTCGTAATGATTCCGCATATCGATGACAATCGTATTTGGATCATTCGCCAATTCATTAAATCCTTTTGCATTTAAATGAACACCTCGATTGGTTACATCAAATGTTTTATCATTCAATCCATCTGCGACAATTTTTCCTCGAATTTTTATTTTTAATAAATAAAAAGATTTTCCATCATCGTCGATCGCAATATTGAGTCGAACTTGATCTAGAAATTCAAGGGCATAAAGTCGTGTTTTAAATTCTGCTAAATTTTCAGTTGGAACAGAAATCTGACCATTGATGCCTTCCTCCGAAACATAAATTCTTCCGTAAACTTCAACTGCGTTAAGTGCTCGATATAATTCATTTCGGAATTTCTCTACATCTTGAATCTGTGCATATTTATAAAATGACAAAGTAGTTCGTTCCACATTGCTTTCGAGCATTTGCTGTTTGAGTTCCTCTTTGTTTATTTTATTATGTAATCTCTTCATCTCTAAAAATTATTGAATCAATGCTTTTTTGCAAAAATAACGAAACATTAGTTACTAAAAAAGAAAAATTGTAATACGTAATTGAGAGCTGATAATTTTTTCCTAAAAAAGAAAAACCCGTGGCACAGTTTCAAAACTGTGTCACGGATTATTTAAGTATAATTTCTTGTTTGGAAAAATAGATTTGTACTTCGAATTGAGTTTGATTTTACCTTCGATCGGTGACACGGTTTTGAACTGTGCCACCGTGGGGATTTAATTTTT
>Ga0114957_1004955_pt1 | contig 11224 bp, 6 predicted proteins | sample BantaG_FD_87175 | JGI IMG/M metagenome (GOLD analysis project Ga0114957, IMG submission 87175) | Marine algal microbial communities from Bantry Bay, Ireland - BantryBay_4 metaG | ecosystem: Host-associated > Algae > Red algae > Unclassified | place: Bantry Bay, Ireland | collected 2014-11-21 | reverse complement strand
GTCTTGCTACAAGCCAAGACGGGATTATTTTTACAATATTTATACTTTTTTATCTCTATTCATCATCAAATTCGCCATCGGCAAAATCAAACAATAAAGAGAATCGTAAAGTATTGTCAAGTGGATTACGTTGATTAGTGGTCGGTACCAGGTAAGAAAAGTTCAAACCAAAAACATTGTATTTTAATCCTAATCCAATGGTAAAAAACTTTCGATTTCCTTTCGTAGCATTTTCTGTATAGTATCCTGCTCGTACTGCAAATTGCTTGTCGTACCAATATTCCAGTCCAAAAGAATAAGATAGTTCTCTGATCTCTTCCGAAAAACCACCGGGTGCATCACTAAAAGATCCAAGAACACCACTAAACATAGACTGTTCGCGGTAATCAGGAATGCCCGGTTCTCCGGATTGATCACAAGTATTTGGTCCGGTTGTTCCGGCATTCTCGTTAAGACAAGGTGTAGGGACCAATAGTTTGTTGATATCCGTAGTAATGGTCAGCGAGTTAAACTCGTCAAAGTTAAATTCCCAGGCTGCACCAATTCCGAGATTGGCAGGAATAAAATCTTTGTTAGTAGAATTTGTATAAGAAATTTTAGTTCCTAGATTAGATACCGCTGCTCCGATTCTTAAGTTGGATTCGTTAGCCGTAAACTCAATAGGAGTTTGGTAGGTTAAAGAGAAGTCAGCACCTCCGGCAATACCGGGTTTGATTTCTACATCGTTTATGAGTTGGCCAGCAGCCAGGTTGGAGAAAATAAATTTTGGGGCCACCGCTACGGATAATTTTTCAGATAATTTTCTGGAATAAGCCACCGAGATTTCAAATTCGTTGGGATTTCCAGTTCCAAGGCTAGTACCCTGGTTGTCGGTAAAGTTGATTTCTCCCAGCGAGAAATAACGTAAAGAAACACCGACCGCCTGCAATTCACCAAATTTTTTGTAGCCAGAAAGATACGCCATGTAAACATCCTGTAACCCTAGCGCCTTTAACCAGGGAGTATAGGTGACTGAAAGAGCCATATCTTGTTCGGCAGTTATCAGCTTGGAAGCATTGAAATGCATAGAGTTTGCGTCCGCTGAGGTTGCGATACCCGCATCTCCAAGTGCACCAGCTCTGGCGTCTGGAATAATTCTTAAAAAAGGAACGGCCGTGATTAGGGTATTGATACAAGGGCCACCACCAGGAGCTTCGAAGGTCCCACTATCGGCATTAAATTCACAACCAAAACCTTGTGCGTTAATATTTGTGAAAGTTGCGACAAGAACTAAAACAGCAAAAAGTAAACGTATTTTTAATCTATTCATGATTTTTATTCAGGTTTCAAAAAAAGAATTGCAAATATAAGGTAAGTTCTGAAGATTAGTAGAAAAAAATGAATGGTAACATTTGGTGTTTCACACAGATGTTACCATTCATTAACATAATTTTAAGATTTTTATTTTATGTCGTCTCTTAATTTTTGAAAAAAACTAGGAAGTTGTCTAAGAATGTCTACAGTAAAGTGAGGATAAATGCTTGGTTGACAAAACCCCGCCTGACTGATCGACAGATCGGGCAGGAATGATTTATTCGTAACTATTGTGTTTCATTCTTAAACAACTTCTATTTAAGGATCACTAATTTTTCAAAATCGCTTTCGGTACGGATATCTTCGTCCTTGGCATTGGTACCTTTAACTTTGATTTTATAGAGGTATACGCCCCTTGCCAGGCGGTCGCCGTAGTCGTCTTTTCCGTCCCAATTTACATCGGTAACCCGGAATCCATCGGCATAAGTATCCTTTTCAATAGTTTTCACCAATTTTCCAGAAACGGTAAAAATTTGTACTAAAATTTGTAAATCCTGACCGCTGAGTTGGTGCTCAAACTGAAAATTGGTATTGGTTGTAAATGGATTCGGGTAATTAAGCACATGTTTTAAAGCAGCGTCTTCACTATTAAAGACCAAAAACTCGGTACTACCTTCGCCGGAATTATTAGAAGTATCCCAGGCTTTCACATTGATTCGGTGCAAGCCTTCTTCTATATCGAACAAAGGAAACCGTACCGTACCCTTGGAATAATCATCCAGTTCTGCGGTATAAAAGTCATTCAAAACATAAGTATCCTGAGTTTGATCATCTAATACCGCCGTCAGATCATGACCTATACTTATCCCTCCAATGTTGATGCCGTTATCATCGGATAAATTTACCAGTAAAACTGGATCTTTATCAGTAGTTCCACCGGTAACAAAATCTTCTGTGTTCATAAATACTTCCACAATTGGTCCCTGATCATCGACAATTGGGTTAGCACTCGTTCCACCAATGACCATTCCATTATAAGAACCATTTGCATCACGGGTACCATCTTCGGCGTAATAACTAATTTTACCAAAACCGAAATCGTAATCAATATCTTTAGGAACAATAAATTCAAAGGAGAATAGACCATTTGTAACCGTGGCAGTTCCTTTAAAGAGAATATTCTTGCGAAGCTCAAAATCCTTGACCTCATTACCTCCCTGACCAAATGTTTGTAGAGTGGAAACTTTATCATAAATGGTCGGATAAACCCGGCCATTAAAATCAGACATCACGTTGCCATCATTATCAAAAACATAACCCGTAATGATTACTTTTTCCAGTGCTCTGATGGTATCCTGAGTGGAAGATGCTTCCACCGGACGGCCATTGATGGAGGTAGTCCCTACATTATATTGAGGAACTGCCAGACGTTGTGACGGATCACCCAGAAGCGTAAATTTACGGTTATTAACATTACTGGCACCATTACCATTTTTTGAATTTCTTAGAATTTCACCAAAGGCAAGTCCACCATTTTCTTTATCATTAAAGATATTATTAAATACGCCTCTTGTTAGCGTAAAATTACTACTCGAAAAAACAGCTCGGACCGTAGTGAATAACGCAATTGCTCCACCATCTGGCTTCATCACCGCAACCTCTGCTCCTGGGAAATCGGTGTGATCATCATATCCTCCAAAACTACAGGTGGCCGTAATAATTAATGGCAACCGTTCAAAATTTCGCCAGGTTTCAATGTCTTCTACCTGCAGCACTCGTTCCTGGGCCCAACCCGTGGGGCCACCGTGGCCGAGATAGTTGGTGACCAGAGAGCCTCGAAAAGCATTTCGATTTAAAGATTGATTGGCCTGAGGAAATCGAATTCCTCCCGAAGTAGTTACGCGTTGAAAAGCGTCAAAAAGAATTTTATCAATATTGAAATAACCGTGTTGTTGAGTAGTTGTGTCCGCAATTTGGTTGGCTTGATTAGTATGGGTGTTTGAATCGCCATCATCTCCGACAAAGAGTAACTGATTTCGCCAATCACGAAACCGTGTCGGATCGGTATCGTAAAAAATCACTTTATCAATGTACTTATCGGCCGTAAAAGCATCCCGCGCCGGTATTCTACCAACCGCAATATCTACGGCACCACTAAGATTTTTACCATCTTCTTCAGAGACTAATGCGAAATAATCATCCGCTGGAAATCCGAAGATCGGATTGAGATGAGTATCTGTCTCATAAACCGGTATATAGTTATCAAGATTAGGAGTATTGGTGATATTTCTGTAATCGTAAGAACCATCTCCAAATAGTAACAGGTATTTGAAATCTTCGTCTCTATCGTACAGCATGCGGACAAAGTCTCGGATAGCCGTAGGGTCTTGTTTACCGGAAGAAAATTCGTTGTAAATTTGATCAATAGGAACCGTCACTACTTCAAGATTGCTATGTTGACGGCGATGATCTGCGAGTCTTTGAGTAGCAGTTTCAAATTCCGGATGATAGACGATCACCATGTCTGCTCTTTGGATGGCGTGAATGTTTTGGTTGGAAACCGGACCTACCGCTTCGGCAGAAAGCAGGCCCTCCTGTTGGTTGAAAGCGATAAAAGTTCTAATTGGATTACTGGGAATGATATTCACACCAAATCTAAAAGTATTGCCCGAAGTTTCTCCTTTTTGAATTCGGGGGCGTAGTGGATCCGTGATATCCCAAATTTGATGGTTATCGTTAATTCCTTGTACTTCGTAGCTTGCGTTGGCGTAGTCCCTCACGTTGATATCTCGAAAATCCATTTGATTACCGGCCATGATTAATTCCCGTCGGACATTCACTTGGACGTAATCTAGAAAAGCTTCGTTAATCTGTGTCGCATCGGGTGGATTGGTTACCTGAATGGTTAAATTGCTCTGTGCTCCCTGAAATTTTCCGTTTATAGTTTTGCTGTTTGCAAAGGTGGTCTCTGCTTCGTTTAAATTTACGCCACTTGCGTTGGTGCTACGAAAAGTTTCTCCTCCAGCAATTACATTGAAGTAAGAAGATCTGGCAGATCGTAATGCCATGGCTACGGTGACATCGGCTTCGGCGGAAGAGACGATATTTGGAAAGTCAAAATCATAATTTCTTTCGCGAGTGGGATTGAATTGATCGCCGTACCAGGTCTTTCCGGTACCGTGACCACCACGAGCCAGGGCGCCCAATAAGTTTATTTTATCTTCTTCAAAACGATCAAAATCATTGAAAGTCGTCACGGTATAATCAGGTGCAGTAATCGAATTTTGGTCTGCCATTATTTGTGCTTCACCGCTATTTACTTTTAGAAAATAGTAACTGCGTGTATCATAAGGATTTTGGGGATGATCGTAGCGGTCATAAGTATCATTAAAATACCATTTGTTAGGGCCTTCTCCGTAAAATAAAATATAGTCACCGCTATCAAAGGAATTGTCTCCCCCGTCGATTATCTGAATATGATTTTCCACCAGATCATCTTCCCGGAAAGTCGCTATTAGCTCAGGAAGAAAACCGCCACCATTTCCAAACAGTCGGATTTGTTTAGGATCAATATTATCAATATCAATTTTTAAATTGTCTTTTAAAAAGTTATAATCTAATTTGTAAATACCATTTTCTGCTACGGCAATTTTATAAATGAGACCGTCCTGCAATACTGAATTAAAGGTGTTAGGTGGGGGAGGAGGGGTTCGGGTAGCGCTATTTTGGTATGAAACGTTCAATCCAAAACTGGTTAAACGTTCAAAGCGACCATCTGTAGTTTTTCGAATGGGTAATAATTGAACATTTCCAAAATAGGCTCTTCTGTCTTTAACAATTGTACTATTTATTGTAATATCTTCTGTAACTACAAAATTAGCTTCTTCGGTAGTTAGCTGATCGAATGGTTCGTAGGATGCGCTGGTGATGGTCGGTGTAAGTTCTCCTTTTCCAGAAACGGGAAAACGAAAGTTGATAACGGGCAAAACTGGATTAGTAGAATGCTGTGCCGAACCTTCAAATACCCAAAACTTCTTTTCGCTTGTTCCCAAGGGATTATAAATATTCGGAGTCGCTGACCAATTAAGCTCTTTTTTTGTCTTAAAAACTGAATTTTGAGCAGACACCTGACAAAACATAAAAGCGAATAAAATAAATAGGCTAAATCTAATTTTCATAATTGAGGTAATATTACATTTGTAAATGCAGACTGAAGTGATTAAACCGTCAGACTAATTGTAGCGTAAACTAAAAGCTGTTATCAAAACGTTAATAACTTGCTGCTATTGTATAATTATATAACGCTATATTGAGCAGTATTTTATATCTTAACAAACTTAATTACTTTATCTGTTCACTGACTATTCAAAATAAGTAAATGCGAAGACAAATTCTGATATTAATAGTAGTTTTATCTGGTTATACTGTCGTCTTTGGACAAGATCCGGTATTTAGTCAATATTATGCTGCACCTCTACAATTAAATCCTGCCTTTGCTGGTACTGGTTATGCACCTCAGATATCGTTGAATTATCGCAATCAATGGCCTACGCTCAATGCTTACGTTACTTATGCAGCTTCCTACGATCAATTTATTGGTCATTTAAATAGCGGATTCGGTTTTATGGTTCAAACGGATGATGCCGGAGAAGGATTAATCAAAACCAATAAAGTAGCCGGTTTTTTCGCTTATCGTCTACAAATAAATAAAGAGTGGTACGCAAAAATAGGAGTTGAAGCGGCCTGGGTACAGGGGCGGTATAACTGGGCTGCCTTTATGTTTGGTGATCAACTCTCAAAAACTACCGGACCTATTTCTGCGGGTGGCACGCCTTTTCCTACCAACGAAGTTACCCCGGAAAACCTAAATAATACTTACGGTGATGTCTCGGCGGGTATGTTGGTCTATAATAAAACTTTCTATGGAGGATTTTCTATTAAACATATCAATCGACCCAACGAATCTATCATTCTGACCAATCAAAACTTATTTACTGGACTTCCGTATCGCTTCTCGGTACATGCCGGTGCGCAAATAGAGTTGATAAAAGGCAATAAACGCAAACCGGCCGCGTTTATATCTCCGAACATCATGATGGTACGTCAGGGAGACTTTGGTCAAATCAATGCTGGCGCTAATTTAGGATACGGATCATTTTTTATGGGTGGTTGGTATCGTTACTCAAAAACAAATTCGGATGCGGTAATTGCAGTCGTTGGAGTTGAAGAAGGAATATTCAAAATAGGGTATAGTTACGACTTCACCGTATCCCAGTTGAATAACACGGGCGGAAGCCACGAAATCTCTCTAAGAATCAAGCCAAGAGAACCAAAACAAGATTTTAACGATTGTTTTCAATTGTTTCGGTGATTTTTTTGCACTTTTGCGGAATCATTACCAAACAGACTTTATTCTAAAATATTTCAGCATAAAGTCTAATGATTAGCACGAATATTGTATATTTTCATATTTATCAATATGTGGATACCATTTTTGTAATTTAAATTTTAAGATTAATTCAATGAAAAAACTGCTCAAGTTAAGTTCAATCCTTCTACTATTAGTTGTCTTTTTGCCTTCCTGTAAGAAAAGTGAGCGATCCGCTACGACCGGCTGGAAGTATAACGACCAAAAATGGGGTGGATTTGAGAAAAAAAGTTATGAAGGTCAGGTTACTGGTCCTAATTTAGTGTTAATCGAAGGTGGTACTTTCTCAATGGGAGTAACTGACCAGGATGTTACTTACGATTGGAATGCGATTCCAAGACGAGTAACTGTTTCTTCCTTTTATATGGATGAAACGGAGGTTGCCAACATTGATTACAAAGAATACCTTTACTGGATCGAACGTGTTTTTGGCGAGTCCTACCCAGAGGTTTATTTGAATGCGCTTCCTGATACCTTAGTATGGCGGGAAGAATTGGCTTATAATGAACCTTTCGTAGAGACTTATTTCCGTCACCCGTCGTATGACGATTATCCAGTGGTTGGAGTAAACTGGATACAGGCCAACGAATTTTGTCAGTGGAGAACTGATCGTGTCAACGAAGCGATACTGATAGAACGTGGTATCCTGAATGCCAACATGGAACAAAGAGACGAGGAAAACTTTAATACGGAAGCTTATTTAGCTAACAAGTATCAAGGTGACGTTAAAAAGAATTTAAAAGATATGAAAACTGGAGGGGAACGTCCAGTTAGGTTCGAGGATGGTATCTTATTACCTTCTTATCGCCTTCCAACGGAAGCAGAATGGGAATATGCAGCCCTCGCCCTCGTAGGTAATTTGGCTTCGGAGCAGGATGAACGAATCACGGATCGTCGTATTTATCCATGGAGTGGGAATACCGTTCGATACCAAAAGAGAGATAAAAACCAGGGACGAATACTTGCGAACTTTAAGCGAGGCCGTGGTGATTATATGGGAATGGCTGGTAACTTGAATGACCAGGCGCATATTACAGCACCCGTCAGAAAGTTTCTTCCAAATGACTTTGGACTTTATAATATGGCAGGTAATGTAAATGAATGGACCATGGATCTTTACCGTCCATTGACCAGTATGACTTTACGAGATGTAGAGAATCACGATTTGAATCCTTACCGTGGAGGTAAGTTCAAAACCAAGATTTTAGATGAAAATGGTGCGCCAGTAGATAAGGATAGTTTGGGACGAATTCGTTATCGTTACGTAGAAGATGATGAGGTGGCTACCCGTGAAAACTACAAGCGTGGTCAAGTTTATAACTACTTGGATGGAGATAAAGAATCTTATGTATTATACGATTACGGAAAAACTTCTTTGGTTAGTGATAAATCACGTGTAATTAAAGGTGGTTCTTGGGCAGATCGTGCATTTTGGTTATCACCGGGTGCCAGAAGATTTAAAGAAGAAGATAAGTCAGACCGTACCATCGGTTTCCGTTGTGCGATGACGCGTACGGGAGGATCTACCGGTAATGAAGATACGGGAGGAAATACTTTTAAAACAAAGAAAAAGAAGAAGAAAAAGGGTATGTTTAAGTAAAATTAGCATTCAGGATAATTCTTCCTTTTTATATATCCTAAAAGTCTCTACATTTGTAAAAAATGTAGAGACTTTTTTTATGAGCAAAATATTAAATATCGTTTACGGAAAGTTAGAAGAAGGAGCTGATTTAGTGACTGATAGCAGGAAAATAACGCCTGGATGTATTTATCTGGCTTTGAAAGGACCACGATTTAATGGAAATACTTTTGCGGCGGAAGCCCTGGAAAAAGGAGCAGAATGGGTAATAGTTGATGAGCAGACCTTCGTTATAAATGACAAATGTCTACTCGTACCAGATGGATTAAAATTTTTACAAGAAGTAGCCCGGCACCACCGCCGACAGTTTTCGATTCCGGTAATTGCAATTACGGGAAGCAATGGAAAAACGACGACCAAAGAATTACTTGCCGCCGTCATGAAGTCCACCTATACTATTCATTATACCCAAGGAAATTTTAATAATCACATTGGAGTCCCGCTTACCTTACTTAAAATGCCAAAAGAAACCGAGGTAGCGATTATTGAAATGGGGGCAAACCATCAAGGAGAAATTGCAGCATTATGTGAAATTGCTGAGCCTACTCATGGGATTATAACAAATATCGGTAAAGCCCATTTAGAAGGTTTTGGTGGAATAGAAGGGGTAAAAAAAGGTAAAGCTGAGCTATATACTTATTTGGCCAAGAATAATGGAGTTGCTTTTATTAATCGAAACGAAAAATTTCTGGAAAAATTAGCGGACAAAGTTAAGCACAAGATATTTTATGTAGAAAGTGAAAACCCGGATGTAGCCGAGAAGGAGATAGAAATAAAATTACTGAAAGTTCAGCCTTTTCTAGCAGCGGAATTTTTGTCTGGCCCGGAGACCTTGACCACCGTCTTTAGTGCATTAGTCGGAAGGTACAATTTTGGAAATATGATGACGGCAATTGCTTTGGGTAAATATTTTAAAGTTCCGGGAGAAGCTATAAAAACTACAATAGCAGGATATATTCCCCAAAACAATCGTTCTGAACTAAGAAAAATAGGTTCGAATACCTTTATCCTGGACGCCTACAATGCGAATCCAACCAGTATGAATGCCGCGCTGGAAAATTTTGAGAAGTTAAAAGCCACCCATAAGATAATTGTATTAGGAGATATGTTGGAGTTGGGCCATTACAGCAAGGCGGCCCATCGCGAAATTATTGACCGAATAAAAGTAATTGAAACGAAAGCTGTTTATCTGGTTGGTCCAAATTATCAAGCTTCTATTCTTCCCTCTGACGAAATACGTGTTTATTCGGATGTAGATGCGCTGAAGGACGCATTAGGTTCAATTACCTGGGAAAATAGCTTGGTCCTGTTGAAAGGCTCAAGAAGTATTGGTTTGGAAAAACTGTTAACGATCTTTCAAGGTTAAGGTAGCATTTCCCAAATTTTCGAAAAAGTATGCCTGTTGGTATCAGATGAAGATTTAAATTCTTTTTAGGATAGTTTATGAAAAGCCCTTAGCAATCGGCTAGTCATTTCATCTTGACAGGCAGCTTTATAATCTTCGTAAGAGCAAGGAACCATTTCAGTTCGTTTTCCTTTTCCTTTTAAGGGCACTTCTAGCCACCATCGACCACTTTTTTTACTTTTCCAAAAGTGGATTTGATGATCTCTATTTTTATTCTCAACAATAAATTCAACTAGCCCCTGACTGGAAACAGGGTAGTCCTTCTTTCTATTTTTCACCCCTTCCATAAAGTACCAGATGAGCTGCGCGATGGTCTTTGCAGTCTGTAGTTGACGATCTTTCTCGTGATGATATCCGTAAAATCCAATAGAAGTCAAGCGATCACTTAGCCCCGCATAGCGACAGAGCTGACAAGCTTCTTCAGAGAACAAACCGCTAGGGGATGGATCCGCTTGTGCAGGTGCTTCTAAAGACTTTAAAGCTGCGATATTGAAGGTCAATAAATCTGCGTAACGAATTAATGGTTCAGTTTCCGTAATATCTTTTCGAATTTCTCCCAGTCTAACCAACTCCTGATTGCTTCGAGAGAGGTCAGAAATTACTTTAGAAGAAGTGAAATGAGCCTGATAGCCCAGTACACCCAGGTTAAAGAGCGTAGGCGATTTCTTTTTTATTAAGCTATTGAGATAGAAATCATCTTTTTCTTCATTTTTTGTGCTGTTTAGGCGAATTTTTTCATCCACTACCGCCAAATTTACGTATTTACGTAAGTGGTAAGATTGGTAATGAGCTACCGAGTGGTCAATATCCCGACCTAAAATGATCGGAACAATATTACTATCTAATAGTTCTTTAATTACAGGAATAAGAAAAGAATGGTTTTTATTTCTGATATTACCTAAATCAGCCACTCTAAAGGAACGAAATGGGAACTCAAGGGTATAAAGTTCTTTGCGTATAGCATTGGCATCTTGTTGGTCTAAACCAATAATGGCAATTTGAACCCTTTCAAGTGAAGGAATTGTTTTCCAGTGGAAAATCATTTTTCTACCAAACTGGGTGCGTGTATAAGATTTTGAAGGAGAAAATTCATCAATGGTTAGTGGACTGAGCCAATTTTCAAGCATATTTTTTTGTTTTATATTTTTTAGATTTCATATGGAATAAAAAATTGAAATATAATAGAAAATATCCGTTACTTTTTGATAAATCTGCGGTCATAACCGTAACAATAGGTTTCTAGAGGCGTAATAGTTGTATTCTAAATATCGGGGCCAATCTCTAAATAACTGGCTTAAAACTAACAACAAGCACATTAGATATTGACTTTATTGATACTTAGTTAAGAGATATCTCTAAAAAAAATCATTAAATATTTGTAGCATAGAAAAAATTAAATACTTTTGCACTTATATATTAGACCTTATTCTAAAATAATTTATATGCTCCCAAATGATCT